>Ga0307972_1001570_pt1 | contig 12022 bp, 10 predicted proteins | sample OrgLakmetagen780_FD_201848 | JGI IMG/M metagenome (GOLD analysis project Ga0307972, IMG submission 201848) | Saline water microbial communities from Organic Lake, Antarctica - #780 | ecosystem: Environmental > Aquatic > Non-marine Saline and Alkaline > Saline | place: Antarctica: Organic Lake...
AGAAAAGCCATGAGTAAAATGGGGCAATCCGATCACTCCGAGTGATAGGATGACCATCGGCGCGTTAGGTTGAACAGGTGATCGGATAAAACCAGTACGGGTGATCGGAATCACCGGAATACGCAAGGTGCTTGTGGCGGTTTAAACAGCCAGATAATACGCGACCAAGGAGAGGTCCTTGGAATGAATATTATCGTCAACTGTTTCTAGCATGAAGACGCTTTTTACGAAGATTTTTGCCCATTTGACAAGCGATGAGAAAGGCATTCTGGGTCGAGCTGACATCGGCTTTCCCCTGCCCGGCAATATCAAATGCCGTACCGTGAGCAGGTGTAGTGATGGGAATCGGAAGACCACCCTGAACAGTCACGCCTCCCATAAACCCCAATAGCTTGATCGCTATTTGACCTTGGTCGTGGTACATGGTGATGACAGCGTCAAATTCACCATCGCGGGCCTTGATAAATAACGTGTCTGCGGGGAGTGGGCCGGTGACGGGGTAACCTTGGGCACGACACGCTTCAACTGCGGGTATGATTACATCGATTTCTTCACGCCCACAGGTACCGCCTTCACCTGCATGAGGGTTAAATGCGGCCACGACAACGCGCGGTTCAGGGGTGCCCGCTAGTTGCAGCGCGTCGTATATTAAGCGGCTAGCCGCGACGATGCGCTCTTCGGTGACGTATCCAGCCGCATCTTTAAGTGGAATATGCGAAGAGATACGTGCTGTCCATAGGCTACCCAGCGTATTGAACTCACAAAAATACTCTTTAACGCCGAGATAGTTGGCAAAAAAATGCAGCTCATCTTCGTACTTGAGCCCGCCTTTTTTCATTGACAACTTGTTTAACGGTGCAAAGCAAATGGCGTCTATCTCGTTGGCCAACGCCGCGTCCATACATTGCGTTAATAATGCCAACACGGAAGCGCCACCAGCGGCGGTTTCTTGCGCGTAGTTAACGTCACCTTCGGTAACCGTGTTCGTCGGCAAAAATACCGGCCCGGCGTACTGGCGCGCTTGACTGAATTCACTGATTTCAGGTAATTGATGGTGAATGCCAGCAACGCGTTGACCTTCTTGCCACAACCATCGGTCACCCAATAACACCGTATGTACACCTTCGAAAAGTTGAGCTTCATTAAACAACTTGGCGACCAGTTCAGGGCCGATGCCCGCGGGGTCACCGAGAATCACGGCAACAACCGGTTGTGAATCTTTCATGTAGCGCTCCTGGCGAATAAAAAATCAATAAAATAGATTGACAAGGTAAAGAGGAATAATTGGCACGTAGGTCACCAATAGCAGCACGATGAATAACACGCCGATCATAGGCAGGTTAACGCGCGTGGTCTTCCACATGTCGGTTCTAGCAATCGAGCACGCGGTAGCAAGTACTGAAGCGACGGGTGGTGTTTGCTGGCCAATGGCAAGGTTGAGAGTCAAGATTAAGCCAAAGTGGATAGGATCAACGCCGATTTGGATAACCAGCGGCATGACGATGGGGGTCACAAGAATTATGGCGGCCGCACCGTGTAAAAACATACCAAGCAACAGCAGTAAGATATTGATCAGTGCTAACACTGCGATGGGGTTGTCGGTCAGCATGGTGATTTGTTGCGCCAGCTGCTGGGGAAGCTGCATCTCGGTTAAAAATAGCCCTAACACCGCAGAGGTTGCCACAAGCAGCATCACGACCGATGTTTGTATGACGCCATCGGTCACTGCTCGATAGAGCATTTTGAAGTTGAGCTCTCGATAAACCAGACCACCAATCACCAACGCGGCTAGTACCGCAATGCCAGCGCCTTCGGTCGCTGTAACAAAACCGCCAAAAATACCGCCAAGAATAATGACGGGTAGCAGCAGTGCCCAAGTGGCGTCTTTAAAAGCTTTGCCCAATCTGCTCAGCGAAAAAGCCGCTTCCCGAGGAAGATCATACTTCACCGCGTAGTAGTAGCAAAAGCAAGCCAGTCCAAAGCCGCCAAGAATGCCAGGAATAATCCCTGCTACGAACAGCTGGACAATGGACACTTCAGCGATAGCACCGTACAGGATCATCGACAAGGAAGGCGGGATAATGACTGCCAGCGAGGCCGATGACGACGTAATAGCAGCGGAAAATTCAGGATTGTATTTCTTACGTTTCATCTCGGGAATCAGTATCGATCCGGTGGCTGCGACATCGGCTACTGCAGAACCTGATATTTCAGCAAAGAACATCGATACCCCAACGTTTACCATTGCTAACCCGCCACGCACGAAACCCACCATGGAAGTCACTAAATTAATTAGCCGCTTAGAGATGCCTGACGTGTTCATCAGTGCGCCTGCAAAAATAAACAACGGAATTGCAATAAGGGGAAAGTTGGTGGCGCCGTTAAAAAGTGTCAGCGGCACGTTGAGCAGATGCTCAGGGCCCATGTTGATATACACGCCCACAACACCCACGACACCTATGGCCACGGCAATAGGCACATTTATGAGCACTAACGCGAACAGAGCAACGATAACAATTACGAGAATCATGACTGGGCCCCCTTAAGGTCTTCTTCGGCTATGCGAATTGCCTCTTCAATGGCTTCATGCTCGCTGTCAACACCAGAACGCATCTTCTGCCAGGCGATCGGCAGTGATAAAAGCTCACACAAGATGAACAACGCCGCGCTGATGGGTATAACTGATTGAGTGAACGTAAGGTTAATGCTGGGTAGGGACACCAAATTATCCCAAGCTAAAATCTCAAAAACCTGGTAACCGTAATAAGCGATAATGGCAAAGAAACCAATAACAATGACTTCACTGAATACAAACAAGCCGATACGTAATGGGCCAGGCGCGTTGCTGACAAGGCCAGGAAAACCCATGTGAGCACGTTTTATAGCCGCTAGATTAGCACCGTAAAAACTCAGCCAAGCCAGTCCGATAGACGCTATTTCGTCGTACCAAATAAGTGAGTTACCAAAAGTACGAAATGTGACGGCGACAAGAACAATACACGTAAGGGCAAGCAGCAAGAAGACGGTGAAAACTTCCAATAGCTTTTCTAGTATGGCGCGCATGCGTTCAATCAGTACCATGAAATTACATCCATCTTAATGAAAGAGGGCACCCTATAGGTGCCCAATAACCAGTAAATATTGTTTTAGTTGTTGGCTAATGCCGCCGCGCGATCTATCAGTGTTTGACCACCATCAACTTGTTCAGCAAACATGTTGTACACAGGAGTACTGGCTTGCACAAAAGCATCTCGGTCAACGTCATTGATTGCAACGCCGGCTTCGCGCATGGTTTCAAGCAGCTCTTTGTCAAGCTCAGTGCCTTTTGCAAACGCCCAAGCTTGAGTTTCAGCAGCGGCATCGCTGATGGCATTGCGAACTTCTTCGGAAAACTGACCCCACCCTTGCTGTCCGGCAGTTAACCAAATAGGGGTATAAACGTGGCTTGAAAGCGATAGATAGCTTTGAACCTCGTGGAGTCGAGCGCCATAGATATTACTGAGCGGATTCTCTTGGCCGTCGACGACTCCGGTTTGCAGCCCAACGAAAACTTCTGAAAATGCCATGGGTGTAGGATTGGCACCCCAGGTAGAGAACATACGCGTACGCCAATCGCTTTGCGGGGTGCGAATTCTTAGCCCATCGAGATCGTCGGGAGTCGTAATCGGTTTACTGCTGTTGGTGATATGACGAAAACCGTTTTCCCACGTGGCGACGATCTTTAACCCGCTCTGCTCGGCGCTATCCGCTAAGTCAGTCATGATAATTTCTTCGTCAATACGCTTGAGGTGGTCGCGATCTTTTACTAAATAAGGTAAATCGAAAAGTGCGAAGTCAGGCGACACTGAGGACATAATGGACGAGATAGCGGCGAGATCCACAGTACCCATACGGAGTCTCTGGATCAGTTGTCGTTCATCCCCTAACTGCCCGCTATTATAATAGTCTACTTGCAGGTTATCGCCCAGGCGTCGTTCCAGTTGACTAATGAATTCCAGGGCTGTCTGCCCCTGCAGGCTTTGTGGTGAGCCACCGATAGCAAACACAATTTTTTCTTGGTCAGCTTGTGCTTGAGTCGAGAGTAAGACTATTGCGGCAGTCGAAATAGCAATTAAGCGCTTTAGCATAGCGGGCGATCTCTTTGTTTTTGGATTTTTCAAACCTTCTGGTCTTTTGGTTGAGCTACCGTACCAGTTGTATGAAATTTAAATCTAATTTTAGTGTGAGTCAAGAGTGGTTTCTAAAATTTCGGCTCTTGTCCAAACAAAAATCTGTATGGACATTACTCGCTTGTTTGGCCTGTCGTGTGAATTGGATGCCAAGGGCATGTTTTTATTGAAAATCTTGCACCTGCTTTGGGGGAAATCGTGGTCGAACAAAAAAATCTGGTTGAAAACTGCTCTATACCCTGATTTTTATTTTATTAAAAATGATTAATTTATTACCTGAGAGCTGTTGGCATTTCTTAATAAAGCATTGAAAAATAACATCTTTAAGATTACTACACTCCCAATGAAACGAATTTTTTATGTTCTGATTCGTGTTCAGTGATGAACACGTTCGAAGCTAAAAATGATGATGCTTCAAGATAATAGTTATAACAAGCTTGACCCTTTAATGATGGTCGAAGATGCATTTTGCCAACTGGTCGACGGGGTTGAGGAAAGTCTTCAACTCGATCTTTAGAGACGTTGCACCGACTTGGGAGCACCATAGACACCTTCGAAAAAGTCGATCGGAGGGTGGTGGCTGGAAGAATGATGCGATGTGCCTTCCAGTCTGGAAAAACCAAAACGGGGGGTAGGCCTCACGCCCAACCCCGTTTTGCATCAAAATAGCGCCGAGCTTGCATCAGGTGCTTCTTAATTTGTTGTGTCATAAATTCCAGTACGGATGTTTCAGAAAGAGGCAGTTCACTCGTACAAGTTTCATCACATCGTCACTAATCTGTATCGTAACAGGCTATACGATCAGTATGATTTGGACATTGTATCGCCCGGTCAATACGAAGGGTTTCTACTTTTTGGCAACGCGGCCACTCAGTTTTCGGCCGCAACAGCTTCTGATCCTGCAACAGGCGCAGCTGACTTGAGGCTGCGACGCTTTGATTACCTCTCTGGCAACCATATGTTTTATTCGCCTGCCGTGCGCGGTGTTTTGCGTTTGCGTTCATTGCTGTGGCTGCCGCTCGCGGCGGGGCCGCTTAATTTGTATTAGGGGTGAAGACGATATCGTGCGGTTTGAAGATAAATACGGCAGGGCGTGAAGGGGGCGCCGTGAGTGCCCGTTGTGAGGTTATGTGGCGGGCCTGCGGCCCACATCGCGGCGAGGCGCCGCTCCTACAGGGGTTGGTGTTGTGGAGCGGCGTTTTGGTTTTTTGTAGGAGCGCCGTAGCTTTTGTAGGAGCGTCGTAGCTTTTGTAGGAGCGTCGCCCCCGGCGCGAGCTGTTGATTTTGCCTTCGGGTTTTGCGGTGTTTGCGGCGATGTGGCGGGCCTGCGGCCCACATCGCGGCGAGGCGCCGCTCCTACAGGGGTTGGTATTATGACGTGGCGTTGTGACGTGGCGTTGTGATGTGGCGTTGTGATGTGGCGTTGCGTTGTGGCGTGGCGTTGTGATGTGGCGTGGCGTGGCGTTGCGTTGTGGCGTTGCGTTGTGACGTGGCGTTGCGTGGCGTGGCGTTGTGACGTTGCGTTGTGATGTGACGTTGCGTTGTTGCGTTGTGATGTGGCGTTGTGACGTGGCGTTGCGATGTGGCGTTGCGTTGCGTTGTGACGTGGCGTTGTGATGTGGCGTTGTGACGTGGCGTTGTGACGTGGCGTTGTGATGTGGCGTTGTGACGTGGCGTGGCGTTGTGACGTGGCGTTGTGATGTGGCGTTGTGATGTGGCGTGGCGTTGTGACGTGGCGTGGCGTTGCGTTATGACGTGGCGTGGTGATGTGACGTGGCGTTGCGTTGTTGCGTTGTTGCGTTGTGACGTGGCGTGGCGTTGTGACGTGGCGTTGCGTTATGGCGTGGTGATGTGACGTTGCGTTGTGACGTGGCGTGGCGTTGTGACGTGGCGTTGCGTTATGGCGTGGTGATGTGACGTTGCGTTGTGACGTGGCGTTGCGTTGTGACGTGGCGTTGTAACGTGGCGTTGCGTTGCGTTATGACGTGGCGTTGTGGCTTTTGTCGGAAATGCGTGCTTTTGTAGGAGCGTCGCCCCGGCGCGAGCTGTTGGATTTATGAAAAGGAACTTCATAATGCTGCCTAAAAGAAAGGGATTTGCCAATCGGTTGCGCACCGGCCGCTGGTCAGAGGTTGGGCAGATTTATTTGGTGACTGCGGTGACGCGCGAGCGGCGTACGGTTTTCGCTGATTTTGCTTCAGCCCGCTCGCTGATTGGCGTGTTGCATGCAGAGTCAACTTTGGGCTGCTGCACAACTCTGGCGTTCGTGGTGATGCCCGATCATTTGCATTGGTTACTGCGGCTGGAGCAGGGGTCGCTGTCGGCTCTGGTGGGCCGAGTCAAATCCATATCCGCCAAACGCTTGGGCGGGCCTGTCTGGCAGGCGGGATTTCATGACCGGGCGTTACGTCGCGAAGAGGATTTGCAGTCAATGGCGCGCTATGTGGTCGCCAATCCGCTCAGGGCAGGCCTGGTTACGCGGGTGGGCCTCTACCCACATTGGGATGCCATTTGGGTGTAACGATTGGTTGTGCCTTTGGGTTTTGCGGTGTTCGGTGGTTGCGGTTATGTGGAGCGGCGTTTTGGTTTTCTGTCGGAGCGCCGTAGCTTTGTAGAAGCGTCATAGCTTTTGTAGGAGCGTCGCCTCGGCGCGAGCTGTTGATTTTGCCTTCGGTGTTTGCGGTTATGTGGAGGGCCCGCGGCCTACATCGCGGCGGGGCGCCGCTCCTACAGGGGTTGGCGTTGTGGAGCGGCGTTTTGGTTTTTTTGTCGGAGCGCCGTAGCTTTTGTAGGAGCGTCGCCCCCGGCGCGAGCTGTTGATTTTGCCTTCGGTGTTTGCGGCGTTGGCGGGTATTTGCAGGTTGAAGTCGGTGCTGGAATGAATCAGCAGGGCAATAATGCCCATGGCCGCGCCAAAGCCAACGCCGCTGCGGTACACCGAATCGCGCCGCCGCAGCGCTTTTAGTGCGTGCCACAGCGCCATCAGGGTGAACGCCATCAGCGGCAGGCTGCCCAGCAGGCCACTGCGTCGCCACCCAGGCTTGAGTCAGCACCAGCAGGCCCACAGACCAGTCACGATTGCTGCCCAGCGGCAACGGCAGCCACACCAGCAGCACAAGCACGGCGAAAAACAGGCATCGATCAAAGCGGCTAACAGGCTGGGGCATTGGCTTGGGTCAATTTGTGAATAGATACAAAAAAGGCCCTGGCTATGATCAAAAAATCAGGCCGCAAAACGATGTCACTCAACCGTCATCTTTCGTCATTAGTGTGTGGGTAGATTTCAAATACACATCGCAACACTGATATGGACGATGAATATGAGCTCAGCCCTGTTTCGTAAATCCTTTACCCTTGGTGTACTGACGCTTGCCGTTGCAGCGGCTACGCCGGCAATGGCGGAGTTTACGCTGGACAGCCGCTATCAGGACGCAGACGGCGACTTGATAGCCGATATTCCAACCAGCGAATCCGACTGGCGAGACCCATCAACGCTGGTGTTTGCCTACACACCGGTGGAAGACCCTGCCGTATACGCCGGTGTCTGGTCTGAATTTCTGGCCCACATGGAAACTGAAACGGGCAAACCGGTCCAGTTTTTTCCTGTCCAGTCGAACGCCGCTCAGATTGAAGCGATGCGCGCCGGCCGTTTGCACATTGCGGGTTTTAACACCGGTTCCAACCCGCTGGCGGTTGCCTGCTCTGGTTACCGCCCGTTTGCAATGATGGCCGCGGCGGATGGATCGTTCGGTTATGAAATGGAAATCATCACCCACCCGGATTCCGGTTTCGATAGCATTGAAGACCTGCGCGGGCAGCAGCTGGCCTTTACCTCTCAAACGTCCAACTCGGGTTTTAAGGCGCCTTCCGCTATTTTGAAAGCGGAATACAAAATGGAGCCGGGGCGCGATTTTGAGGCGGTTTTTTCCGGTAAGCACGACAACTCCATTCTGGGCGTTGCAAATCAGGATTACCCGGCAGCGGCCATCGCCAACTCTGTGCTGAACCGCATGCTCAGCCGCGACATTGTCGCTGAAAGCCAGATTAAAACGCTGTACACATCCCAAACCTTTCCAACCACGTCTTACGGCCTTGCCCACGATCTGCATCCGGATTTGCAGGACGCTATTCAGAACGCTTTTTTCTCCTTCGACTGGTCAGGCACGCAGCTGAAAGCCGAGTTTTCCAACTCGGGTGAGGCGCAGTTTATTCCCATTACGTTTCAAAAAGAATGGTCGATTATTCGTCAGATCGACGACGCCAACGGCGTGCAGTACAGCTGCCAATAGCGCCAAGGCCCATCGCCTGCGTCGTTCTTGACCAGGCATAAGGAGTTGTAAGGTGTTAAAACTGGAACAGTTGAGCAAGGTCTACAAGACGGGTGACAAGGCGCTGACCAACATCAACCTTTCGGTAGAGGCCGGCCAGGTAGTGGGCTTGATTGGCCCCTCTGGCGCGGGCAAATCAAGCCTGATTCGCTGCATTAACCGCCTGGTTGAACCCAGCTCTGGCAAGATTTGGCTGGGCAACCAGGAAATGGCCGGCTTGGGTAAAAGCGCACTGCGCCGCCAGCGCCGTCGCATCGGCATGATTTTCCAGGAATACGCCCTGGTTGAACGCCTGACCGTTATGGAGAACGTGCTTTCCGGTCGCCTGGGGTACGTGCCGTTCTGGCGCAGCCTGACCCGCCGCTACCCGGCCGACGACATCGAAAACGCCTATCGCTTCCTGGATCGGGTGGGCCTGGCCGACCACGCCGACAAACGCGCCGACGCGCTCTCTGGTGGCCAGCGCCAGCGCGTTGGGATAGCGCGGGCCCTGGCGCAGGAACCGGATCTGTTGTTGGTTGATGAGCCAACCGCCAGTCTTGACCCGAAAACGTCGCGTCAAGTCATGCGGTTGATCATTGAACTGTGTCACGAACGCGGGTTGCCAGCCATCATCAATATTCATGACGTGCCGCTGGCGCAGGCCTTTGTTACTCGACTCGTTGGCCTGAATCAGGGACGGGTGGTGTTCGATGGTGCACCGTCTGAGTTGTCTGACGATGTTCTGACGCGGATTTACGGCGAGGAAGACTGGGCGGCCCTGCGGGGCCAGTCCGGCCGAGAGGGTGACAATTCAGAGCCCCCGGCACTGGGTGCAAAGCGCCTGGAGCGGGCCCAATGACAACACAGCGGTATCCCAGAACCTGGCGCCGCCCGCCCGTTCTGATTCCCGATCCGCGTTGGCGCTGGGGTTTGTACCTGGCGGCGTTGGTGTACCTGCTGGCCGCCAGCAGCTCGCTGGATGTTAACTGGCAGCGGGCCTACGAGGGGCTTGACCGGGGCGGCCGATTTGCCATGGGCTTTTTACAACCGGATTTCACCACCCGCTGGCGCGATATATCCATCGGCCTGGTAGAAAGCCTTACGATGACGCTGACGTCGACCATCGCCGGCGTTTTGCTGGCCATACCGGTTGGCCTGGGTGCTGCGCGCAATGTTTCCAACGGTCCGATTTATTTGATCTGCCGCAGTTTTGTTGCGGTGTCGCGCAGCCTGCAAGAAATCATCATCGCTATTTTGTTTGTCGCCATGGTGGGTTTTGGTCCGCTGGCCGGATTTCTGACCCTGACCTTCGCCACCGTCGGCTTTATGGCCAAGTTACTGGCGGAAGACATCGAAGAAATGGATGAACGCCAGGCTGAGGCCGTTCGGGCCACGGGGGCCAGCTGGCTGCAGCTGATTCACGTTGGTGTGATGCCCCAGGTAATGCCCCGGCTGATCGGTTTGTCGCTGTACCGGCTGGATATTAATTTTCGCGAATCGGCGGTCATCGGCATTGTCGGCGCAGGCGGTATTGGCGCCACTTTGAATACCGCCATTGATCGCTACGAATACGACTCGGCTGGCGCTGTTCTGATCATCATCATCGTGATTGTGATGGCGACGGAGTATTTGTCTGGTTACGTTCGCAAGTGGGTGCAATGATGATTCAACGTTCAACGGCGCTGGACGCGTGGAAACGCGACACTCGCAAACACGCGTGGCTGGTCTGGTTGGCCTGGCTGATCACCATTGCGGCCTTCATTGTGACGTGGCGCATTATGAACCAGAACACGCTCTGGTTTTTTCTGGCGGATGCGCCGGAACAGATTCGAGATCTGGGCGGGCGCATGTTTCCGCCGAGCTGGTCTTACATTGATTTTCTCTGGGGGCCGCTCTGGGACACTCTGAACATCGCAACGCTTGGCACCTTGATCGGCCTTGTTATCGCCGTGCCTGTTGCCTTTATGGCGGCGTGCAACACCACGCCTTCACGCCGTTTTGTAAGACCGCTGGCGTTGTTGGTGATTGTGGCCTCGCGCTCTATAAATTCGCTGATTTGGGCGCTGTTGCTGGTGGCAATACTCGGGCCGGGACTGTTGGCGGGCGTTATCGCCATTGCGCTTCGTTCCATCGGGTTCATTGGCAAATTGATGTACGAAGCGATCGAAGAGATTGATGCGTCCCAGGTGGAGGCGATCGAAGCGACGGGTGCATCGCTGATGCAACGCCTTGACTACGGTATTGTTCCGCAAATTCTGCCGACTTTTTTTGGGGTCACCGTGTTTCGGTGGGACATCAACATTCGTGAGTCCACCATTTTGGGGCTGGTTGGTGCCGGGGGTATTGGCTTGCAGCTGCAGGCCGCACTGAACACTCTGGCGTGGCCCCGGGTAACGATGATTTTTGTCGTTATTCTGGGCACCGTGGTGGTGTCTGAGTGGGTGTCGTTGACTGTGCGGAACGCGATTCGCTGAGCGTGGCACAGCGGCTTAACAACCCTGAGTGTTCGGCTTCGAAAAGATGACAAAGCGCATGCACAATGTATTAGAATAAAAATAAGCGCGCTTGGCAGCTGTATCTTCGCCCAACATTTCATATTGATCCAACGCCAGTTGCCTTTGGGTTTTGATTAAGCGGTTTTTGAGTTTTCCAAGCCAAAGTATTGGCTGGTCACCGGTACGTTAACCGGGATATAGACGCAAAAAAGGCAGGCCAGTGAGATACTGGCCTGCCTTTTTTCTTATATGGTAGCGGGGGCAGGATTCGAACCTACGACCTTCGGGTTATGAGCCCGACGAGCTACCAGACTGCTCCACCCCGCATCAAACTTGTTGTTAACTCAGAGCTTTTTGATCCGCTTCTGGCTAACGAGGAGCGCATATTACGGGCAACGCGGCACGGTGTCAAAGGCTAAATTGGCAATAAGCCAACAATCGCGCGGGCCTGCTCAACCGCTTGCCCACCCTCCCCTGCGTTGTCATTGGGGCTGTGCTCAAATGGGGTATGATTTGCATCACCGGTTCACAGAAAACGTCATCATCGCCAGAGGATCACCGCCATGTCGGATCTGTATTTCAAGCTGATCAACACCTCACTGGGGCAAACTGCCGCTAATACTCTGGGCTTACCCGCACCAATTCCTTTGCAGCGGCTAAGACGGGTAGACCAACCGTTTATTGAAGGTGATGTTCTGCTGGGCGCCGCCGGCGGCGGGACACTGATTTCCGAGGTGGGCCGGGTGCTGTGTGCCAGTGCGGCCACGCTCTATCACGCCAGCGGCGATAACCGGCTGGTGGATTCAGCCAAGGCTGGAAACCGGACCAAACCCAGGGCTCTGCCGCTGAGCAAGCCTGGCCACTTTTCTGCTCTGGTGTTTGACGCCAGTGGCATTAAAACGCCCGATGAGCTGAGCGGGATGCATCGGTTTTTTCACGCCAGTATAAAAAGCCTGGCTCAGAACGGCCGGGTGCTGGTGCTGGGCCAGCCTGTAAAGAACTGCCGTAAGCCCGCCCATGCGGCGGCGCAACAGGCATTAGACGGGTT
>Ga0307972_1001579_pt1 | contig 12000 bp, 11 predicted proteins | sample OrgLakmetagen780_FD_201848 | JGI IMG/M metagenome (GOLD analysis project Ga0307972, IMG submission 201848) | Saline water microbial communities from Organic Lake, Antarctica - #780 | ecosystem: Environmental > Aquatic > Non-marine Saline and Alkaline > Saline | place: Antarctica: Organic Lake...
CAATCCTGACCACGGATCTGGAATCTGCCGAAATGATCAAATACGCCGCCAACGCGTTTCTGGCGACCAAGATCAGCTTCATCAACGAGATGGCGGCACTGTGCGAGCGATCTGGTGCAGATGTTAAGGAAGTGGCGCGCGGCATGGGGCTCGACGGGCGCATTGGCAACAAGTTCCTGCACGCTGGGCCCGGCTATGGCGGGTCGTGCTTCCCCAAGGACACGTCTGCACTCGCGCGCATCGGCCAGGAACACGCTGTGCCTCAAACCATCGTTGAGGCTGTGATCCGGGTGAACGACGCGGTCAAACTACGGATGATCGAAAAGCTTCGCGACCTGTGCGATGACAGCTTCAACGGCAAGACGGTGGCGGTGTTGGGCGTGACCTTCAAGCCCAACACCGATGACATGCGTGACGCACCGAGCCTGACTATCATCCCGGCGCTTGTTGGTGGCGGGGCGAAGGTCCGCGTCGTTGATCCGCAGGGCAGACGCGAGGGTGAAACTTTGCTGCCGAACGTAAGCTGGCACGATGATCCCTATGAGGCCGTGCAAGGTGCTGACCTGCTGGTCATCTTGACGGAGTGGAACGAGTTCCGCGCGCTGGATCTAACTCGCCTGGCGCAGAACATGGCCCACTCCCGGATGGCTGATTTGCGAAATATTTATTCTGCCGAAGATTCTCGTGACGCGGGCTTCACGGCTTATGTGGGAGTGGGCCGCTAATGCGTGTTTTGATCACTGGGACGGCGGGCTTTATCGGGTTCCATCTTGCCAAGCTGCTTCTGGCCGAAGGGATCGTTGTCCACGGCTACGACGGGATGACCGATTACTACGATGTCGCTCTCAAGCAGCGGCGACATCAGATGCTGCTGCAGAACCCGAACTTCGCCGCCACCGAGGGGATGCTGGAAGATCAGACACTTTTTGACCGTGTCGCTGATGACTTTGCGCCGGATGTGATAGTCCACCTCGCGGCGCAGGCGGGTGTGCGCTACAGCCTTGAAAACCCCCGTGCCTATCTTGATGCCAACGTCATCGGCACATTCAACGTAATGGAGGCCGCACGCAGGCTGGGTGTGCAGCACCTGCTGATGGCCTCGACCTCCTCGGTCTACGGCGCCAACACCGAGATGCCCTTCATCGAGACCGAGAAAGCTGACACACAGCTGACCATCTATGCTGCGACCAAGAAAGCCAATGAGAGCATGGGCCATGCCTATGCGCATCTCTACGACCTGCCGACCACGATGTTCCGGTTCTTTACAGTCTACGGTCCCTGGGGGCGGCCCGATCTGGCGCTCTACAAATTCGTCGACGCGATGCTCGATGGGCGCCCCATCGATATATACAACAATGGCGACATGTTCCGCGACTTCACCTACGTCGACGATCTGGTGCGCGCGATCCGTCTCTTGATTGATGTGGCGCCCGTCCGCCCGGAGGATGGCGTCGTGCCCGAGGGCGACAGCCTTTCACCAGCCGCCCCTTACCGCGTCGTGAATATCGGCAATTCTGACAAGGTAAGGCTTTTGGATTTCGTCGATGCGATCGAGGACTGCCTCGGGCAGAAGGCCGAGCGGAACTACATGGGCATGCAGACCGGTGATGTGCCCGCGACCTGGGCCAATGCTGATCTGCTGAAAACACTGACTGGCTATCGGCCACAGACGGATTTCCGCGATGGCATCGCAAGGTTTGTAGAATGGTATCGGGAGTATTCGGGGAAATGACGAACGATATGAAGAAAATAGCAGTAATTGGCCTTGGTTACGTGGGTCTTCCCCTCGCGGTGGAGTTTGGCAAATCCCGTGCTGTGATCGGGTTCGATATCAATGCGGTACGGATCGACGCACTGCGCGCCGGTAAGGATGCCACGCAGGAGGTGTCAGCAGATGAGCTGGCTGCCGCCGGTCACCTCACCTTCACCACCGATCCGGCTGATTTGGCCGCGGCGTCCATCTACATTGTCACGGTGCCAACGCCGATCGATGCGCACAAGCGCCCTGATCTGACCCCTCTGATCAAGGCCTCTGAGACGCTGGGCCGGGTCCTGAAGCGCGGCGATATCGTCATTTATGAGAGCACCGTTTATCCCGGCGCGACGGAAGAAGACTGTGTCCCTGTGCTGGAGCGCGTTTCAGGACTGACCTTCAACACCGACTTCTTTGCGGGCTACTCCCCCGAACGGATCAACCCAGGCGACAAGCAGCATCGATTGCCTGATATCCGCAAGGTCACATCCGGCTCCACACCCGAAGTGGCCGAAGAGGTCGATCAGCTTTACGCGAGCATAGTCACAGCGGGCACCTATAAAGCCGAGAGCATTCGCGTCGCCGAAGCTGCCAAGGTGATAGAGAACACCCAACGCGACCTTAACATCGCGCTCGTAAATGAGTTGGCAATTATCTTCAACAAGATGGGGATCGACACCGACGCAGTGCTGAAAGCGGCTGGGACGAAGTGGAATTTCCTGCCCTTCCGGCCCGGTCTGGTCGGCGGGCACTGCATCGGGGTGGACCCTTACTACCTGACCCACAAGGCCGAGGCGATGGGCTATCACCCGCAGGTGATCCTCGCGGGGCGACGCATCAACGACGGGATGGGGGCTTATGTGGCCAGCCAACTGGTCAAGGCGATGCTGAAACGCCGCCTTCAGGTCGATGGTGCGCGGGTGCTGATCCTCGGACTGACATTCAAGGAAAACTGTCCAGATCTGCGCAACACCCGCGTGGTCGATGTGGTTGCTGAACTGCGCGATTATGGCGTGCAGGTCGATGTGCATGACCCTTGGGTCGATCCGACCGAGGCGAAGCACGAATACGGGCTGGACCTAGTCACAACACCAGAACTCGCGGCATATGACGGTGTGATCCTCGCTGTTGCACATGACAGCTATCGCGACGCTGGGGCAACAGCCCTGCGAGGCTACGGGGGACCGGATCATGTGTTCTGTGATCTCAAAAGCGTTTTTGCGCGTGATGAAAGCGATCTGAGGCTATGACCGATCTGTCATCCATAGGCTGTGTCGAAGGGCCCAATCTGACGCTTCGACTGATCGAGCCCAACGACGCGGCCTATGTGTATGGCCTGCGGACCAACCCCTTGTACAACAGCCATTTGTCCAAAGTGACCGGCACCGTTGAAGATCAACGGCATTGGATCGTAGGCTACAAGGCCCGTGAGGCCGCGGGGCAAGAGTTTTACTACGTGATCGAGCGGAAGGATGGCACGCGGTGCGGCCTTGTGCGACTCTACGATCTCGAGGCGGACAGCTTTACTTGGGGCAGTTGGATCCTGGATGAGAACAAGCCGCGCAAAGCAGCGCTTGAAAGTGCTGTGCTGTCCTTCGGCGTTGGGTTCGAAATCTTGCAACGGGCGCTGGCAAAGGTCGATGTGCGCGTAGACAATACGCATGCAACAGCCTTTTACCGCCGCCTCGGGATGACCGAAACCCATCGGACAGCGAGTGATATCTTCTTTTCTTACCCTCGGGTCCAGTTCGCGTCCGACAAGGCCGGTTACATGTCCATTCTTAAGCAGGAGACATTGAATGGTTGATGCAGGACACGACAGTCAGGTGCCGCCCAGCGCTAACATCGCCGACACCGCCACCATAGACCCGCGTGTCATACTGGCCGGTGACGGGATAGTGGTGCGTGATCATGTGCGACTGGATGCGGCGTGCATCATCGGTGAAAACGTGACGATCGGTCAGGGTGCCTGGGTCCGTGCTGGTGCCGTTGTTCTGCGGTCCGTTCCCGCAAATGCCATCGTTGAAGGCAACCCCGCGCAGGTCGTGGGATACTTAAACGGGGCCAATTCGGACACGCGACCTGATCCAAAACTTATAGACATTCACAGCCACAAGCACTTGGAACGTCCGACGCGTGTGCCACTGGATGTTGGCGACAGCGCACTGTACCTGATGCGGCGCATTGCCGACGCTCGCGGCGCACTAACCGTGGGTGAAGTGCCAACAGAGGTGCCATTTGCCCCTGAACGCTATTTTGCCGTGTTCGACGTGCCCACGGTGGAATTGCGCGGTGAACATGCCCACAAGCAATGCCAGCAATTCCTCATCTGCTTGCATGGGTCATGCAGAGTTCTTTTGGATGATGGCGAGAAACGCTGCGAAATCATATTGGACCGCCCAGACATGGGGGTATTCATGCCAGCGATGATTTGGGGCACGCAATATCGCTATAGCCCCGACGCGGTGCTGCTTGTTTTCGCTTCTCGTCCGTACGAGGCCGAAGACTATTTGCGCACATATGACGAATTCCTTGCCGAACTGGAAAGGCGCAAAACATGAAAATTCCCTTCCTCGATCTCGGTGCCGCATACCGCGAGCTCAAGCCAGAAATCGACACAGCAGTTTTACGTGTACTCGAAAGCGGTTGGTACATTCTTGGTCCAGAGGTCGAGGCGTTCGAGGCTGAATGGGCGGCGTATTGTGAATCGAAGCACGCAGTTGGGCTCGCCAACGGTCTTGATGCGCTCATCCTGGCCTTGCGCGCACTGGACATCGGGCCGGGCGACGAGGTGATCGTGCCCTCCAACACCTATATTGCAACTTGGCTGGCGGTCTCGGGCGTGGGCGCAACTCCGGTTCCGGTCGAGCCCGACCCGGCCACCTACAACATCGACCCTACGAGGATCGAGGCTGCGATCACACCGCGAACCCGAGCCATTTTGCCTGTGCACCTATATGGCCAACCCGCAGATCTCGACCCGATCCTTGACATCGCTCGCCGCCACGGGCTGCGCGTGATCGAGGACGCAGCACAGGCGCATGGTGCGCGCTACAAAGGGCAGCGGATCGGGGCACATGGAGATATCGTGTGCTGGAGCTTCTATCCGGGCAAGAACCTTGGCGCGCTTGGCGATGCTGGGGCTGTCACCACGAATGATGCGGCCTTGGCAGAGCGTGTGGCGCTGTTGCGCAACTACGGCTCGCGGCAGAAATACGTTAACGAAGTGGCTGGCGTGAACTCGCGTCTCGATCCAGTCCAGGCGGCAGTGTTGCTTGTTAAGCTCGAGGTGCTGGACGACTGGACCAACCGCCGCCGCGCCGTGGCAGTCGCCTACAACGAGGGTTTGAAGGAATCTGGCCTGATCCTGCCTCATGTGCCGGATTGGGCAGAGCCCGTTTGGCACCTCTATGTAGTGCGAACACCTGACAGAGAGGCAATGCAGGCTCGACTGACAAAGGTCGGCATCGGCACTCTGATCCACTACCCCATTCCACCACACATGCAGGCGGCCTATGCCGAGCTGGGGATTGCGCCGGACGCGCTGCCGCTGGCGCGCGACATTGCGGATGAAGTGTTGAGCCTGCCGATGGCGCCACAGTTGGAGGAAGAAGAAGTCGGTTCAGTAATATGTAGGGTAATAAATGCAATCTGAATATATTTGCAATCTTGTCATTCCAGGCGCTGCAAAGAGCGGAACCTCTTCGCTGCACGCGTATCTTGACGCACATCCCATGATCTCAATGAGTTCTAGCAAGGAGCCCCATCATTTCAGCCGTGATGCCCGATATGCGGAAGGCGCTCAAGCGCACAACGCGCTTTTTAAAAAGACGACTGGTGCGCGTTTTTTTGGAGAAAGCTCGACGACATACCTTCCGTGGGCACCAGCCGCGGACCGCATTGCTCTACACCTTAAACACCCTAAAGCAATCATCATTCTGCGTCATCCCGTCGCACGTTGCTTTTCTCACTACAGATGGCGTTATCGTCTGGGTCTTGAAAAGCGAAGCTTTTGGGACGCCATAAAATGCGACGGCTTCGGATACGACCCAGAAAAAACCACAGAATTTGGATACATGGCTTATCTCGAATTTTCGCAATACTCTCGCCAATGTTCCGTATGGGAAAACACTATTGGCTCCGAAAGCTGCCTTTTTATTTCTTTGGAAGATATGCTGAAGGATCGTCGGAAAACCTTGAAGCGTTGCTTCGATTTCCTTGGCTTGCAGATGCTTGAAAATATAGAGGCGATTGGCCAATTAAATGAGACAGGAGCATTAGGACGCCGCCCTTCAAAAGCAACAACACAGCTTGCAAGGATACTTCCAGATGCATTCAAGTCTTTGCCGTTTTATAAGAGGGCAAAAAATGGTATTCTGAAGGCGGTAGCGCCCCAGCCTCCTGCAATAATAACGTCTGAAGAGCGCGCATTTGTTGAGGAAAGCCTTGCGGAGGATATCGCTTGGTTTGAGGCTCGATTCGAAAAAAAAGCAAAGCAGGCTGAAGCATGAGAGCCTACAAGGTAGATTGTGTTGACTAGCTCACGCGGCCTCATCCGATCAATGATGATCATCGGCTCTGCGCAAGCCGTGAACATCCTGATCTCAATTGTCCGAATGAAGGTGCTGGCGGTTCTTCTGGGGCCGAGTGGTGTGGGCCTCTTGAGCATCTACAACAGCCTACAAACTATGGTAAAGCAAACGGCCGGCCTTGGCATGGGCTCCAGCGGGGTTCGGCAAATTGCGTCCTCGCGCGGGGAAGAGGCCACACTGAGCCGTGTGCGCCGCGTGCTTTTTGCTGCCCATCTCGTGCAGGGGGCGCTGGCGATGGTGGCCGTTTGGCTGTTGCGAGTGCCAATTGCCACATGGCTGTTTGGCGATACCACACGCGCGACAGAGGTCGGCCTGATCGGGATCGCGATCCTTCTCGCGCTTCTTGGAACGGCGCAGACTGCCCTGTTACAGGGACTGCGTCAGATCGCGGACCTCGGGCGCGTTACGGTGCTCGCGGCCTTTACCGGCACCGTGGCGGGCCTCTTCGCTGTCTGGTTGCAGGGTGAAAGTGGGCTGATCTGGTTCATTCTCGTTCAGCCGCTGGCCACGGTTCTTGTTGCGCTGCATTATACCCGACGCCTGCCCAAACCCACTGTCGCGCGCCTATCGATGACCGAGACCTGGGAGATATGGAAGCCGATGGCCAAGCTTGGCGCGGCCTTCATGTTGGGGGGGCTGGCCACGACGGCGACACTTCTGTTGGTGCGCGGGCGGATATCACAAGAGCTGGGGCTAGACGCCGCCGGACATTTCGCCGCTGCATGGGGTATCACCATGACCTATGTGGGGTTCCTGCTGGGGGCGATGGCGGCGGATTACTACCCCCGCCTGACCGAGGTGATCCATGACAAGGTCGCCGCGGTGCGGCTGATGAACGATCAAGCGCAGCTTGGTCTGGCCATCGGCGGGCCGGTTCTGCTGCTGCTAATCGGGCTGGCGCCTTGGGTGATCACCCTGCTCTACTCGGCGGAGTTCGGACCCGCAGTGATGCTGCTGCAATGGCAGACGGTGGGCAATGTGTTCAAGCTGGCAAGCTGGGCACTCGGCTTTTCGTTCGTCGCCGCTGCGCGCAGCAAGACATTTTTGTTCCTTCAGCTCAACTTCAACATCTTGTTCCTTTTGATGCTTTGGCCAACCCTGGCCTCCTTTGGCATTCAAGCGGCAGGGCCGGCTTTTACAATTGCGTATATCTTGCACTTTTGCCTGTTATATATTCTCACTCGGCGCATCCACGGCTTTCGCTTTCAGCCGCTCTCACTTGGCCTGCTGGGGCTGCACGCGGGCCTTGCCATAGCCCTTCTGGGGTTGGCGCTGGTGGCGCCGCTTGCGGCGGCGGCGGCCTCGCCGGTGCTGGCCGGAGCGACGGGGCTGTTCGGGCTGCGGGTGGTGCTGGTCAAGATCGGCCCCGAAGGCCGCCTTGCCTCTCGCTTCGCCCGCTTTTACAAGGTTATCGGCTGGCCAATACCGGAGACCACATGACAGACGCCGTCCCCGCCCCAGACCGCCCGCTCGTCACCTTCGCGCTGTTTGCCTACAATCAGGAGCAATACATCCGTGAGGCGGTAGAGGGCGCGTTCGCGCAGACATACGAGCCGCTGGAGATCATCCTGTCAGACGATTGCTCCTCGGATCAGACGTTCGAGATAATGCAGAGGATGGCAGCGGCCTACAATGGGCCGCATGAGGTGCGCGCAAGGCGATCTTCTATGAACCGTGGAATTTTGAACCATGTTTTGGAGGTCGCGCACGAGGCGCGTGGCACCTTTATCGTGGTAGCCGCAGGAGATGATATTTCGAGGCCTGAACGGACCAATACATTGGTTGATATTGCTGTCAAAAATGATTGGCAAGGATTGAGTTCAGCATGTGATGAATTTAGAGACGGAAATGTAGAAGGATCTATAACTTTAAATACTGTAAAGCCGATCAAAATCAACATTCTGAATGGCTCACCTATCGTTCAGCAAATACATGGAGCAAGCAGCGCTTATGCAACTTCATTCCTGCGTGGACTGCCACTACCGAAAGAAAAAGTTCTATTAGAAGATTATGTTTTGCAGATACTTTTACACATTAAGGGCTATAAAGCTGGATCTGTTGAACATAGCTTGATTTTTCGAAGAATACATGAAAACAATATTGGGCCCGGTTCGCTTGGCCGTAGGAAGCTTGGGGTTCTCGAAATGGAACGTAAGATATCTGATCATTACAAGAGAATGCTACCCTCACTAAAGTATATCGAGCAGGTTGAAAAGGAGATATCCTCGCTCTCTGGAACTTTTAATGAAAGCGCCGTTGAACCTGATGCCATGAGGTATTGTGCGTTAAGAGCATGCTGGATGGAGAGCAGTCCCTCGAAGAGACTTCAGCTGGCGTCAATGTCACGAAAGTTTGGAAGTCCCCGAAGGGATATGCTACGCGCCCTTGGTCCCGGAGCATTCAATATCCTTGTCTCTATAGCTGAAAAATTTCATTGGCGCTTTGTGCATCGTAATGAAGACAAGAAGGGTTGACTATGCATTTTTCTTTCTTTCAGTCCAACCCTGGTATTGGGCCTGTGACAAACAACAACTTCAAGTTTTCGCGTGAGCTAGCAAGGTTGGGTCACACAGTCGACCTAATCGGCACCGAAGTTCAAGACTCAACTTGGAAACACGCGCCGGAAAGCATCAGGGTATTATCGCTCAAAAGTAGAACGAGTTTTGGTTCGATTGCCCCCTTAGTCGAGTATCTCAAAAAGGAGCAGCCAGATTATCTTTTGCCGTCCGGCGCACCTCTTCACATAGTTTCAGCCGTTGCAAAGGCCGTCTCTCGAAGCAAGGTAAAAATATATACTCGTACGCATATCCAAACCACAGAATATATGAAAGAACGAGGGTATCTGAACCGTCAGATGTTGCGCCTCCTGCTACGTCTAACAAGGAATTTCGCCGATGGACATTTGGCAGCGTCGCGAGGCGCTGCGGACGACTTATCCCGAGTAATTGGGTTGCCGCTTGATCGGGTCAAAGTCCTGTACAATCCTCCGATTGACGACGATCTTCTTGCGCTGTCGCATCAAGATGTAATCCATCATTGGATCAATAATCGTAATGCACCCGTGCTCGTTTGCGTGGCAAGGCTTGAAGAGCAAAAGGGGCTTGATACGCTCATTGAGGCGGTCAAGTTAGTCAGCGAAACGCGTGAAGTAAGATTGATTATTCTTGGTGAAGGTCAGTTACGGAGAAGTCTGAGTGAGAAGGCTGTGAAACTTGGCGTTCAACATATAATTGATTTTCATGGTCATGTGGACAATCCCTTTGCGTTTCTTCGCAAAGCAGATTTGTTCGTGCTATCCGCAAATTATGAAGGTTTTGCAAATGTGGTTGCGGAGGCGCTTGTATGTGGCTGTCCAGTTGTTAGCACCGATGCGCCTAGCGGACCGCGCGAGATACTTGCAGATGGCGAATTTGGTACTCTGGTTCCAATCAAAAACCCAAATGCCATGTGTACCGCAATCCTTGCGGCGTTGGAAACAAGCCATAACCGGAATCAGCTGGCTGAGCGCGGAATGCGTTTTCACGTGAGACGTGTCACAGCTGATCTCCTGACGTTGCTTAAGTGCCCAAGTTGAAGCGTGCGTCTAATCAAATGTCAATTGTTCTTCCCGACCTGCGCGGCGGTGGGGCCGAGCGGGTCAGTGTTGACCTTGCCCATGAATTCGCCCGCGCCGGGCACACGGTGGAGTTCGTGCTGATGCAGGCGCGGGGCGAATTGCTGGAGGAGGCTCGGGAGCACTTTTCCGTGGTCGATCTCGCTACTCCTCGCGCCCGCGCTTTGCCTCGCGCCCTCGCCCACTATCTGCGACGCCAACGTCCCGATGCCCTATTGGCCGCGATGTGGCCGCTGACCGTAATCGCCCCGCTCGCCGCCCGCCTCTCTGGGCACCGCTGCAAGGTGCTAGTGTCAGAGCATAACAGCCTGTCGGTGCAATACCGTGATTGGGGCTGGAGCCACCGGGTGGCGTTGTGGGCGTCGATGGCCGTGGGCTATCGGCTCGTGGATCATCGCGTGGGCGTGTCCTCGGGGGTTGCTAATGATATCGCCCGGCTGTCGGGACTGCGCCGGGATGCGTTCGACGTGATCCACAACCCGGTGCCGCCGCGCCCCGAGCCGTCACGGCAGGCGATACGCGATGCAGAGGCGCTCTGGTCCGGTTCCAAGGGCGCACGCATCATCACCGTAGGCAGCATGAAGGCGCAAAAAAACCACCCGCTGCTGCTGCGGTCCTTCGCCCGACTGGACAGGCCAAAGGCGCGGTTGATGTTCGTGGGCGACGGGGCGGGGCGCGACGCGATCTTGGCGCTCGCCCAAGATCTGGGCGTCGCCGACCGGGTGATCGTCGCAGGCTTTCACCCCGACCCGACCCCGTTCTACCAGACCGCCGACCTGTTCGTTCTGTCATCGGATTACGAGGGATTCGGCAACGTCATTGTCGAGGCGCTGGCCTGCGGCATCCCCGTAGTCTCCACCGATTGCCCCTCTGGACCGAGCGAAATCCTCGACGGGGGCCGGTTCGGTTGGCTGGTGCCGGTGGGCGATGTAGGGGCGCTGGCAGAAGCGATGCACACAGCGCTGGACGCGCCGGCAGACCGCGACGCGCTCCGGCACCGCGCCACACATTTTGCGCCAGAAATCGCCGCGCGCAGATATCTCGACCACTTGGACCTGTAATGACTCCCACTCTCTATCTCACCCGCAACGGCCTGCTGGAACCGCTGGGGCAAAGCCAGGTCTTGGCCTATCTGCGTGGGCTGTCGCGGGATCATGCGATCACCCTCATCACCTATGAAAAGCCCGAAGACCGGGCTAACAGTGCCCGGATGGCGCGGGCGCGGGCAGAGTGCGAACGGCATGGCATCCGCTGGATGCCGCAGGAATTCCGCCCGCGCCCCCGGATCATCGCACCCGCGCTCAGCATGGCGCGGATGACGTGGCTTGTGTGGGGCGAGGTGCGCGGCGGGCGCGCGCGCCTGATCCATGCCCGCTCCTACATTCCCGCCGCAGTGGCACTTGTGGTTCACCGCCTGACCGGGGTTCCATTCATCTTTGATATGCGCGCGCTCTGGCCCGAAGAGCTGATCACCGCCAAGCGGCTGAAACGCGGCTCGATCCTGCACCGTGCAATCGTGGCGGTAGAGCGGGCCTGCCTGCACAATGCCGCAGCGGTCGTGTCGCTCACCCATGCCGCAGTCGCTCATCTGAAACGCGAATACCCCGAGGAACTCGACTGCCAACGGATCGACGTGATTCCGACATGCGCCGATCTCGACCGCTTTACCCCAGAATTGGAAAAGCGCGTGGGGCCGGCGGTCCATGGCTGTATCGGTACGATCCTGTCGGGCTGGTTCCGCACAGATTGGCTCGCGGCGTGGCTGTCCACTGCCGCGATGGACGATCCCGATGCTCGGTTCGATATCGTGACCCGCGACGACGCAGACCGCGTGCGCGCAGCGCTTGACCCGCAGGGCGCATTGGGCGACCGCCTCAGCATTGGCTCGCGCTCGTCAGAGGAGATGCCCGACGCGGTGCGCGGCCACGATCTGTCGGTTATGTTCTATGCCGGTGGGGAGGTGTCAGAGCTCGGACGCTCCCCCAACCGTATGACGGAAATTTTTGGTCTGAGGGTGACATCATGATGGATCGAGACCTGCG
>Ga0307972_1001582_pt1 | contig 11986 bp, 4 predicted proteins | sample OrgLakmetagen780_FD_201848 | JGI IMG/M metagenome (GOLD analysis project Ga0307972, IMG submission 201848) | Saline water microbial communities from Organic Lake, Antarctica - #780 | ecosystem: Environmental > Aquatic > Non-marine Saline and Alkaline > Saline | place: Antarctica: Organic Lake...
AGGCTTCGCAGCAGGGTCCTCGCGAATCTTTTTGTGGACATTTTGGTACAGTTCCTCCATGTCATCAGGCTCCACTTCTTCAGCGATGAATTCCTTGAACTGCGTCTTGTACTTGGTGGCATCTTCCTCAATCAAGTAACGCATGTACTCAGCCACGTGCTCGCCGAAAATGCGCTCCTTGTGCACTTCCGCATCGTACGATTTGGCGTCACGGTCGTAGCCCGGGAATCGCTTTTCGCTGTGAGGAATGTCGAGGCCGCCGTCGGTGGCGCCCTTGAGGGCACCGAACACTCGGCTACCAGTGGAGGTGGTGATGCAGCCCACGTCCAGAAGCGCGTGGAAAGGGTTTTTGTCGTCATCAAGCTCTTCTACGTAGTAAGTGCGCTTGTTGGCTTTGGTGGAGACTACTTCAGGCATGTACTCTTCGTCGTCGTCACCGTCCTCGAAAGTTTTGTTGCCCTCGTACACCTCGTCTAAGCCCAGCTTCTTCAATAACCGCCGAGCCACCAAGAGGCCCGTGCAGTAAGCAGCCGAGTAGTTCTTCAAGCCTGACTTAAGGCCGTACCGAGGGAGCTCGGCGGAGTTGGCGTAAGCCATGACTTTGTCGCCGACAATCTCCGAGTATACGATTTGGCAGATGCAGTAGCGGTTCGAGAAGCGCACCACCAGGCGGTATTTAGGAGAGTTGTACTTATTTTTGTCCTGGGTGATGAGACGCTTGCGGGCACGGTAATCCGTGCGGCCCTCTGAGAAAGACAACATGAAGTAATGAGGTCGTTAGCAATTGTGGCTGGCGATGGAGACATCAAGGTGTGTTGCTCATGCTCCCTTCTTGATACATACAGAGTCCAAAGACACAACAGTTGCGAACGTACCGCGGCGGCGGCGGTACTTCACTTGGAAGCGTTTGAAGTACGCCTTGTTCTTTACTACCTTAACGAACGGCATGGTGGCTGCGTCGAGAAAAAGAAAGAGAGATAGACAAGAAGTGAGTCAACAAACCATGGGCGATACATAAATGGCAAGAAATGGGGTCGGTCAAAGGCGACGCCAAGCAGACATTTAAGGCATAGGCACGGGAAGACTTCAACAAATAATTCGCACTAGGCTCTGTGCACCACTATAAATATAGCAGACAGTGTGCGCGTACGAGGCAAGAGTGGCGAGCGCTCACCGTGTGGTTATCTAAAAACACTGCACCGCGATCAAATCAGGGAGTCTTTCACTCGAAGAAATACCCCTCTGTTTTCACAAGACTGAATTTTACCCCCCAAAGGAGACAATTGAACCGTAGTTGTTCGTAAACTTGTGCACACGGTGCACACGTGCACACGGAATAAGCGGCATAACCCGCCTCTTTGAGGTCTCGACGAGTGGATTGCGGATCGCGATCGCCATTGCGATGGATATGCTGAAGTGGAGGCAGCGGACGCACCATGCGCACTCCGATTATTCCAAACCACCTAATCACCTGATTCGCGATGGCTAATGGGCAAGGAAACATCAAAACAAAAGGGCACTTAGCCCAGTCCAGTCGGGCTTAATCTGAAGATTAGACCGTGGAACGCAAAGCTTAGATAATCAAACGAATAACTCGAACTCTTCTCTTGCTCTTGGTCGTTGCTCTTGTAGGTATTTGCCAATTGCTATTGCTAAATGCCGCAGGGCTTTTTGTACCTCTAAGCTCTGAGAGCTAGTAGGATAATTTATTTTAGACTTGGGACTTGCTGCTGGGCTTGGGCATTTGCAACTAGACCTGGCTTAAGGCCATAGGAGATGCGAGGTGCGTACGTCCGAGGTGCGCATCCTCGCAAGGCTGCGTTTCACGTCGACGCGTGAATCACGCTTGGAGGCTGTAAATTTCCTTTCTGCGTGATTTAAGCGCGATTTACGCGTGATTCATGCGCCAAATTTACGTCGAGGGTACTTTAAAGTGCGAACGTACAACACTTCGGTATCGCTGAATATTCACTTTCCGCGTGATTTCCGCGTGATTTCCGCGGAATCCGGAATTTCTAACGCAGCATCCTCGCTATCGCTATTATCGCGGATGCATGCCTTTTCCTTTTGCGGTAACGCGGTAACTCGATAAAAGACAAAAGATAAACGCAGCTGGCTCCATTGCCATCGCTGCTGTCTGTGGTGAATCCGTGGCGGCTGCTAATACTGCTGCTGTCGGTGCTACGGCTGCTATCGCTCAAGGCTTTATTGGCTCCATTGCCATCGCTTCTATCGCTGCTGTCTGTATTGGCTCTATTGCCATCAGCTACAACTATAAATTTCTCTTCGCCTAGTGCCTCACCTGGGAGTGGAGCTGCTGCTATAGCTTGCTCCTCGCCAAGCGCACAAAGTTGAAGTAGAGCTGCATCTGTAGCTTGCTCGCTGCCTGACACTTCATCCGGAAGTAGAGCCGCATCTATAGCGTGCCCCTCGCCGAGCGCTTCATCTGGAAGTGGAGCCGCTGCTATAGCTTGCTCCTCGCCTGCCGGCTCCTCATTTGGATTTTCCTCCAGCATTTTCAGGGCGACCTTCGCAATGTACTGGGAAAATTGATCACGCAGAGCATCTGAATATTCTTTTAAGACTTCGGCAGCTGCAGTCTCGGGTGCTCCGTTAATGAGTGCGTTAAGAGTAATCATTCTCCTGGAACTTTCCGAAGTTCCCTTGTTTGAGCCCGTGGCTCGGTCTGTTCGCATCCAGCTCGCCGTGGGCCGTGCGAACGTGTAGCTCAGTGCTCAGTGGTTGATTGACGTTCTTCCAATCAACAAAGTTTAAAGTGATGCTTCAATTGCCACGTTTTTCCTATCAACAAAGTTTGAAGTGATGCTTCGATTGTCTTGTTTTTCCAATCAATAAAGTTTAGGTTAGGTGTAAGGTTATGCTTCGATTACTTTGTTTTTCCAATCAATAAAGTTTAAAGCGATGCTTCGATCTCCGATTGCCTTGTTTTTAGTAATCAATAGTGTTTAAAAGTGGTGCTTCGATTGCCTTGTTTTTCGTTTCCAATCAATAAAGTTTAAGGTGGTGCTTCGATTGCCTTGTTTTTCCAATCAATAAAGTTTGAAGTGGTGCTTTGATTGCCTTGTCTTTCCCCTCGGCAGAGTGAGGTACAATCGGCATTGCAAAAGGCAATTCAGATGTTCCTAGCGGGTCAAGCACACACCTAAGAAACTATTTCTTTCCATCATCAAAGATCAAAGGAGGCGCAAAAGCATTTCGAGGTCTTGGCGAGCAGAGTGACCTTTGTGATTAGCGAGGAAGTCGCGAATCCGCTGCAGCAAGTCGCTAATGACTTTGGGGGCATGCGCTGAGATTTCGTCCGCACCTTTGTTCAAGCTCAAGGCAATCGTTTTGAACCATTTCAGCTTGAGGGTCGTTTCAATTTCTAGGTTTTGCCCGAGTTGCTGCAAGAGGCAGAGCATCACGGTGGGCGACAGCGGGTCTTCGATCTCACCAGGGTCAACTTTCTCGCAGACCCAAATCACCAGCTTCACATTCCTTGCTCCCAAGGCCTTCATCAGCGCTTCGTCGACTTGCTTGGCCTCGAGCATTGCCTCGAGCTCCACTTTCGGGTCCACCGGAGCAGGAGGAGGATTCCCAGAGCCAAAAGCGGGCGGGGCCGAGGGCCCAACGGCCAGAGACGAAAAGCGCGAGTCGAGGCCCGCGTCTATTTGCGTGAACATGCGCTGCGTAGCCTGCTCCAGGGACGGCACCAAGAGCTCCTGAAAGCACTGCCGAAACGCCACCAGCACCGGCTCCCGCACCTCGCGCGCCACGGCCGCCACCACTTGCTGGCTCGACTTGTCCGAGTTCGCGGCGGCCGCGGCCCTCAGGGCTGCCAATTGCGCGACTTGGTGGTCGGACAAAGCTTGCTTGACTTTCGACTCCATGCTAGTGTTGGCCTGCTTTTGTTGAGAGGTCACGGCGGCCGCGGCAGCAGTGGCAATGTCCTTCGAGAGGTGGTCGGCCATTTGCTTCATTTTCGCGTCGGTGGCCTTGGCCACGGCCTTCTGGTGCGCTGCCAGCTTGTCGTCGATGGTTTTACTCATGGCTGCAATCATGCGAGCCTCCATCGCCGCCAAGTCCACTGACGACGAAGCAACAGCAACAGCAGATGACGATGACGAAGAGCTCTCATGCATGGCTGACTGTGACACATTGGGTGGAGTGGCTTGCGTTGCGGCCGCCATGATGACGTCAGGAGACGATGCCCTGAGATTCAAACACAGAGAAGGATTGTAAAATCAAAATAGCACATTTAAAGGGTAAGCGAACAAACTTGCACAAAAAGAAACTCGGAGTGCTCAAAAGCTCCGCTGCATGCACACGAGGTCATGCGTACCGTGCGTCCTCTACAGCTGCCGCTACTGCTTTAGGCGCTGTGATTGCACTTGGTGAGGTGACCGAAGCGGCCGGACGAGGGCGCTGGGACATCCAGATGCTTGACTCCAAGGAATACTTTTGAATGGCCTTGGTTTGAATGCAGTAGAGGTGCTGTTCGGAGGTCGCGCAATCGGCGTCTTCGCGGGGAATGTCGAGACTCAGGATGGGGTAGGTGACGTCGAACTTGGAGGCCGCGTCGAAGGCGTCGGAGCCCACGTGAAGCACGACAAGGGAGGGGTCTGAGGTGGGCGCGCACAGCACCACATCGGCGTCTTGGTCAACGGCGACATTGGTCCAACCTGCGCCATCTCCCATAGGCAAGGTCACGCGGTGAGACGCTTCAAACGAGCCCGAGCTCAACGAAGGCTTCCACAGCTGAAGGACCGAGTTCTTGTCGGCTCCCGTCAGTAGGTTGTCACCCATGAAAAACACCGAGGACACGGAGGCACCGTCGGGAGGTTGCAGCACCAACTGGCAGGGTACTGTCGCGTTTGGAGTGGCAAAAGTGGGCGACGACTTGAGAGTTGGGCCCCACACGCGCACGGAGCCATCCGACGAGCCGGAGAGCAGCTGCGAGAAGTCAGCGTTGAAGCAGACATCGGTCACCGTGCCTTCGTGGCCCACGCACACGCTACCGACTTCGGCCAGCGCTGACGGTTCAAGCACGGGGTAGTCCGCACCAGCCGAGGCCAGCAAGAGCGCGCGTTCTGTGCTCATGATTGCGATGGCATTGCCCGTAGCCACTGCAATAGCGTTGGACCCTGGAGCAGCCCAGCATATTTTTTGCCCCGCGTCTCCTGGCAGTTTGACTTCCAGCTCGGTGGTGTACTGGCATTCGCCGCTGGCCTCAAAGATGCGCCGAAACCGGAGGGTGCCGCCGACATCGAGACTCGCGAGCACGTCATCGCTGCGACCTGACAGTTGAATGTCCACGAGGCTTGCGGGGTGGCCCGCGAGCTTGTTGCGGGTAATGTTAACGAAATGGATCACGCGAATAAGATTGCCCTTGATGCCGTAGCAAATGTAGTTCTCGTTCACTGCAATGAGCCGCCCACTCGGTGCTTTGTTGAACTCAGACGCCATGCGTGTGATGGGCGTGCAGATGGGCTGGTTGGCATCTCCGGGCCCAAATGACTCGGTCACACTCACCGTGGAATCTGGGGCTTTTAAAACATAAGGTGCTGGATTGCTGGGAGGTGAGACTGACGAAGGGGCCTCAGCTTGTGTCCCTAAGCCTGCGAGGAAGGATTGTAGGTCGCCCTCGCTCATGGCGACTGCGAATTCTTCTCGGTAGAAACGAGAAGGCTGCTACTGATCTGAAACAGGAGTTCGTACAGTAATGGTCGCTGTCTTCTTTGCCCACTTCGAGGTCTGAGGTCTGAGGTCTGAGGCGAACAATACTTTTCACACTACTTGTGGTTGTGGTAATTACAAAAAAAAGGACCACGATACGAGCCAACCACGAGCACGCCACGAGCAAACTTCTCGCTTTCTTCGAAGTCTCTTCCATCTTCCATCCCCTCTCCTCTTCCCCAACATGGGGGGGGCAACGTAAGCATATTTTACAGGGAGTGCATCGTGTTCCTTCCTTGTGCGCTGCGCACACTTCGTGCCGTGCTCCTCTTTTAGTACCTCCAACATCATCCTCAGGGAGCGCGGCGCGCGGCGTTGCGGCGTTAGCTTCTTCCCTGGAGGCAGCCTATTGGCAAGTGGTTCACCTAACGGCGCCCCAAAGGACGAATCCAACACTCACGTGTGTAGAGCAACGGTATGAGCCTCAAGGCGCGGGCTGAGCAGGGTCTACTCGAGGCGCTCGCGAAGCCCCGCAAGTCGAGTGCAACGGTCAATGCCCTTGGCCGAGGAGAGGTTAGTAACAAACGCAAAAAGCCAACTCGTCAGCCGGGTGCGGCTAAAAGATTAATGTATATGTAGTTGCACACAAAGAGGTTGCGACTAGCGATGTGTTCTTCTTCTTGTTCAACTCTTTTTAAGTTTACTCTTCAAGCTAACGCGCACTCACGCATGCTGTCCCTTGCGAGTAGACTGCGATCTCCTCCAAGGCAGTGCTAGCGAAATGGCGGCGAGAGCACGAGCAGCACCAGTTGTTGCGAGCCGCTGAGGAAGATCGCGATGCGGTTGCCTCCCTGCACCACCAGCCCATTGACCCGCAGCTGCGCCACAAAGAGTTCCCGAAACTCGCTCGCAAGCGGGTCGAAAAGCGCACAGCCCACGATTCAACCGTAAAGCACTTCGAGGTGCGTGCCGATTTGGACCATGCTTAGGGCGAGAATGAATGAGGACAACATTGAGGGTGAGAACGAGTAAGGAGCTTACTGGGGTCCGCTATCCAGTCTCGCTCTCAGCCGCGTCAAACACCCTTGCTAGTGTAAGCTGTCTTGTCTTTTCTCTCTCAACTGCCTCGCCTCTTTGTCTTAATCGCGAATGTAGACGACGCTGGCAGAAACTTCGGACTCGCTTGAAGAGAAAGTGATTGAAGCATCGCGCGCCGTGCAAGTGGGAGTTGGGGCCGTGGATCAGGCGGTGGCGGACATTTTTTCGGAGCTGAATCAGGACTTGTGGCTGGTGACCAAGGACCACCACTACCTGGAAGAGCAGTGGCTAGCCATCGACGCCCAGTGCAGCAGGCGCAGCCAAGAGATTCGCGCGTACGGAGAGCGCTTGGAAGCGATTGAGGGGTCGCGCGCGGCGATCATTGCAGGGGAGTTGCGGCGTCTGGTCGAAGCACTAGCGGCGATTGCGTTCAAGCCTTTAACCGACATCGAGCGTCTAGTCGAGCAAGAAGCGTTCGAACTCAACACGGTCTTGATCATGAACAGACAGTCCCATGTGGAACTCTTGGCCCTCATGGAAAAACAGCACATATTGGTGGCGATGGAAGCGCGGTTAAACTGGGAAGCTCGGCAGAGAGCGTGGCGGCAGCTGCGGCACGACCGCGGGGTGCGAGAGTTTCAGGATGAACTCAACAGTTCTGCCTACACCAACCCTCCAAGCCGCATCGACTTATTAGCGCGCACCGCGAGGGCTCAGGGCGACCGACATGCAGTGCGGCTTGAGAAATTGGCGGAATTGCGACGATTGGAATTTCCGGAAAGCAAGGCGCTCGAAACCATGAAAAAAGGGTTTGAGGCGCTTCACGAGCAAGAAGGATTGGCGATCGACGAGCTGCAGCAAGGGCTGGCCACGATTCGAGACGAGCGCGAAGAAGCGGCCATCGCGCGGCGGGAGAGCTTACGCGCCGAGTTGCACGTTTACGGTGCCTTCGAGGACGAGCCTCTGCTGGAAGCCCACGCTTCTGCCATTGACCAAGTGCTCAACGACCCAAGCAATGACACGTTCTTTCGAAGTGCAGGAGGACTGAAGCCGGAGCTCAAGGAACTCATGGCTCAGCTGCGGGACCCGATGTTGATTTACGACGCCTCCTTGCAGCCGGCCATGCGCCGCGTGGAGGTGCTGCTGTGCGGCCTAGACTTGCCAATAGTGCTCGAGGCGCAGGGGAAGAGTGGCATGAAGTCGAACTTGGTGGATACTTTAGAGAGGCTCAAGAACGCGACCAAGGGTGACGTGGCACCGATCATGCCGATTCTATTGGCCCAAACCCGAGAGCTGGCGACGGTGACTGCGCTCGACCCCCTGCTGCTGCACCACCTCAGTGAAGTGCTGGAGGAAGTGACCATGATCGTGAGCGACCTGAACTTGGGCCACGGAGGAGACGGTAAGTCGCAGGGCACGAGCCGGAGCCGGAGCAAGGGTGGGGGCAGCAACAGCAGCAACCTCGGCGGGGAGAAGCGCAGCAGCAGTCGCGCTCCTTCGTCGATCGGTGGGAGCAAAGCCAAGTCGAACAATCGCTCCTCGATGGCAAAATCGGCGTCGTTCAAAGGCTGGGAGCAGCCGGAAGTGAACATGCTTCAAGTACGAGCAGTGCAAAAGCGCCTCGCCTTGCTGCTCCGAGCCTCCGATTTGGAGCCGACCGTCCACCAAGAGCTGCGCAACGTGCGGGCGTCCTTGAAGCAAGCGAGCAAGTGCAACGTGGCCATCGATAAGGTCGTGGCTGCAGAGAGCGCCGACCTCTTGGCGAGACGATGTAACGAACAAGAGCAATTGTCCAATGAAGTGGTGGCGTTTCTGGAGCGGTGCACCTGGCACGTGCACTCGGTCTCCACTCGTATGGTGGCGTTCTATGTCCGAGTTGCCTCAGTGCTGGAGCATCACGCGACTCAGGACGAAACCATCGATGCGGCCTCGGAGTACAAGCTGTATGAATTGTTAGAAGACTTTAAAGAGGCCGACGGCATTAAAGAGGCAGAAGTGAGCAAACACAGCGCCAGGATGCAACTCGCAGCGGACGAAGGAGAGCTCGAGACCGCGTATGCGTCGGTGTTGACGTATTTGGACCAAATTTACGAGTCCTACTACGCGTATCACGCCGCCGCGACTGCAGCTGCTGAAGAGCATCCGGAAGCGATATCGCAGGAAACCCAGCAGTACATGTCTACCCTATGCGAGAGCCTCGGGCTAGGAGATGTTGTGCCTCCTCAAAGCGAAGAGGAAAGGCTCGAGGCAGAAGACGCTGCTCACTCGAGGGCCAAGGACAAGAAAAAGGGTCAAGGAGGAGATTCAGAGGTAGTGGCACCAGAGAGACCGGAGACGTTCAGTGTGGAAGGCTCGGATGTCACTTATGCGGTGATGAATGGACCAGAAAGTATCGCTCAAGAACTCATGCGGCCGCCTGACGACGATGATGGTGAAGACGAGGAAGAGCCGGTGCCAACAGCGGCTGATCCAATCACTGCTTCTGCTGTAAACGAGGGCGATGGTGACGAGCCAGCGAACGAGGACGCAGCAGAAGGGGCAGAAGGGGCAGTCGGTGAAGAGGCAGCAGCAGCTGTAGAAGGCGAGGATGAAGGCGAAGAAGACGAGGAAGAGACTTGGGTGGCGCCATGGTGGTCGAGCTCTAGCTTTGAAGCCAAGACCAAGCACCAGGAAGCCGCCTTGAAGGAGCCGCTGCTGGAGGAGTACCTCGTGGCCAGAGACAGCGCGTTTGTGCCCTTGAGCGAAGACGAGATCGAGGCGATTCCTGACCTTCACCACCGAGACGAGTATCGTCGCATCGCCCAGCATGTGCGCGAGAGGCGCGAGGCAGCCAAACGCGAGAAGTCGAAAGCCAAAGCAGCAGAGAGAGCCGCCCTCTTTGCGCAATCGCCACCCACTGATCCCAACGGTAACCCGGCAGCCCTCAAAGTGGCCTTCCCACAGCCGCTAGTGGTGGACATGCTGGCTTCGCTTCGGTCCTTCCTGGTAAAGCACTCGGAGCAGCGCGAGGCGCAGAGGGCGACCTTTGCCGCTTCTTTGCGCGACGACCGCTGCGGGTCGTATACCGAGGAGCTTGAGGAGCGCTTGCGGCTGCACTGGCCGCGGAAAGGACGAGTGGAGGTAAACATTCGCCAAGTGCGCGAGAGCGAGCTGATTGCGCACAGGCAGAGGGCCAAGAGGCACTGCCGGATCGTCCGAGAGAAGAACGATTCGCACCAAGAGCAATTCGAAAGCATCATCGCAGGCTACGCGGCCAAGAGCAAAGACTTTGTAGGCGAGTTGAAGGCCTTGGAGATGACGCTGGTCGACCAAGAGAGTTTAGCGGCGCTCCAGGGAGTGGATGGCAAGTGCAAGAAAATGTTGATGGCTTTTCGCGAGGAGTGTGGCGAAGCACTGGCTCATCTTGAGAGATGTGTGACCAGTGACCCGACGAAGCTGTATGCGCTCTCCACCTCCCTGCTGCGAGCGACGAATCTGTTCGGCGATAGCAACGGCGACTATTCGGAGTTTGAGTACGAAGAGCTTCAGAAGCAATTGCAGTTGCTCAACGGTGAGATTGAAGAGTCCGTCAAAGGTCGGGTGCTTCAGATTCAAGCCCTCATGTCAAGGCAAGAAGTGGCCATGAGCGGAGACGCGCAGTTTACCACAGCACTAGAGTCAAGCTTACAAGAATTAAGCTTGCGTGAGGCCATCGGGATGAAGTACGGCGCACCGAGACGCAACGCGCAAGAGCGCCTGCGAAATGAACAAACCTGCGACGCGAACAGCGCTGACGCCGTGGACGAGTTGTTGAACTTGTTGGATCGCGTTTGTTCGGAGGCTCAAGCAGCACTAGAAAGTGAGAACAATGCTACCTCACCTTCGAAGCCGCCTGCTTCTTCTTCTTCTTTGTTGGTCACCCCGCCGCGGTCGGCTCTGACACGCGAGATCTTACGAGAAGTGCGCCAGTTGCTCGTGCGAAGAGCCACTTACCTCGAGTTCCTGCCTGCCCCCACTTCTGTCGCCTGGGACACTGAAGTGCCACCCGAGCCGATGCTGACCCGACAAGACGAACTCGCGCTGAAGAAAGCAGTGCCGGTCTATGTCCCGACCTTAGGTGAGACTATGGCGCTGGCGATGGATGGCATGGAAGAGCGATGTCGGGCCGAGACCAAGGCCCTATATGAGGCCGAGGGGAAGGAGGCTGCGCTCGAGCCGCTGGGAGTGCCGGAAGCATTGCATGAATGGTTGGTGAAAACCCGCAAGGGCGTCTTGGGAGACGACGGGTACAGGGACAAGTCGAGGCGGCGGCTGAGGGCGCAGGTGGAGCGGCTCGAGGATATCACGGGGAAGAATTCAAATGAGCTAACGGGAGCCGCAGGTGCAGGAGGATCGAAGAAGCTTCACGCAGGAGCGCTGTTAGTGGCCGAGAGCGCGGCTCGCGCTTTACATGTGTCGAAGCTTCAGAAAGCAGCCCGCGAAAAGAGCTTTGAGTCACGACTCAGCGTGTGGGAAGCGGCGAAAGCGAAGCACAGGGCGGCGCTGCGGCCTCAGATGGGGCGGCCGGATTCCGCGCAAGCTCTGGAGGCGTTGTGTCAAGCTGAGAAAGCGCGCTGCTCCGAGGTGGTGGAGGCCATTGAGGAGGTACAGCGAGAGGTGGTCAAGGCCCAGGTTCAGGAAAGTGTGGCCTTTGTAGGGCTCTTGAGCGAGCAAGTGTCGTCTGCGCATGCCTTGCTCGATACTCTCGTGCTGAGCGACGATCTTGGCTACTTGCCCGGTGACGAGTTGGTTGAGAAGAAGCGCAAGTCTCTGAAACGGCTCAAGAAATTGCAACGCACCCAAGAAGCCGCCGAAGTTGGCAATGAAGAAGGAGAAACAGGAGGCGAAGCTCGTCCTGTGCCAGACCATTACGAGAAGCCGGACGGACGGCATTGCCCTCGGCGCACCTGGCCTCCGCTGCCCATAGCTCAACTTCGAGAAGTGTTTGAGAAGCACGGCGTTGCCCTCAATCCTTCAACAGGATTAGCAACTAGCGACGAGACTGCTGAGGCGAATGATGCACCTGCAGCTGGCGAAGCAGAAGACGGCAGTTTTTCACCCGCAGACGACTGGATCCAAGAGCTCGAGCAGCAGTTTAGTGCCGGGCCTTCGAGTGTGGTCACGACAGCGCAGCGCCTGGTGATGCGCGCACGAGATGAAAACTGGGCGCTCATGGTGGCTCAGCTGGACCGTAATCTAGCAGACCTTTCGTCACACTTCGGGAAGCTGCACGCCCAAGAGCAGCAGTGGGAGG
>Ga0307972_1001586_pt1 | contig 11968 bp, 10 predicted proteins | sample OrgLakmetagen780_FD_201848 | JGI IMG/M metagenome (GOLD analysis project Ga0307972, IMG submission 201848) | Saline water microbial communities from Organic Lake, Antarctica - #780 | ecosystem: Environmental > Aquatic > Non-marine Saline and Alkaline > Saline | place: Antarctica: Organic Lake...
ATTTGTACGCGTAGGGATGATCATAGGGCAGATCACATTTTGTCAGCGTTTGGCTGATCATAGGGTAGATCACATTTGTATGCGTAGGGCTGATCATAGGGCAGATAACATTTTGTCAGCGTTTGGCTGATCATAGGGTAGATTATATTTGTATGCGTAGGAATGATCATAGGGCAGATCACATTTTGTCAGCGTTTGGCTGATCATAGGGTAGATTGCATTTGTATGCGTAGGAATGATCATAGGGCAGATCACAGATTGTATGGGTAAGGTTGATCATAGGGTAGATTACATTCTGTATGCGTTTGGCTGATCATAGGGCAGATCACATTTTGTATGGGTAGGGCTGGCTAGCGCCGTGTATGTTTATGGTGGTAAATTTAAAGGCTTTCCTTCTGTAATAACGCATCTACGCACACCTTGTAGATCTGGCCCTTCGTTTTGAACGGACCTGGCCAGCTTGAAGTGTCAGGCTGACAAGGGATCAGGATCAGCACAGCATCTTGTATACATATATATAGGGTTGGCCAGAACCGTATATACACACTGTATATGACCGTATGTATGGTGATTTCCCTGCCAAATATACCGTATATACACTGTATATACCTATAAATGTATGGTTCTGGCCAACCCTACATATTTACCTTAGGCCGGGATCCATACAAGCCATCATATACATATACAGCATCATGTACATGTTCAGCATTATATATATATGTTCATGTCCGCCATACACATACATAGGGCTCTGACTGACCCCCTATGCACCAGACCAGCAAGAGGCCAGATCAGCAAATATGGTTTTACAGTGTCTTCTTCGGTAATTATTTTTTGATCAACGCAAAGCACCTGTGGGCCTCCCTCTGCGTCTGCAGCAGCTCTCCCTGCCCTACCGTCCTCTTCATCATCACTGTGGCTGTACTCGCCCTGCGTGTGTACGCATGTGTGTACGTGTGTGTACATATGTGGGAACATGTGTGTGTGTGTGTGTACTGGAGCAGAGATGGTGAACAATAACAAGGTTTGGTTTGTTGCTATGAAATGCTCTGTCACCATCCGCAGCAGAAGGGGGAATCAATTACGACACCCTTGTAAGTGTGTTCATTTGCATATTGCAAAGACAAGGCAAACAACTATAAGGTCTTTCGTTACAAAATGCACTTTCACCCTCCGTGCCAGAAGGGTGGAATAGTCACAAGGTCTGGCAAACAAGTTGTGCACCACACTTTCGTTGGCACTGTGTTTTACCTGATCTGTGGTTCCATGCAAAAAGAAAGAAACAAAATAGTTTCTATGTTTTACCTGATCTGCGGTTCCATGCAAAGAGAAGGAAACAAAGTGCCCACTTGCATTTGTTAGAAAAGAGCGCACGTACAAGTAAATACACACATGCACACGTGCACATGCACACACAGACACAGACACACACGTACACAAACACACACACAGAGGACAGAGCATGGTGTGGAGTGGCAGCTTCAACGCTCCCTGCATTAATGTGCACTGTCTGTACTTTATAAACTACAAGTGCTCTGTTAGATCATTCAAAAGTAGGAAGGAAAGAGCCACGAGGATTTATTGATCGGGCCCTGCAGGTATGCTGATAATTGGCCCCAATCTCTGTCGCATTACGATAAGGGCTGTGCAATGACAACGTCAGAGCTATCCTCTTTGCTATGCTGCTTAAGACGCAGTTTAAAGGGTGAAAAACAGAATGGGAAGGGTAAATTAAGCGCAAGATGTTCTTCTGAAGGAAATCACACTGTTTAGTATGTTGTCCAGTCCAGCGGCAAGACGCAAGCACTGCTACCTGCGTGTCATAATGTTGCATCTTTCACTGTAGTTACTGTACGGTTAACGGTCCCCACCATCAGACCGTCATGGCACAGCCCTGATTACGATGCAGCGCGTGCTAGGGCGCATGGACATATTAGAGAATCAAAGCTAATGTACACACAGAAAGGGAAAAGAGAAGGTCGCTAAAGCTACATCATGTACACACAGAATGGAAGAAAAGAAGGTTGTTAAAGCTACATCATGTACACGTCCACATCAGATCATGTAAATGTCCACACCAGATCATGTACACGTCCACACCAGATCTGTACACGTCCACACCAGATCATGTAAACGTCCACACCAGATTATGTACACGTCCACACCAGATCATGTACACGTCCACACCAGATCATGTGCACGTCCACACCAGATCATGTACACGTCCACACCAGATCATGTACACGTTCTGACCACATCATGTACACGTCCCACACCAGATCACTTTGTCCGCACAACGTGCTGAAGATTATTCAGCTTCAGTGACCAGCAAACATGCACGCACCCAGCAATACATGTATGTTGCAAACAAATTGTTGCGAATACACACATCCAACTACACAAACGCACACATTCAACTACACACAGCCACATACACACACTTGAGCACACACTCACAAGCACACATATATAGGGTTGGCTAGAACTGTATAAATACACTGTATATGACCGTATAATTGGTGACTTCAATGCCAAAAATATCATATGTACACCGTGTATATATGGTTCTGGCCAACCCTACACATACACAAATACACACACGCAATTGCTGTTTGCTTCCCTCACCTGCTCCTCTGGGTACACGTCTGGTATAGAGGCCAGCATATTGACCGCAAACTCTGAAGTGGCTGACTCCAAGGTCTGCCTCAGCATGGCCTGGTGTGCGTGCATGCATGTGCGTATGCATGTGTGTGTAAGTGTGTGTGTGCGTGTATATACGTATGTGTTTAAATGTGTGTGTGTGCTAGTTTACGTGTGAGCATATGTATATCAGGGAACTTCAGAGAGTTTGAAAAACTTTCGGTTTTCCCTCACCCAAAATTTTTTTGTGCGGGACGCCCTCAGCTGTTTCTCCCCCAAGTGAAGAAATGTGCGGGTAAGTAGGGTAAATATTTGCTTTTGGGCATTTAGGAAGCAGTCACGGAAACGTCATTTATGCGCACGCACGATAAGCACAGACGCGCATGCATGCATGCATGCATGCGCGCATGCACATGCATCACAGGCAGTGTTTAAAACACGTGTCATGCTATTTGCCATGCACACGCACGCACAGAATAAACACCATCTATATTTCCATGAGCAAGCACGCACACACACATACACACACACATACACATGTGCAGCCGTGTACGCATGGGCAGACACGCACATCGCACATCGCACGTACAATACGTGTAAGTCCACGCCTGCACTGAAGCATAACTCAAACACCTTCAAGCATACAATCGTACACATACAACCACACACACATGATTTTGCGCAGCCGTACGCACAGGGCACATTGCACCATGCAAGGACTCGCACGTACACATATGCCATGCACACGCGTGCAGGCAATGGAGGGCACCATCCATGTTATCATGCGTAAGCATGCACATGCTCATTGAGTGCCCAGTGATGCCGTAGTAACACACATACGGAAGCCCCACACACCACACATACAGAAGTCCCACACACACGCAAGGCGCATGCAGCCATTCTCTCTAGGTGCCCAGCAATGAGCACCAAAGAGCAGGAACCTGCCCTTCCTGTGGAGCAGTACTCCCTGTACTCCTTGCCACCCTTGGGCACGAGAGGAGGCCTCTGCTGCGTCTCCTCCCCCACCCTGCACCCTGGAATCCCGGGCCCCTTACCATCGGTATCACATTTTCCTCCGGGCAGCTTGGAAATACAGTTCTAAAAATTAATGCGGGCGTCCCGGAGCCAAGTTCCTCCAGAACCTGGCTTTTCTCCGGCTAGCCCGAAATCGGCCCTTCAAATTTTGGCGTTGCCCTCCGGGCAAATCCAAATTTGGCTTAAAAAGTGCAGCGCCCGCACGGGATGAAGTTCCCTGGTATATGTATGTGTGTATTACTTCTGCTTGTGATGGCCCAAGCCAAACCCAGACTTTGGCATTGTTCAGGACCATTGACCATATTTCATACGCTTAAGCATGCCTTCTCAGCCATATTATGTTTGACCGCCTCAACAAGGGGCAAAACTCGCACACACTTGTAAGGACCATTTTCGTAAATTATTGTCATTTTCCATGTAAGTGTACGCAAAGTGTGTGTGTGTGTGCACGCGCCTCATTTGCTCAAGCAACCGTGCCCTTTTTGCAGTACGTTGGCCTCTGTTCCCCAGTTCCTTTGCGCAATACCGCAATACCCCATGTATCTCTGTACAATAATATGCATCAACCTTCATCACACGTGAGTGATGTGTACACCACACCACACATTATAGCGCTTGTATCAACGTAGATCATACACAAATCTATCCATATATACACTGTAGATCAAGCCTATATATGAACTGTAGATCATAGTAGGTCATAGACCAAGCCTACATATGAGATGTAGATCATAGTAGGTCATGAATACAGCCTCCGTGCCAGCATACATTTACCATAACGCACTTATTACTGTAAAAATGCACGTCAACCTCAGTCACACCTGAGTGCCCTCCTCCAGTTTTCATCACTGTAAAAAATGCACGTCAACCTCACAGTCACACCTGAGTGCCCTCCTCCAGTTTTTATCACTGTAAAAAATGCACGTCAACCTCAGTCACACCTGAGTGGCCTCCTCCAGTTTTCATCACTGTAAAAAATGCACGTCAACCTCAGTCACACCTGAGTGGCCTCCTCCAGCTTTGACAGGCCAACATACATTTGCATTTTTTTTCACTGTAAAAAATGCACGTCAACCTCAGTCACACCTGAGTGCCCTCCTCCAGCTTTGACAGGAAGGACTGGTGTGCGGATCGCAGGGATGCGTGGAAAGCTACGTACGGGCGCAGCGTGTGGCGACTGCTGCCTGCAGTTTTTTGTTGACGAGCAGGGTTGATATAATACAGATTGCATGGATGTTTGGAAAGCTGCATTCAAACCGCAGCGCGTCGCAACTGCTGCTTGCAGTTCTTTGCTAACGAGCAGGATTGATTTACAGATCGCATGGATGCATGGAAAGCTGCATATAAGCGCAGCGCGTGGCAACTGCTTCCAGCGTTTTTTGTTGACGAGCAGGGTTGATATAATACAGATTGCATGGATGCATGGAAAGCTGCATACAAGCGCAGCGCGTGGCGACTGCTGCCTGCAGTTTTTTGTTGTGTTGACAGGAAGAATTTTGGATGCGTGGGAAGCTACGTACGGGCGCTGCGTGTGGCGACTGCTGCCTGCAGTTTTTTGTTGTGTTGTTAGGAAGAATTGTGGATGCGTGGGAAGAAGCATATAAGCGCAGCGCGTGGCAACTGCTGCCTGCAGTTTTTTGCTAACGAGCAGGATTGATTTACAGATCGCATGCATGCATGGAGAGCTGCATACAAGCACAGCGCATGGCTACTGCTTCCTGCGTTTTTTGTTGATAAGCAGGATTGATATGTAGGTTGCATGGATACATGGAAAGCTGCATACAAGCGTAGCGCGTGGCAACTGCTTCCTGCGTTTTTTGTTGAAGAGCAGGGTTGATATAATACAGATTGCATGGGTGCATGGAAAGCTGCATATAAGCGCAGCCCGTGGCAATTGCTGCCTGCAGTAATCTCGCACGCAGTAACAGATTTAAAAACTTGCTTCAGTGCTCAAATTCATCACAAAAAGCGTGACAATACTGGAACAAAACTCAAGCCCTCCTGCTCATGCACGTGCATTGACACGCAAGCACAGACGTGTGTGCAGCTCTTTCTATGTATTTGCTGTGCGCTGCTTGTTTAAGTGTGTGCACATGTGTGCATGCAAGTGTGTGCATGTTTGTGTTGTGTGTGTGCATGTTTATGTGTGTATGTGTGTGTTTGTGTGTGTGTAAGTCTGTGTGCGTGCGCACGTTTACTCGTGTGTACACTCACCATTAGCAACACTCTGGTCAGCTGCGATCTCAAATACTCTCCGCAGCACAAAGGTGAGACGCGCAGATGCTGTGTCAAGTAACGGACCCTGCATATGTGTGCGTGTATATATGCTTGTGAAATGCTGTGTGTTGGCAAGTAACGGACCCTGCATATGTGTGCGTGTATATATGCTTGTGAAATGCTGTGTCAAGCAATGACCCCTGCATATATGTGCGTGTATATATGCTTGTAGAATGCTGTGTGGTGGCAAGCAACGGACCCTGCATATGTGTGCGTGTATATATGCTTGTGAAATGCTGCGTCAAGCAAAGGCCCCTGCATATGTGTGCGTGTATATATGCTTGTGAAATGCTGTGAGGTGGCAAGCAACGGACCCTGCATATGTGTGCGTGTATATATGCTTGTGAAATGCTGTTTCAAGCAACGGCCCCTGCATATATATGCGTGTATATATGCTTGTGAAATGCTGTGAGGTGTGTTGTGGCTAGTAAGGGACACACTGCACACCTGAATCATGCCACTCATTAGCACCAGCACTATCACCATCACCATCACCATCACCATCACCATCACCATCACCATCACCAGCATCAGCATCAGCACCAGCACCACCAATAACAACCCAAGATGCACTTTAACCCTGAAGGGTTTAAGGTTAAGGCAGCCAAAAATCACTCACCAGCACTTCACGTGCCATCTGTCGGGCTATGTCCTCTGCCGCTCGGCTGGAGGCCATGAATGAGGAGCGCCCCTTGTATGCGAGCAGCAGGTTGGCCACTCGGTCAGTCGCCACAGCTGCGTGTGCGTGCACGTGTGTGTGTGTGCGCGTGTGCGTGCACGTGTGTGTGCGTGCACGTGTGTGTGTTTGTGTGTGTGTGCGCGCACGTGTGTGTCTGTGTGTATATATGTTTGCGTATACCTACGTGCACGTGTGTGTGAACACGTGCGTGCAGTGTGTGTGTGTGTGCATGCACATGTGTGTGGGTGTGAGTGCGCGTGCGTGGGCAACATGCTCAATTTTTGTTCCCTCAGATAAACCAAAAGGTGTGCACTGTCGGCAGGCTGGCCATACAATTGGCAGCCACAGCCGCTGTGTGCAACCAATCAAACTAAACACCACCAGGTAAAGGTAGCAGGGCTCACACATGGCACGACAAGCAAGTTGCCTGATCTGAACATTTACATCATTTTGAAGCGAGGATACGCGCATATCACCTCCTGTAAGTGATGTGCGCACTGCTCAAAGCCAGCAAGGCTGACGGCATCCAAACTATCGACACAGAAGCAGCAGCGTCGCAGCTGGACTCACTGGCAGGGAACTGCAGGGCGTGCGCCGCCTCTTGGAACTCATGCAAGCACCGCTCAAGCCTAATAGGGCTGGCACTATCAGGAGTGATAGACAGACAGCCAGCCAAGTGCTAGGGCAACGTCAAGTTTGCAGCTTGAGGCACTGGCAAGGAACTGCAGTGCATGCACCTCTCGATGCCATCCAGCAAGGCTGACAGCATCCAAACCATGGACAGTTGCAGCATCGTAGCTTGGACTCACTGGCAGGGAACTGCAGGGCGTGGGCCGCCTCTTGGAACTCATGTAAGCACCGCTCAAAAGCTGCGCCACCAAAGAGCTTGAGCCCAGCATTGGGGGGGACCACAGGCCCAGGGGTGCCAGGCCATTGGGGCAGCCGGGAGGCCAAGCGTTCCTCCTCCTAAATTTAAGGGGCATGATTTGTGAAATAAGTGTGGGACGGTAGGAGAAATTGTGAGAGACAGAAGGCGTGAGGCAGATTTGAATGGGGTGCCGGGCCATTGGGGCAGCCGGGAGGCCAAGCGTTCCTCCTCCTAAATTTAAGGGGCATGTCTTTTTATGATTTGAGTGGGAGACAGTGATCGACAGTTCGTAGAGAGTTCAAAGGCAGTGATCGACAGATTGAGTACAGAGTTCAAAAGCTTAATCTCCATAGAGTTGTTAGTTTGTAAGCTATCGGGTATGCTGGGAGGCTGAGCGTTCCTTCTCCTTGCAAAGTTTCACAGGTGAAAAAAACTGAACAAAAACTGGAGCAAAAGTGATGGGACATGAGGTTGGTATGAAGGAAGGATGATGAGCGTGATGCAGCAAGAGGTGACGTTCATATAAGATCACTGTAACGCCAACAAAGTGTGCAAAAAGGAGTGTGCGAAAGGGAGTGTAAAGCAAGCGTGCATAAAGGGAGCGTGAGACTGGGGCAGCCGGGCTGTTGGGTTACCTACCAGAGATGGGTAGGGTTGGCCAGAACCGTATAAGCACCGTATATGACCGTATAATTGGTGATTCCCCTGGCAATAATACCGTGTATACACCGTATATATATGATATATGGTTCTGGCCAACCCTACAGATGGGCCATTGGATTACCTGCTACTTGCCTTGAAGGGAGCATGAAACTGGGGCAGGTGGGCTGTTGGGTAACCCACCACGGATGGGCCATTGGATCAACTACTACTGGCTTTTAAGGGAGCGTGAAAACGGGACAGATGGGCTGTTGGGTTACCCACTGAAGGCCTTGATCTCACGCTTGTATACATGTACAACCTGATTGCAGGCACTCACACACACAAATGAACACACACTCACACACTCACACACACACCGTGGTGAGGCCATGCACAGCTGGATCAGGGTGTGTTGATCCTGACAGCAGCAGAGCCACTGATGAACACACACATACACACACACTGTGGTGAGGCCATGCACAGCTGGATCAGGGTGTGTTGAGCCTGACAGCAGCAGAGCCACTGATGAAGCCACACGCACACACAAACACACTCACACACACCGTGAAGAGGCCATGCACAGCTGGATCAGGGTGCGTTGAGCCTGACAGCAGCAGATCCACTGATAAATGCCACACACACACACAACTAAACACACACATACACACACACCGTGGTGAGGCCATGCACAGCTGGATCAGGGTGTGTTGAGCCTGACAGCAGCAGATCCACTGATGAAGCCACACCATGGGCAAAGCGCATCGCTGCAAGCACAGGTAACACATAAGCCCAGAGTTTTGCGACAAAGCTCACATGTGACTGCATGTTATAACTATAAAGTTAACCTCAATTTGAAAGCGCGGCTGCATGATAGACTTCAAAACAAAATGTGTGCGTAAGTACCAAGTTGACACCAAATGTTTAGCCATGCAGGGACAGCAAGATGCAGCTTTGCAGAGACCAGTTCAAATGCATTGACACCAAATGTTTAGCTTTGCAGAGACCAGTTCAAATGCATTGGCACCAAATGTTTAGCCGTGCAGGAACAGCAAGATGCAGCTGTGCAGAGATCAGTTCAAATGCATTGACACCAAATGTTTAGCCGTGCAGGAACAGCAAGATGCAGCTGTCAGGGAGACCAGTTGAAATGCATTGTGCATACCCTGATCTGTGTAGGCACCCGCGATCACACCCAAGCATTTAACAACTGTGTGTTCAACAACAGGAGAGCGCAAGGCAAACACACACATACACGTATCCGTGCACGTACACACACAAACGCACAAACACAACACACACGCACTCATACACACACAAACGCACATACACAACACACACACTCATACACACAAATAAAACACACCTGCACCCCTCATAGCCGCCACATCCACCGCTGAGCGCAGGTCTCCCTCCGCTTTCACGAGCTCCTTGGTGGCAGACTCCACACGATCCTGCAGGAGGCGAGGCACAGCTGTGTGTCACCCACACATGCACATAACAACAGTACGTAAGCAGACTGCGTCCTCCACTCGCACGAGCTCCTTGGAGGCAGACTGCACGATCCTGCACAGGGACTTATGTATATGGTTGGCCAGAACATGCATACACGGTGTATACACACGTTATCCTTTGCAGGGAAACCTCCAAATACACAATCATGCACGGCGCATGGGTACATTTCTGGCCAACCCTAGACATTTATAATTTGCTGTCCTACACAAATCACCAGCACAGTTTTGTAGGGTTGGCCAGAACCATACACATACGATGTATTTATACGGTATTGTTTGCAGGGGCATCATAAATTATACAATCATATACGGTATATATGTACGGTCCTGGCCGACACCAGACATTTCTGAACTGCTGGCCTACACAAATCACCAGCACACTTTTGCGTCACCCACATACAAGCAACAATATCGTATGGCCCTATTGTCTCACACTCATTGCGTATGCCGCAACACAGCAATCCTTAAATGGATTGTCTATCTCAGTCAAGTGGCACGCTCAGACTGAAGCCTTTTATTTTTTTCCTTTACGCTCAGGTTCAAGCCTTGTTTTCCTTTCCTTTGCGCTCAGGCCAAAGCCTTTCCTTCCTTTTCTTTGCGCTTAGGCTGAAGCCTTTCCTTCCTTTTCTTTGCGCTCAGGCTGAAGCCTTTCCTTCCTTTTCTTTGCGCAGTATGTCTGAAAGTTTGTGTTGCAGCAGATATAATTGAAATAAAAATAGAAAGGCTGCGCTGGTAGTGATAACACTCCTAGCGGTGTTTAAGGGGAGGAGGCTCACACTCTCCCCACCGCCAAGTCAAAGAAATCAAAGAAAGGGCGTGCTTTTTATTGAACCCCCCCGCCACAATCAGAAGAAAGAAAAAGAAGGGCGTGCGAATCAAAGGCAAAAAAAAGGCGAGCGCATACAACAACGTTAGGGAGAAATGCAGTGTGTACGTGCCCACCTCTGTTCTGCCCTGCAAATTTCCTCTGTCTGCGAGAAAATGCAGATATCCATCGATGTGACCTGAGCACTAATTAGGGTCATCCGTATCTGTATATTATATATACCACGTACCGCATATGATCGTACATTTGGTTTGTATATAATATATACCACGTACCGCATATGATCGTATATTCGGTGAGATTTCCCTGCCAAAAATACCGCATCTACACCTAGAGGAGTTGGCCAAAACCGTAAGTACATGTCGTATATCGTATAACGTACATCACCATGTATTTGGTGATTCCCTGCCTAATAATAACGTGTACACACGGTATATATACTTGGTTCTGGCCCACCCTCTACACATACCTGCAGCACTGCCAGGGTGTGGGGGGCAGCTTCACGGTACCTTCTAGCCAGCTCCTCCTCTAAGAACCTTCAACAGTGTGGGTCAGTCACCAGGAAAGAGTACTCAAGTCAATATGATTCCATTATATATCACGATTTTTTTATGGCGTAATTCACCCCTGCACGAAAATGCACTTCTCATTCACTTCAGCACAGAGCGAGATCCAAAACGCTCTGCATCGAAGCCCCACTTTAAAATCACATTAAAAACACGCACACACATAGAATCACATGGAACCTCTGCACAGACCGCCCCCCCCTCCAAACACAAACAAAAACACACTTTTTCAGGTTGTTGAACCCGATGCGTGATCCAAAACGCTCCTCATCATATCCACCCTTGACGCTGTCTTTGAGGTAGCGGAAGATGGACGAGTCGACCTCCGCCATCTGTCCCCGCCAATCTGCGCTGTTCTGGATGGATCGTTCCTGTGATAAAGTTGTGTGTTTTTGTGTGACTGTGTGTATGTGTGCGCACGTGTGTGTGTGTGTGTTTGTGTGTGTGTGTGTGTGTGTGTATGCAACGTGTGCACACGTGCAATATTGAACTGAGAAGTGCATTTAATTTGGACACCGTACCCCTGCCAACCTGCGTTATTCTGGATGGATCAATGCTGTGGTAGGGTTGTGTGCGTGCACTCCCTTTTTTATACCTGAAATTACTCATTGGCCAACCTAGACGGGCTTCCTCCACCATTGCACGTACGCTGGGCCGTGCAAGAATCAATTATTAATTACAGTTCTGCGCACACACACACACACATACACACACACGCACACACACAAACAAACACACACACACATTCAACACGTCTAGAAGCACACGCAAATTTCAGCCCTCTGCCCTCTGCTCATTTGCACCAAAGCGGGTGGACATTGGACATGGCTAGGGTTGGCCAGAACCGTATATCTATACCGCATATGACCATATGTATGGTGATTTTCCTGCTAAAAAGACCGTATGTACACCGTATAAACCTAT
>Ga0307972_1001587_pt1 | contig 11965 bp, 11 predicted proteins | sample OrgLakmetagen780_FD_201848 | JGI IMG/M metagenome (GOLD analysis project Ga0307972, IMG submission 201848) | Saline water microbial communities from Organic Lake, Antarctica - #780 | ecosystem: Environmental > Aquatic > Non-marine Saline and Alkaline > Saline | place: Antarctica: Organic Lake...
CAGTTATTACTACCCAGAAACCCAATCCCGTTCCTATTGATGTCAAAACCAAAGACAGACGGTATGTAGCATATAAAACTACGGACAAATATCTTAAAATGTCTTCTAAGTTTTGGACACAACTATACAACCATCTACGGAAACCGGAAACGATGCAAGCATTATACCTGTGGTTTATGAAGTTTGACTTGACGGATTTTGACTGGATTAAGCGTCGTCCGCTGACCGAGGCATACAAGGAAATGTGTAATCTATATTCCCCTATTGAGGCGTTGTTCTTTGAAGAATTTTACGATAACGAGACATGGGTAGGATTAGGTGTGAGTGGTGGGAAAGATGAAGTTATTACTATCCCTATGCAGGAGTTGTTTGAAGCGTATGAAGGGTTCTGTCGTAGGCACCGTTTCTTGAAAGATGATACAAAAGCCACATCGTCCCGTTCCTTCATTTCAAAGTTGGTGGATTTGGAGATTCCTATGACAAGATTGAAAACCGATGGTGTCAGATGTGTGCGAATTTCACCAAAAGAAGTGTATGATTATATTGATAGAAAACAATGGATAAATGGTTTTGACCTTGATAGGGCGGAGTTGGAATATACCGATACTGGAGACGATGGGGAAGAAGGATACTTTATTTAGGGTCTTTAGGGTCTTTAGGGTCTTTAGGGTCGTTTTAGTCAAATCTGAGTTTGAGAATATATTTTTTTATAGATGAAGCCATCTCAACTTTTTTTTCATACCTTAGAGGTTCAGACCCCCGAAACGACCCTAACGACCCTAAATTACTGATAAGCAACATTTCCGGCGAACCTTCCCTGTAAAGGAACTCATAATAACATATACAATTTTTTATTTGTATATGTTATGGATGCTCTGCTAAATAAACTTCGTCTGAACTGTGTCTTACAAGCGAAGCGTCATACTATTAATTATCAATACTACAAACACACGGCAAAAATGTTTGAAATACCAACTATTATATTGTCTGTATTTTCGGGTAGTTTTACGGTAGGATCAGATGTGTTTTTAGACCAAGAACTCATTAGTGTCGTCTCCTGTGGTATCTCTATTGTCATCACTATCCTCACGTCTATAAAGTTGTATATGAAGATAAATGAAACTCTTGCCATAGAACAAGAATTATCTATAAAGTTTAAAATCTTGTCGTTAGACATTTATAAGTTTTTATCCTTAACACAAGATCAAAGAGGTATAACCGAATTAGAATTCTTAAACAAAGCATACTCGTCTTATGTGAAACTGGTGGAACAGAGTGAAGTTATTCTCATCAACGATAAACGCGACCATTTAGTGAAGATTGAGATGTATGAGAACGATGATAGCAGTAGCGACGGTAGCAATAATATCATCATAAATAATCGTGAAGATGCTCTCTAAAGATGCTTTGGTATTTCGCTTATATAATTATTTGTGACTGCAGCTTGGTCTATGTAATCTAATTTTAGAATAATATCTAATCTATCGTCAGCTTCTAACACAATCTCGGTACCATCTTCGTCTTCTAATACAAATTTTGCTCGTTTAAGATTATCATTACTAAATAACTGTATCTGGTCGGCGTGGATAAGTTCAAATACTTTATTTTCTGTTGTTCCTTCTGAAGTAATGTTATTTGTGCCTTGTGATAACATAGCAATCACCGGCATACTATTGGATGACGATGCATAGTTTATGACTGGCAAATCTATTTTAAGTCTCACGGCATAAAAGAGTGGAACCTCGTCAAAAATTAATTTAGCGGAAGACGCACTTACATAGCATTCGCGGGAAGATTGTGACAACGTAGGCAGATTGTTCCAAACGCTTAAATTACGTTGGGCGTTTTCTAAAAATAGATACTTGGATGGCATATACTATACTACATTATTTTTTATTTATTTGAAGTATAATTTCCTATCTTCACTTGAAATCTTCAACACTCTGAAGAACGATTTTGCAGTTCTATAGATGCGGGTCTTCTTGTTCACGTCGCTGTATTTTATAATGTTTTTTGTGTCGGCCATCAGCTCTTTAATGGTGGTATACATCCAAATACAGTTTAGCTTTTCACACGCTTGGTCGTTGTACACTAGCAATATATACATTTGTATATGTGTATATATTATTTTATCCAGGAGGACTCGGGAATGCCATACCTTCAGTCCACACAGTAGGAAAATCCCTTAACTTACGACGATAACTTAACCACGCTTTTCTATTTGGGTAGTCGGGAAGCGCAGTATAGTCGCATTCTCGTAATAGAGAATTACGATGTTCCCTCATTTCATCTAAAAGCAATTCTTCCCATTTTACATTTAGCTCTTCTTGGGTTGGTTTATCTATGGCTGTATCATACCATTCAAGTGATTCGTAATTTTCACTACAACTCCACGAATAATTAAGGTAATACTTCATCAATATTTTCATAATAATGGAGTCCATATATACTATAATAAGATAATATTCTCAACCTAATAAATATCCACCAAAATGACAAAATGGGTCGATGGGCATATTGACAGGTCCGTCGAATCTTTCCATATACATCGTTTGTCCTATATTAAGTGAGTAATAAAACGAAGTCGTAATTGTAGTATTACCCTCGTTGCCCGGTTCCGGGACTGGATAATGGAATGCAGTGCCCGTACTAATTCTTTGAACTCGGGTTGAACCACTAAAAAAATCCACTCTAAAACCAGTCTCTCCGTAGGTAAATAATTGTGTGTAAAAAAAGTATGTTCCTGTAACAGGTGCGGTAAATGTATATGTGCTATTGCTATATCCATTTCCAACATTTTCTATTGTTTTGTCGAATGGTAATATGACGTTCGTATTTATAACTGCGCCAGAAGCTCTTGATGCTCTAAATCTAACTTGATTAGGTGCGGATATAATTCCACCTATCGAAACAAATCCTTCCACGAAGAGAATGAGAGCATTTAAATTACTTGAATTGACCGTGGAAAAGTTAGCGTCGGCTGTAGTCGTTATTGTATTACCACCGATAGATATATTTGAACCAGCTAGAAGCGTCTGTTGGTACCCTACTATATTAGAGGCGTTGATTTGCGACGCATTCACAGCGGATGCATTTAAATCTTCATCTAAGTTTATATAGGATGCGTTGATAAGTACCGATTCGAACGACTGGATGTACCCAGAGCCAAAGTCACAGTCGGCACCGATGATTTCGCTTACATTTACGACGTTGCTACTATTGATAAATTCTGCTGTTACGCTTGAAAAGTTTGTGTTGAGAGAAGTAGATATTGTATTTCCCGTAATCGTAATGTTATCCCCAGCCAATAAGGTCTCTTGGTATCCTACTATATTAGAGGAATTGATGCTACTAAAATTAGCTTGGCTTATGTTTGCGGTTCCACCACAATTTATATTAAATAAATTATTATTCGTTGAGTCCAATCCGTTGGATACTGTAACCAAATCTAAACTGGTTATACCATCTACGTTCAACGAACTGGTATTCAACGAACTGGTAACTAAATCTTCGTTTGACAGCCCCGCTACAATTTCATCAATACTCAGTAATGGTTTGGTTAAGCTTAATACATTACTTTGTAAATTAAAATCCGAGGTAAATACCATAGTTGCGGTTGATAAATTCGCGCCATTTACAACAGAAGCATTTAATGTACTAAAATTAGCAACACCACTTGTCTGTAATTCATCGCATTCAAAACGAAGCCGACCGCCTGTGTGTATAAAGCGTGTTGTATTTCCATTACGAAAAAGGAAAGATGCTTCTGCGTCGTTTAAATTATCGCTTATGTTATATTGAAACGAGGTGATGGTGTCGGTGGTGATGTTAACGGAATCTAAAGCGCTTGAAGATAGATTGATAGTATATACTTGGTTAGTGTCTAATTCATCACACGCAACTTCCCCATCACAAGTAATAAAGGAAGTATTTAAATTACTTGAATTGACAGTTGAAAAGTTAGCATTATTGGGTGGGTAAGAAGAGATAGTATTTCCTACGATAGAGATGTTGGTCCCAGCGATTAACGCTTCTTGGTATCCTTCTATAGACCCACCAACCGATAAAGAACCGCCTACCGAGACATTTTCATCTGTGGATATATTTCTACTTTCAAAACTTCCAGCATTTTGTATCGCTCTTGTTTGTATTAAATTATTTGAATCCATTATTAATGCTCTATTGGTGGAGTTTGTATTTGTATTGAATATAATACTACCCGCGTTATTTACGATATTAACGGCTCCACCATCTCGGTTCATCGTCATAGATTGCGCGGACGAGCTTTCATCGCTTAAATTAAAACTAAATGTATTTACTGACCTAGAACGCGATATAGAACTATTGGTTGTACTGAAATTTGCACTTGGACTGGCGAAATTAGAGGTAGCGGTGATATTTGTCGATTCGATAGTTTGTGTTGTGATTTCGTTTGCTGTTATATCTGTCAAGATACAAGTAGAAGCGTTTATTTGGTTTGCAAACGCAAACGATAAATTGCCGTTGGACGCATTTATTGTCGTGATGTCTAACTCATCTAGGTCTAATTCGTCGATAGTTAAGGTACTTATATTGGCGGTTGTAGCATTCAACAAAGGAGTTGTGAAACGAAACGTTGCTTCTCCATCTATACATTCAAATACATCTGCTTCTAGTTCTACTACATCTAATGTTTCTGCATTTATATCGTCTGCTTTAAGATTCAACGTTTCTATTCCGTTGTTTCTTATTTCTAAACAAGGTTGATTACCAACAAAATAATTTATAGCCGAACTATTGCCAGTAACCGATATATTGACTTCATAACCTGAACTATTAAACGATTGGACGAAGTTGTTGCCGACAATACCGCTATATAATACGATATCCCCAGCGTGCTGTCCCGATTTACCTACATACAGATTATTAGACACGTTTAAACTATCTTGAAAATTACTGGTTTGACTTACATTTAAAACACCGAACACATCTACAGTATTATCTACTTGTAAGCTGTTTAGATTGGCCTGACTATCTGAAGACAGATAGGCAGATATTACGTTGTTTTCAACAGTAATATTATCCCCTGGAACAAGGTTCCCTGTAGATAAATTTAAATCATTCGCCGTTATGTTGCCTGTGATAGTGATATTCGCTACTGACAAATTATCAATTTGAGACCTTGTAGAAGAGAGATTGGTTATGCTTACATTTAGACTGCTTAAATTTGCGGCAGATGCAACCTCAGAACGCATTTCTGTTATAAAAGCAATCCCATTCACGAAGGCGTCACCGCTAACCGATAAAGGAAAAAAAGCTTCTTCGTAACCGATTGCTAACCCTATATAGTTGATAGAGGCTACTTCTACATCTTGTACCCGAAAGCTATTGGAAGTAGAAGTTGATTGAGCGTTCATAATGGTTTGACCGCTGGCTACTTGTGCGAACCCGTAGTTGGTCGCTCCAGTATTTCCGTTAACGGATATCGCCATCCTATCGCTGTGCCCATCGTTCCCTATAACTGCTCTGCCAATATTGGCCTGTCCTGCAGGTGAACCTTGTAAAATGGATAAACTGTTAAAGTTTGCATCGTCTGCTGCTATATCACCTGTATGTAAATTTAAATCACTTCCTCCGTCGTTATCTAATGTTTCTGTAATTTGAAACGTGCAACTATCTGGGAATAACATCGTCCAAGTATCGTCACTTGAATCATTATCAATTAGAACCTGAAAATATACGGTGGTTCCAGCAGATACGGCTGAGGTTCTATTGCCTATACGTGGAGATAATACCCCCGACCTTGTTCCGCCTCCGTTGTGGTCACGCCATATTTGTTCTTGGCGACTGATGGTGTTATCTACTCCGTTGTTATAAATTAAACGTGCATTTACAGTATCTCCGTTATAACCTTCCATTTCATAGGAAAAGGAAGCCGTGCAATTTAAAATAGCAGACGGCCCAAATTTGGTGGTATAAAATATCTTCATCATATTTCTGGTTGAGCCCGGTGGAATATTGACATCTACCGAGTTGACCGTTCCAGGAATAATTGGCTTAATTACATCGCCGCCCAAATACAGTTGTGTGTTGGTTAGCGAACGGCTATCTCCACCACCCGCCCCGTTAAGTGCCGAATACACGGCACCGCTGGTTATCAAATCGCCGCTATTTTGTGTGACGTTGGCTGTGCTATTGACATTCAAAAACTTATCCGTTAAAGTTAAGTTAGAACCAATACTTAAATCTGCTGTGGATAGATTACTTGCGTTGATTTGTGAGGTATTGATTTCTGTAAAGTCTCCTATGGAGGGTAATATACCTGTTGACGATATAACATTTCCAGAAATATCTATATTGTTTCCTGCGGTTAAGGTTGGTTGTATATTAGGAGCAGTTATTGCAATTGCAGATATGTTCGTAGCAGATACATTCACCGCCGTTAAATCAACGAACGACTCCTTAAAAGCGATGAGCTGAGAGACATTTAAAAAAGGTATGACATAATCCGGCGGTAGGTTAATTTCTGATGCGTTGATTTGTGAGGTATTTAAAATATTCTGTGAGAAAATATTGGCCTTCAACAGACCTATGCTCGCAGATGTAATGGAGGCGTTGTCAATTGACACATTACCCATATTTAAATTTGTTCCCACAGTTACCATTTGTGTAGGAAAGGCTCCTCCTAACGGGCTTGACATATATACTGCCCAAATATAAAAAGATTACATAGCAAGTAGTTTTGTATGAATGTGTTCTATTATAAACAAGAGGTGCGGATTAAACTTAGAGCTCAGTACCTTAATTAAATCCTCATAGTTTGGCTCAATTCCTTCAATAGATAAATCTATTTTATCGGTAATAGTGATATATTTTTTGTAAAACTCATTTGCATCTTCATCTGATGAGGGGTGAGAAATAACCTTACAGTCACAAGCCAAAGCCTTGTGAATCCTGTGTGTTTCCAGAGCGTTGTCATTATAGTATGGAATATTTAAAACCACTTTACATTCGTTCAGAATTTGGGTTAAAGATTCGCTATTTTTATGTTTCCAGTCAAAATCAATATAGAAGCTCAACTCTGGATATTGTTCCTGTAAATCTTTCAACATTTTCTCTCGTTTTGGAGTTCTGCTACCAATAAAACACACATCGTATATCCTATCTTTTCTCTCTACATCGAACTTCATAAATTCAAAAAAGAAATAACTAAGAACCTTAATATTAAACGTTTCTTTTAAAAATTGGGAGGTAAGTGTGTTATAATCGCATACAATATTTTTTTTCATAAGGCTAATATAATATTTATTTTTCATAAACTGGCTATGCATTTGTTCTGAGTTTAAAATAATGTATCCGAAACTATTATTTTTCCTTATTTGGGCTTCCAATAATGGGTGTGCTAGCTCGTGTGCTCCTAAAACAATATAAAGGTCATTTGGTTGAGGGTCAAAATCGCTTTCTAATTTCCACCCGAACTTCTTACTCATAACCACAGCGTTTTCGTTAAATATTGAATTTCCACTAATAATCTTAACAGACATATATATATCCTAAATATTTTATTTTTAACCCGGTGGCTCAACAATCACTAATTTCTTTTTCGGTTCAGCTTTCGGTTTCGGTTTCGGTTTAGGTTTCGCTTTAGGTTCTAATGTGGGTTCTTCTGCTGCTGGCCGTGCTATAAGATACGATTGATTGATGGGAATAGCTTGGGTTGCCTCTGCGAATGGTCTGCCCCGTTTTACAAACCCTATTGCTTCCGGAATACCCTCGCCGCCCGATGCGGCTATGTCTTTTTTTACTAATCTCTCTGTTATGATTGGGTCGGGGTCTCTTACTGGTGGTTGTTTATCTTCGGTGGACATAGATAATCTTTCATCTGATTGACTCGGGAGCGGTTGTAAATTTCCCGCTGTTGGTCCTGCCCGTCTTATTGCGGCTTCTCCTGCCATTTCTCCGGCAGAAGAAGATTGAGTAGAAGACGATTTAGTAGTAGAACTTAATGGTGTGACAGGGTTCTCAATCGTTCGCTGGGATATACTATTTGGTTCGCCTATTTTGTTACTTGCGTGTAATATACTTGATATCAAAGGCGTGTAATCAATCTGCTGATTGGTAACGAAGGTGGGTGCTAAATTATGCATATGACTTGGAGGAGGCAATCCACCTCTACCGCTAGTCTTTTTGGGTCTAGATTTAGATTTAGATGTTCCAACATTCACAGTAACACTTTGACGCTGTGCTTGCTTTTGCTTTTGTTTTTGTGTAGGTTTTGCCCTTTTTTTTTTAGGCGGCATTATATATTATAGATGTGATTAATAATATATAACAATCTAAGTTTTAGGGTCTGCTATAGTAACTTCATTAAACTTCTTAAAATACTTATAGCGGTTGGTTTCTCGTAAAGACATATCAATCAAAAGGAAGCTAAATTTATCGTCATTTTCAAACACATAGTCCATAATCTGTTGCCAATTTTTTTTACTAAACGGCATCGTCTCACTACATATGCTTTCCATTTCCAATTGGTTTTTCGGGCGGAAGGTAACGAAGTGGCTCATATTATTACGAATACCCATCGGTAAATCTCTAAACTTTTGTACTAATATAAACACGCTACAAAATAGATGACGACGATTTTGTAGAAGACTAACTAACTGTTTTTCCGCTCCCGCCGACTTACGCAGTTGTGCTCCAATATCGTCCAAAATCAATACTGTGTGTTCTTCTTCCTCACGATTGCTTTCAACGGTTTTAAATATCTCATTCATCGTAGTGTTTGTAAATTCTTTAAACTTTTGTTCGCTATTCACATCTGCAAAGACATCTTTTTTTGCGGATTTACCTGAACCTAATGTAGGAGAGCATATCAATATTTTATCAAAACATTTTCTGTAAGATTGCCGTATACCATTCACCTTTTTAGCCGACATTATACTTGTAAGCAGAGTTGTTTTGCCCGAGCCACTAGCACCGCTAATAATAAAATTAAATCCCGAACAAGGAGGTAAAGGGTACGGTATATCAGGCGCTAAAGGTTTATCTAAATTGTTTGGCGTATTCATAATTTTAAGGCGCTTATTTGGAGTCTCTTTTATTTCAAGAGCCATTTATATATTATACGTTTAGAAAAAGGTAAATTGGTCTAGACAAAAACGATTGGTTCCACCGTTTCTTTCTTCTTTTCTGCACGACGGATTTCCCTTGCTTTTTCTAATGCTTGTTTTTGTTTTTCGGTTGGACCTTTCTTAACTGGCTTTGGTTTTGGTGGTTCTGCTTCTGGTTCGGCTTCTGGTTCGGGTTCTGGTGCTTTAGCTTTAGGGTTGCGAGGCGCACGTTTCTTCGGCTTTACTGGTTCTGGCTCAGGCTCAGGCTCCGGCTCTGGTGGTTTAGCTTTCTTGGTATATTTTCTCTTCGGCTTTGGTTCTGGCTTTGGCTCAGATTCTGGTTCTGGCTCCGGCTCCGGGTCTGGTTTAGGTTTCTTAGTATATTTCCTCTTCGGCTTTACTGGTACGGTTTCTGGTTTTGGCTCCGGCTTTGGTTCGGCTTCTGGTTTTAGCTCAGGCTCAGCTTTAGACTTACTAGGCACCCGTTTCTTTACTGGTTTTGTTTTTTCAAGTGGTTCAATTACTTCTTTTGTTTGGTCGGGTTCGCTTTCTGTGTCACTAAGTGTTTGCAAGTATGACATTTCTATATGTATAACATTAGAAAATATTTTCTCCTTAAATACATATGGACGAAGAGTTTAAAAAAAACATTCACAATACTTACAACCTAATCAAGAGAGATACCGGAAATATTCCATCTGCTGAGGAGTTAGACGATACGAACAAGGGATTATGGGTAGAACACGATGATAGTGATTTTGCTAAAGTATTTAATGGATTGCTTGATTACACAAACGACGATGAAGAATTTGATAATTTAGATTGGAATAGTGTCAATTATGAAGTCTATGGTGCTGATTACTATGCAGAGCGATTCCCGGGCTTTGCTGACGAAGTCTATGAAATACTTGCAAAATCTTCTGAAGAAGAAAATAAAGTAATTGACAATCGTATTCCACCCCTAAAGATTACGGAAGGACCTGTAACCGTTAAATTTGATTAATTCTTTCTAAAGGTATTTAATTTGTAGATAACCTATAAATTAAACTTTGACTTTTATTACATTTATACACTCACTGCCCAAGTGTTGGTGCCGCGTGAGTTAAGTGAGAGCAAAATCGTGTTTTGCCCGAAAAAATCAAGCTGAGCGGCAACCGAAGTATTGGAATACACGCCACGATAATTGACCGTAGAGGATATAGTGCTAATACCAGAATATAATCGCTGCGAACGACCATCGCTCAAACCAGTCTCCATTTCAATTGCAGTAATAAAAGTACCGATATTGGAAGCCGAAGCAGCGGTAGAACCGTCTTCCGTGCCGTCAGCAGTATTGAGTTGGTATGGTTTAATAATACCATTCACAGATTGCCCGTCGAGACCGTTTGATTTAAGAGTAGCTGAAGCACCAGTAACCGCGAGATTAAAAGACGATTGCTTATCAAAATTCACAAGCGAATGGTCGCTCAGTAGGAACTCAGCCAAAGCTTCCGCACATTTTCCTTCTACCTTCACAGGGCGAGCTGGATACTGCTCTCCATTAACAAAAATAGAATATTCGCTTAAACTATTTTTGATGCGATTTCCAAGCGAATATGCCCCTTGGGCTGTTACTGTAGCCGTTGGACGATGGCAGACGATTACACGTTCAAGAGACGATACACTAATGCCAAGGTTGGCGGTGACCGCGGTTGAACCGGCAACCATCGTAGAACCAACATTCTGGTAAGACGAAGCAAGAATATTATATACTCCGCCCGACATCGCATCTACTTGTGCTTGAGCGCCTGGACTTAATTCCGTAAAGACACACACCAATTCCACTTCTGTAAAATCAATTTGAGTGGAAGCTCCTTTTGTAGCGACAGCAGCGGATTCCAAGGTTAGTTTAAATTGAACCGGAGCGCTTGAGAATAGGGGCATAAGACGGTGCGGGGTGGACATCCCAAACGGATGAAGAACAAATGGAACACAATACGTCGCGCCGGCAGCAGCTGTAGTAAGCGATTCGCCGCTCTGTGTTCCACCTAAAGTTCCCATAAGAACGTTCCCTACGCCCGCCTTAAAAGCTGGAGATGAATCTGAGTCCATAAGGATAGTCATTAAAGTATTCCAATTTGGCAAATCAAATATCTGCGCGCCAGCAGTCTGACATTGTACACGTGAGATAAAGCCAGATGCTCCACAGCGGTCTAACTTGGCAGCACCGGTTGACTTAGCATTAAATTTCAAATAACACTGATTCCAATTCACATACGTGCCCGCTAAATTAGAAGGCATATCAACGTTAACGGTTTGCCCGTCTGTGAAGGTCTGCCCGTTGCTGGGCGAAATTTTCACGCGGTAAGAGCGGCTAGCAACGGCACGTCTTTTCATATTCGGATAATTTAGAGATTCAGCCATCGCATCGGGAGATTGAGCCATTATAATATATTAATACATTATATTATTATTTCGTTTTGTTTTTTGTTTTTTGTTTTTTGCTAAAAGAACTTTGTTTATACGAGTTTTGAACCAAGTCCAAAAACTGCTTTGCCAGCAGAACCTCCCGCCTCCAACGCAGATACTACAGGAATTGTTTCAGGACCAGCTAAGGCTAATACACCGCCGGCTGCCATCGCAACATCAGACGCTTTTAATCCAAGTCGCATAACGTGATGCGCTTGCTTTTTTAATCCCAGTCGCGGGCTCGCTGGTTTCTTCATTCCAAAGACTCCCATTATAACTATATATGATATTTTATTTATTATTCTCTTAAAAATTCATTTGTTTCTGGATTATAAATACCTTTCAACGTCTCTTCGTCTTTGGGTATCTTTCCTAATTTTCTCAGTTCATAATTAATCGTTCCTTCTTCCATAGACCTCATTTCTGCT
>Ga0307972_1001594_pt1 | contig 11953 bp, 10 predicted proteins | sample OrgLakmetagen780_FD_201848 | JGI IMG/M metagenome (GOLD analysis project Ga0307972, IMG submission 201848) | Saline water microbial communities from Organic Lake, Antarctica - #780 | ecosystem: Environmental > Aquatic > Non-marine Saline and Alkaline > Saline | place: Antarctica: Organic Lake...
AAGGCTGCAAGCAGAAGGCCGTGTGCAGCAAGTGAATGATCAATACACCTCAGGTGACTGCCTTGTACCTCAGAGCAGAACACGACCAGACCTAGCCAAGCAAACGACTTGCGTGGTGATTCAATAACACTAACTCATTTAATGACCCTTCTCTGCTCCTGCCGTTTGCACAAACCAAACGAGACCTCGCAACTCTGAACGTGACAACAGCTGGAAAGGAGGCTCCTTCCAGAGATGTTTCCTAGCCTTTTGCTTTCTTGCTTGTGCCCTTTTTGTCAGCTACGGTGAAAAACAGTTTGAGGCACTCAATACCTCTTTTTAATCGAAACAAAATATATTACCACTCTTTCGGTAGCTCTACCTTTTGCTTGATTGCCTGTAACTTAAACTATATGTGACCCAAAAGCGTGTGCGCCAGCCTGCCAGTATCAGGCTTCACAAGTCAATTTTTTTACACAAGCAACCCGTTCTCTGACCAGACAAAGTGATCATAAAAGTACTATCTAGTTTTGGCAGCGTAATACCCCTCACAGGATCTATCCGTTTGACTGAAATTGGTATTACCGAGAATTTGATTTTGCAGGCAGAACAAATTATTCCAGTAACCAATTCACACTGGGTAATCTGGTTTAGTATATACATGTGTATGATGAGATCCTGTGCCGATCTCTAAAGTATGCAGTGTCAACAATACAGTTGCACGTAGCTGTCAGACCCGACGTACTTGGAAGCGTGTGCCTGATGCTTTGAGCTCATCATCAGAACGAGCAAGAGCTAGAGTGAGCTGGATCTTTGATTCCTCAGCTGCAGAAGCACGCACTTCCGCTACCCTGCATAAGTAAGCAGGCACATCATGCTGTGTAGGTGGACAAACAAGGAGTGAAATAGTTGATGAACATCCTCCAAAGAGGTCCGAGCTTTGCAAGGTCCTTTACGTAACAGTCAGCTGAGACATTGATTTCGGAGATGGTTGCGTGTGATGATGAGGCGCCTTTGCCCGGGATTGCTATTGCATGCTAACACAACTACAAGCTTCCGGTGGACAATCACTATCACTGTCAGTAACAGGGTACTTTTAAAGCAGACTGTTTTTGAATATCGTGCTCAAACTCACGCATACGCTGGCAAAGCCCTACACAGGCACCAGCTTGCGTTCCTTCATTTGACGAATAAAGTTAATACAACGACCAGTCACTTACAACTCGTTTTTTTGAAGGTCAGCGTCACGATATGCACACCTGGTTTGAACCGCAGCCGCCTCCACTGCCTGCACCGCTTCCAATACTTTATGCTCTGCAGCCTCCTCCCGAGCAGCCACCGCCGCTGCCAGTAGACGCTCGAAATCACGACACAGCTCACTGTCATCAGATTGTGCTGCTGCATGCGAAGATTTCTCAGCCTGCAATTCTACCTACGTATGTACAATTGAGAGGTAGGAGTCATAGGGTCCAATCGTCCAGGACACAAAGTGATTGCTTGACAATCAACAGCACAAGCTTGCAATGCTGTTGTGCATTTTCAAAGCTGCTCCGCCCTACCTGGAACCTGTTTCATTCGTGCTTGCATGTCGTTAGCTCACACTTGTACATTTGGTAATTTAAGAATAGAGACCAGGTTCCTTTTCCTCGCCACTGAGTACTTAAGTATGAACACAAGCCCTAAACTCGTGTTCATACTTAGCCCCACTTGTGTTCATACTAAGCCCTACTTGTGTTCATACTAAGCCCTACTTGTATTCATACTAAGCCCCACTTGTGCTCATACTAAGCCCCACTCGTGTTCAACAGCTTTTTGGTGCAATAGAACAGCGAGGCAACCTCTTTACCACACCTCAGCTTCAATCTCACCTCAAGCCTTGCTACCCTCCTCTCAGCCTCGCTTGCTGCAGAGCTTTGCGCTTCAACCTGTAAGCGTGTTTGTGTGTATTTGTGTTTATGGGCGTGTGCGTCAGTGTGTATGTGAGTGTGTGTGTGTGCATGCACATGATTGGTTGTGTGTGCTGGGTGTATTTATGTGGGTGTATGTATGCAAGACACAGAAGACAGGGATGGGCTGATGTGCCAACGTAGGGCTAATTTAACTCAAAAAGGGAAATGAAGTGTTGTCATTGATATCAGGTCATATTTCGCATACATATACGCAAAAAAATAGGTAATTAGAAACGAGCAGCACAAGAGCTGCGGATGGTTTTTTACAATGTCATAATCTGTTACATTGTCACGAAAAGCAAACCTGTGCAATGGTTGCCTCGTTAGCTGCATGTGCATCCGCAAGGCAACCTTGCAGATCCTACAGGCAGCCAGCACAAAGAAAAGTGGGGTGTGTCAGCAAGATTGTCGCTTGAAGATGTACATCACCAGATTGCCTCTTCTACGCAATTGCTGGTAGATAATGCTGCAGCCTAGTGAGTGTTAACACTGTTAACTTAACAGTCATATACTAGGGGCTTAAGTAATGTCCATGGGTGCTGCTGCAGTGCTTTGAAGTGCCGTGTTCTAACCTGTTTCAGGATGCTAGTGTAAGGCGTGTTATGGCATCAATGACCACAAGTAAGGGTGCCAACCCGTCAAAGCCTTTCAAGTCGAGTCAATCATCAGAGTCACTCGAGCCTTTAACACAAGCACACACTCACAGCTAGCGCCTGAGCAGCTTCAGCAGCAGCAGCCTCTGCGGCAACAACTCTATTTTGGGCAATGTCAGCTGAGGCACGAGCCTTGTCAGCTTCAGCCTGTCAATGAGCAAGCAGAGTAAACACAATAATATGCTTGCAAGTGCAAACGGGACAGGGGTTTTGGATCATCTTATAGGATAGCTGCTGCTCAACTATGAGGAAGGCAACCACAGCTGGCCATGCATATTAAAGCCAACCAAAGGCCACTATGCCAAAACTATTCAGGCTACCCTAAAATGATCACTTTGTAGGCAAAGCTGACGGATTATTATTTACATACAAGCTCTATTACTCAGATAGTAATTAGAATACATAGAAGTGTCAGCCTGTGACACAAAGTTTGCAAAAAGCAGTGCTGCTTAATCCCCATCTTGCTTATTGTAAATTACACGCTTTCACCTATTTACAAAACCTGCCTGAGCCAATTCAACTTGTTCTTTGAGCGTGTCTTCATTCTTTTTGAAGTTGCGCTGAAGGCCTAAGAACTTTGACTTCCGTTCTGCAGCCTCAGCCTGCAGCTGCCTGTGAGGGGTACAAAGAGGGGAGAGAACAAGGAGCGTCGTTTGAAGGGCCTTGTTTGAAAAAGCCTTTGTAGACAAGCAAAATCGTAAGGCTGGCTTGATTAGCGAGCTCAGCATGGGGAAACAGATGCACGTGCTCACAGACATAGGCAGGTAGGAAAAAGCCCTGTGACCAAATGTCCAAAACACGACAGCTGTCTTTATGAGAAGCCCAGTGCTGCAGCAGTTTGACTGTATTTGTGTTGCAAGTCGTGTGTTTGAGAAGCCCAGTTGCTGAATGCAGTTTGTCTGTATTTGTTTTGCAAGTCATGTTTATGAGAAGCCTGGTGCTGCATGCAGTTTGACTGTTTTTGTGTTGCAAGTTTTTAAACGCCTTCCACCTGGATTAAGAAGGAGGATGCATAAGAAGTAACTCACCTTACTGCGTCTTCTTGCGCCCTTTTGGCCTCTTTGGCAACAGAAGTTTCTTTGCTTGTCGATTCTAGATCTTGCTGCAGTTGTGTGATTGTTGCCTGCAGCTGTTGCACCTGCGTGCAATTATATGCAATCACCGTACCTTCCCTATAACACCCCGCATAAATATAATTTTTGCCCTGCGAGGTAACTGCGGTAAGCTTTAATATAGTTTTTGACCCTGTGGGTGCAGGATTGGTGTAAATAAAGTTGTTTGGGTCGCTACTACAAGTCACGAGCGATGAGAGGCCCCCCGACCTCCTCCCGACATCCTCTCCGCCCCCCTCCCGCCCCAGCAGCAGCGACAGCAGCAGCAAGTGGATCAAGCTAAGCGACAGAGGCAGGAAGCAGCGATGAATAGGCATCCTGGCAGGCCAAAGAAAACCTTGGTTTTGGAGGACCAAGCTGCAATGTTTGCGCACGCAGATTAGAGCCTGGCAGCTAGCAGATGAGCAGTTGGAGCAGCTTGTGCGGCAAGCAAGGTCACGGACCAGATCTGCCTGCACCCAAGCTGAACCATCAGCACGTGCAAGCACAAGCACAAGCAAAGCACCCAGCAGCAACAGTGAGGATAGCGAGGAGAGCGCCAGCAGCAGTGATACTTTTTGGGTGTAGCAGAAGCAGCCGAATAGGAGGGGAAGGGCAGCAGAGACCGTAGGGCAGTAGAGCATAAAAGAGCATAAAGGTTACACCACATGCAAACAGCATGATGACTTTCCTTTTCCCTATTGTGGTCTTCTCTTTTGTTCAAAGCTTATTGGTGCTGAACAGGGCTAGAAGCCCTGCGGGATGACAGCGGTAAGGGCAAAAACTGTTTAATTTTGGGGTGCGGGAAAGTGCAGGATTCAATAGAATGTTTCTGAAATTTGGGATGTGGGATGAGTACAATAAAGGTACGGCATGTGCAATTATATGATCATACATTATATGCAATATTATGCAGCTGTTGCACCTGCATGCAATTTTATGCATTAGATTTCATGCCTACCGAACATGCTTCGGTCATTATTTATCATACACTTTGGAGACGTGGTATAGCCCGGAGAGCTATAGATGAAACACAAGGACGTGAGGAAAAAAAGGCGCAGGCGGTGAAGCCTTTCACCAATATTCAGTAAGAAAAAGGGAGCTACTAGGAGTACATGACACATGAGCACAGAGCACAGAAACACTATTCAGGCATTTACATTCCAACACGTACTAGTCAGTCGCAGGCAGGTGCTTACTTGTGCACGAACGCCCTCAGAATCTGAGCAGGATGCTCGCAACTGTGCAGCCTTGTTGTGTGCACCTGCAGCCTCCTCCTGTGCAGCTTGCAGCAGCGAGTGTAACTCCTGCTCTCGCTCTTGTGATTTGGCTGCTGCTGACGCCAATGCTTCCTGTGTGGTGCCGTGCGTCAACAAGGTTGCCCAATTGAGATTGATAAGAACATGATCACAGTCGACCAGAAGCAGAAATGCACGCATATTCCCAGTGTTTATACGGTAATATTAGCAGGGGAATTTCTGCACATACGATTGCAGACGTGAATGTACCGTTTTAACCAATCTTGAATGTGATACTATGCCTGGAAGCAATAGGTGCTGGTAGGATGGTAAACTGAGATATATCTTCCAAATTGTATTGTGGTATGTGTAGATGAGCGAACACAGTCCTCCTATGTGTAACAGTGATGGCGTTAAAACGATCTCGCGATGGCATTTGAACAATCTTGCGATGGCGCTTAAACGAATGCTCGAGCACAGCCGCAGATCATTACACTTTTAGGTAATTGAATCATACTCGTCCCTTATTTATAATTGAACTTCTCCAGTTGGAGGTCAGGCTGAGACAGACAGTATGCAAAGCAGGACCAATCCTGTTCTCTCCCCCTTTTCACCCCACAACTGGATTGTTTGTAAGACCTGTGTGCTTTTCTCTGTCCATCACAATGACAAATCACATCGCAACAAAAAATGCCAACAAAACCTCTAGCCATTCTTTCATCTTCCCTCTACACTACAGCCAACTCCGATTCACCTGATAGCTGTGCTTCTCTGCTCTGGCCTGAGAGGACATGTCAGCCTTTAATGCCGACAGTGCGGCCCCTGCTGCGTCCTTCTCCATTTCTAGGCTGCCTTGCAGCAATTGCACCTGCAGCCACAGGGATACACTCAAGCTTGACCTTAGAAAGGTCCCTTAGAGGAAATAGCAACCCTCAATTTATTCCTTGCAGCAATTGCACCTGCAGCCACAGACGTGCATCAGGCTTGTCTTGACCTTTCCTCGCTTTTTTTGCAGAAATTTAGCAGTTAATCGAGGCAGGCTGCCCACGAAGCAGTACCTTACAATAAGAGCAGCGTCTTGTGTGGCACTAGAATCTCAAGCACTAAAGAGAGCACACTATTCCCTTTGGCGCTTAATTTGCGCAAAAAAAGCTATCTTATCTACTAGGCACAAAAACATGATGTTGACTGCGACAGCAGAAATGGACAAGCACAAGTGAAGAAACTCTCGTCTAACTCCTTGCAGATAGCGATAAGCAGCCAAAAACATGTATTGGCATCTACCTAACACCAACACACCAACCAAATGGGAGCCGTGCCAATTAGACGCCAAAGTATGGTCAAACTTATTGGCGACCCACAGCCCTCAGTCATGCAAATTGAAATTGCAGACACCCACCGCACATAGTACACAAGCTCACCTGGCTGCGCAGGCTCTCCCCCTCAGCCTTGGCTGCTTGCAGCTCCTGCAGCTGCCCTTCAAGCACAGCCACTCTTGCTAGCGCTTCTTGGTGCTGCTGCTGAGAGGCATCCAGCGCTTGCTGCAGACCTGCAGGTGGTGATGAGTTAATTGACACCATGTGATACAAGCGACACACACACGCACACACACACACAAACGTAAAGAACCCTGACTGCCTGTTGGCCTCCTTACACAAGGGTCAAGTGTATCAGATGTTTGAGCACGTTAGATTGGAACTGAGCAGGGGAAATTGCCCACGTTGCGGGGGTCTTGGTTGACTGCTTCCTTGTGACGAGAGGACGTACTTTCACATGATGTACTGTGCAGGTCGATTCCCCACTGCTGTTGTGTAATAAGGTTCAGAGGTTGTGGCTCCTGGTGCAGCTGCCCTGCCCAAAACACAAAAGCAGACGCCTAATAGAGAAAAGCACCAACCCTACCAGTCACAAACCCACCAGAAGTCTGCTCCTTAGAACTGCTCCTAAAGTCAGAAACCTCATGCTCAAGCTTCTTGCGCTGTGTTTGCGCCTCATTGCATGAATGTCGAGCCTGCTTCAGCTGCTGCCGAGACACTTCTATCTGCGCATGGATGCCAGTTTGAGGGGCCGAGTTGTACGCAAAAATTTTGTTGGTACCTAAATGACACTCTGATAGCTTGTGTTACTGAAAGCACAGAATGAGAAGTGAATGCACCTAAGAACAAATCATAGCGGTGCTTTGCACTCCTTGCATGTGTGTTCATGTATGTGTGTGCCATCAACGCACCAGACAAACATTTGTTTTGGAAATTCTATGCCAATTTACAAACTTAAATGAACAATAACACACAACATACACACACCTGTTCCTCATACTCCTCACGCACTTCAGCCAGCTCAGAGGCATGGGCCTCCAAAGCAGAAGACATTGAGTCGCGTAGCTGTTGCACCTACGTGAATGTGTGTGCGTGAATGTGTGTGTGCGTAAATGTGTGTGTGTGTGAATGTGTGAGTGTGTGTGTGTAACACCAGCATGAAATTGCAGTGCTATAGTTATGCAAAACATGACATGAGTTTCCTGAGCACACAGATGCCTTGATGGGCGTAACGGAGATGATGCAATAAAAGGAGACAGAAGTTACGAACCTCGACAACAAACGCCATGCACACACAACAGCTGTCACCCAATCAGGTCCCATCGACAAGCTCATCTGTAACTCAGAGCTGCAACGCATTCACACGCCAGGCTTTGACCTCCTCCAGCTCCTGCATCAAGTCTCACTTTCAATAGGCCCCGATCCCACTCACACGTTTCAATTAGAACACATACACCCACGCACCAAAGTATTAGCCTCCTCCAGCTCCTGCATCACGTCTCACTTTCAATAGGCCCCGATTCCACTCACACACCCCAATTAGAACACATACACCCACGCACCAAAGTTTTCGCCTCCTCCAGCTCCTGCATCACGTCTCACTTTCAATAGGCCCCGATCCCACTCACACGTTTTAATTAGAACACATACACCCACGCACCAAAGTTTTAGCCTCCTCCAGCTCCTGCATCAAGTCTCACTTTCAATAGGCCCCGATTCCACTCACACACCCCAATTAGAACACATGCATCCACGCACCAGAGTTTTGGCCTCCTCCAGATCCTGCATAAGTCGTCTCTCCCCGGAGCTGTTGCTCTGCAGGGCCTGCGCTAGCTGCTGCTGTAGCAAAGTTACCTGCCCCTGTTGGAAAGACGGCAGAAATCAGGGAAATGTGGATTATGTTTGTCGTCGGACTTCAGGAGGAGGTGACTATTTCAGGGTGCGGTAACAGAACAAGGAACTGCTTTTAAAACACAAGAGATTCTCACATTTTGAATGCTGTACTATGAAAAGAAAAGACACCAAGGGAATACGATGGTCTGGTCGGAGGATAAGCTGCATATGTGGCCCACCATGAAAAGTGGCACACACACACGCACACACACGCACACACAAGATAGGAAGGAGTAGCTAGCACAGCCGACTGACACTGCCTACCTGATGCTGTGCAGACACCTGTTGATGGGCCTGCTTAGCCTCGCCAAGCCCAGCCTCAAGATCAGCTACTAGTTGTCGCGCCTCCGCAAGAGCTCGTTCGGTAGCTTGGAGCTGCCCTTGCAAACGCTGCAACTCCAAGGCTGCTGCCTGCAACGCGTCATGTGGTGTTTGTGGGCCTTTGTGTTCATGTGGTGGTGTGGTGGTGTGTGGTTCAATGGCATAGGAGCTGCACACATTGCGTCACGTGGTGCTCGTGGGCACTTGTAATCATGAAATGTCGGTAGTCCGATAGCACATAAGCTGCACATTTAATTCGCTCACTCTGTTCTTCGTAACCATTAAGCAAATAGTGCACAGCATTTTGAGTGTGACCACCTTCATCATGAGGGAATGCTCAACGCACAATCAGCCAGCCCCCCGAGGATCGTTCATAATAGAATGTCTGTTCTCAGATAAATTAAGGCCGTCAACAACTACCTGACTGCTTTGGCCCTCTTTCTCTGCCCCCTCAGCAGCTTGCTTTGCCAGAACCTCGTCCTTCTCTGCGTTTTTCTGGGTCAAAGCCTTGAGGCAGTTCTGGGCCTCCTGCGCTTGGGCCTCTGCAGCAGCAGACCTTTGCGTAGCATCGGCGACCTGCAAGGATGCAAATCATCCATCAGGGGGAAATACATCTAAAGTTCGTTTTCACCTATGTAGGTAGGCGTCTGCCATCTTCATATTAAAGTATAAAGGCGGGTTTGACGTAAGCTGTTGCTGCCTGTCAAACGCTGCACCCAAAACAGTCCAAGCTGTGACTACTCTGAGCCCAGCCCCCCCCGCATATCTGTAGGGTTGGCCAGAACCGTATAAATGCACCGTATATGACCGTATATTTGGTGAATTTCCTGCGATACCGTATATGCACCGTATATATATGGTTCTGGCCAACCTTACATATCTGTAACACACATGGCATCCAGATCTCTGCCACCTGTACCTAATGCTCTCAACCTCAAGCTCAAAATAGTCCCTCTCAGTCCACGCGCAGGCAACCCAGCGCCTTCCCTGCTAATTACACACGCACACTACACACTCCCTGCACAAATTGGGAAACATATTTGTGAAGCAAAATATGACGGCCACAACCAGACTTCTGTCAAAAGAGGCACTGGCAACTGGCAACACAACTTGCACCTCTCCCTCCACACAAGAGTCACTGGCTACCCAGCTTGCACTTGGCTACACAACTTGCACTTGGCTTACTCCACACAAGAGTCACTGGCAACACAACTTGCACCTCTCACCTCTCCCTCCAAGACCTCCACACGCAATGCCCTCTCTTTCAAGTCTTCTTCCAAGCCCGCCCCTGCCGCATCCGCCTTGAGTTTCAAGTCTGCCACTTGAGCTTCCAAGGCCAGCACCTGCGTTTGCAGCTCAGCTGCACACTCCCGTAGCTCTTGCTTCTCTTGCTCGCCAGCAGTGGTCACAGCTCCTGCCCCAATCGATCCAGCTGGTACACTCCTACTCTCACTGTTGCCTGACACCCCTCCACTGCCACACAATTGAGCACCCTCAGGCACAGGGGGCCCAGTACCAACAGCAGCAGCAGCAGCAGCAGCAGCAGCAGCAGATCCCACACTGCAAGATCCCAATAGAGCGTCGGTAAAGCTAAAGAGGTGATCGTGCGCACCAGCACACATAGCCTGCTCTAGAGGGTACAGGTTAGCCTGCAACTCACACGCAAGGCGTGCTATCCGCTGCTGCAGCTCTGCGTGCGCTGGGTTTGAGCCTTCTGTGCATTGCTCCCCCTGACGCTGTTGCTGTTGCTGTAGCTGCGCTGCCTCAAGCTGTTGCCTCAGCTGCCCCCTTTCCTCTTCTCCCTCCTGCTGCTGCGCACTCACTTCCTGCAGCTTCTTTCTCAAGTCAAGTGCCTCCGCCTGCAGCTTTTGCCCTGCAGTTGCGAGCTGCTGCTGGACATCTTTTAGGTCAATTTCTAACTGTGCTATGTGAGCCGTGGCCTCTGCATGTGACGCATTTACGACTGAACTCTGCTGCTGCTCCTGTGTGCATGTGAGTGTGTGTAGGTGTGCGCGCATGTGTGCGTCTATATACCTGTGCTGTGTTTGTGTGTGCCAAGGGAATAAACTTCTGCTTGTTATTAAGGATGTTAGTAAGAATGCACGTGAGAGGACTTGGTAGGTTTCTGCGTTTGTGTGTGAGAATGGGTGTCCCAGGTAGTTTGAAACGTACGTACGTGCAGGCCACAACTGACAAGAGCTCTACGCCCATGGCACGCAAGCACAGACAACTCAGCAAGACGTTTCTTAAAACGTGTGTTACGGACAACTTACCTGCTGCAGAAGTGCCTGTGTGCGCGTGAGCTGCTGCTGTACCTCCTGCACCTCTCTCACTGATGCCTCCTTCTCAGCAAGCAGAGCCTCACAGTGGCCTTTGTGCTGCTGCTCCTGCTGCTGCTGCTGCTGCTGCAGCTGCAGGACCTGCTGCAACTTCTCTTGGGCCTGCGCAAGCAAACCATTGGGGCACTGAGTCTTGGTTGAATTCGTTTGAGGGGCCACATGCGGCTCACATAAGCGTATACGAATTGCCAATCATGAAACCAGTCGGGGCAGAGACTGTTATCTTTTGACTACACATAGTGTACTTGTGGTCTAAGCACACATACGCACACACACACATATTTAAGGAGGGACAGAGATCCTGCAACACACGGAGCCACTGTTTTTTGTGCAGCACAAGCACCTGTCGCTCCATCTGCTCAAGTTGCTGCTCCATTTTTAGCAGCTGAGCCTGTGCTGCTCCAGACGCTGCTGCTGCAGATGCTTCTCTCTCTGGCTGAGGATGCTGCTGCTGCTGCTGTTGCTGCTGCCCACTGCCATTGCTAGCCGCTTCACCAGCATTGGTGTCAGCACTCAAGTTTCCTTGCTCCTGCTTAAGCGCGTTCAGCTGCTTCTTCAATTCCACCACCTCCTTGGCCTTTCGTCTCCCTGCCACAGGCAGCAAAAACTAGTTATGACACCCTTATCTGACTGGTTACGTAGCATTCTAGGCACCAAAAGCAAGCTCGCCTTCCTCACGCTTTACGCAGACAGGGACCTGTACGCTACCATGGACTGCTTACTGTTTAAGGTAACGGAAATAAAATGCTCGTTAGAGAATTAAAAGAGAGAGAGAGTGGTTTAGATTGCCAAGCCTTGTTATATGTACTAAGAAAAAGAAAAAAGACTGCATGACATTTATGAGCTGGCCCGCGTGACAACCACATTGTTGTGAGTTCCTACCTGCCCCGTCAAGGCGCTTTGCAGTGTCATGCAGCTCTTGCACCCGTTCTTGCAGCTTCTGGTTGGATTCCTGCTGGCTTGCTAACTCAGTCGCCTGTTACATGTGTATGCAATCGCGTATGTTCGTGTATGTACGTCCACGCGTGTAACGTTTTTCATAATTATTAATCGTGTATGTGCACATCATTTGCAGATTAGCCCTTGCATGTTTGTATATATATATGTGCGCACAAACAGAACGTGCATGTATACACATGCTTAGGGTTGGCCAGAACCATACATAGATACGGTG
>Ga0307972_1001622_pt1 | contig 11887 bp, 10 predicted proteins | sample OrgLakmetagen780_FD_201848 | JGI IMG/M metagenome (GOLD analysis project Ga0307972, IMG submission 201848) | Saline water microbial communities from Organic Lake, Antarctica - #780 | ecosystem: Environmental > Aquatic > Non-marine Saline and Alkaline > Saline | place: Antarctica: Organic Lake...
TTCTTTCTTTCTTTCTTTCTTTCTTTCTTTCTTTCTTTCTTTCTTTCTTTCTTTCTTTCTTTCTTTCTTTCTTTCTTTCTTTCTTTCTTTCTTTCTTTCTTTTTTTCTTTCTTTCTTTCCTTCTTTCCTTCTTTCTTTCCTTCTTTTAACTGGAAATATCTACTGTGTGCCTCTGCCTCCTGCACTGCCCAAGGTCTCGATTCACGTCAACGCGCGATCCACGCGCCAGGGCTAAGGGCTAAAAACTGGGTTAATTCCATTCGGCGTAAATTTGGCGCATGAATTGCGCGTGAATTGCGCTTAAATCACGCGGAAAGAAGGTATACAGCCTCAACGCGTGACGTAAAAACGCAACTTTGGCTGAAAATTCACTTCGCGCATGGTTTACATACTTGATTTATGCTTCACGCGCAATTCACGTGCCGTATACATAAATTTACTTCTAACAGAACTGCACAACTGCATCAGAAATTTAAGAGACGCGGTTTCTTTGGAGGCACTTTTTCTCCGCGCTCAAACAGCGACCCCGCCTCCACCAGCCCAATTTCCGCTTCTTCGAGCGCGGCCAAGTCGCCCTTGGGGGGTACTGGCCTCGGCTGCCCGCCGCCCAAGAGCTGGCTGAGCAACAGCTCCGGGCCGCTGCTGTCTTCCTCTAGGAAACTGAACGCTGCACGGAAATCCGCAGGCGTAGTTTTGATGGGCGACTCCAAATGGCAGGGCACGATGGTGGTGAACGGCCATGCCGCAACGCGGTCCGCCCATGCTAGCACTTTCTCGGGGTTACGGTTGAGGATTAAGGTCTGCAAAATGGGCGCGACCAGAAGCCCGCTCCCAGCCTGAAGCTTTGCGAACGACTCGTCCACTTTTTGGTTGTTCCATTCAAACGGAAACAAACCGTTCCAGCCGAGGCTCTTCATGTCAGGTGGTGTGCTCTTGGCGTCTTCGAAGCATTGTTTCGTTTCCACCACGGTGAGCGCTTCCGGCATGAAGTACAACCCAAAGAGGGCAATGCGCTTCCAGCCCTTGCGGCGAGTGGCAAGGTTGTCTTCCACGCTTTGGCTGAAGTCGTCGCGGGCGTGGTAAATGAGCGCGCGGGGGTCGTCGTTTAAGATGGCCGGCGGCTCCGTAGGCACCTTCACAATGGCGTCCACAATGAGCACAGTTTTGGTCGGTTGGTGGAAGAATGCCGTCTCTCCGAAGCCCCCCACCCCTTTCGCCTTGAAGGGTCCTAAAGTAGCAAAGTCCAGCTCGCCAGGGAACTCCTTGGCCCATGGCGCGTCGGCAGGGTCCGCGGGCAGCGCATTGGTCCGGCCCACGGGGTAACCCAAGAAGGGCAACGGCAAATTCAACGGGTACGAGTACTGCCCTCCTGTGTGCCACACCGAAGCCTGCGGGAAATTGAGCGCGAACACGCCTGCGTACGCCTTGTGCTCCACGGCATCAGTGGGTAAAATCACGTACGCGACAGCACCGTGTTCCGCTTCGAGCGCCCGCACGGCCTTGAGGACCTCTTGAGTAGGCGCCACCGGCGCAAACACGAAGAGGCGGCTGGAGCCAGGCGGGCCCGAAGCTCCAAGCTTCACCACCGTCATGCGCACTGGCACATGCACGTACAGAGTGCCCTGTATCTGGTCGAACGTCCACATGCGGCCCGGAATCACCTCAGCTATGTCGGTTTTGTGCCGCGCATACGGTGCTAAAGGCAGGACCGGCCAGCGGCTAAGTGCACGCAAATGTGCAACAAAAGGAAGCGCCGTCGAAATTCCGTTAACATGAAAACATGAAGGTGAAATGACATGCAAATACCGAAGAGAAAAAAACGCGTGAAGATTGATAGTTACTATGGAGGCGAAACTTGTAGTAGAAGCCAGTGACGAGATGGAATAGCGCCAACATTGATCTCACAGGTCTAAATAGTACAGTACCTCCATCGCGTGTCTGCGTCAACCTTTGGCGCCTCAAAATGTCCCTCAGGGGTCCTTGAAGCAGGAGCTACTGTTTGAGGTACTTTTCGACTTGAGGTCACGCTAGAAGAGGACAGCAAGGCGGCCCCGGGTGCGAGAAGGGACACTGCTGCAAGAACTAATGAAAGTTCTGATCGCATACCTTATATTATAGAGCTCACTCAATCCAACGACTGACTGCTAGACCTTAAGAATGATTCTTTAAATGGAAGTCTTCCAAGTGAAATTATGTTGGTAAATTCCTAGGACTACTCTCAGGCGTAGATGAGCCTAAATGTCGCCTAAGTTCACCTCCAAGAATAATATGAAAGACACGTCATGCATTTTGAGCACGGCAGACGAACGATCTGACGCATCAAAAATCAAAAACAGAGCAGAGAGGGCTGCCGCTACGTATATTTCAACCCAGATTAAAAAACGGTGTCGTAAAATATTGTTGCATTCGATTTGGAATTTGGAAAGAAAAGACATTCGGGAATTTTTGCCTGATTAGCCCCTACTCTAGTACCAGCATAAGTCGCCCTCCTTTTATCCGCTGCTGTGCTTTTATTTCTTCATGTCGATCCTTTAATGACGCCCCAAAGGGCCTGTAATTTAAAAAAAAGTGTTTTAAACAATCCACATCCACGCCTTCGCCGCTAAGGAATAATTTACGACACTTGCATACCACTACACTTCGCACTACTTTCCCGCTATCTATAGGCATTATAGGTCGAAGCGAAGGCCTGTGTCCTGTGTCCTGTGTCCTGTGTCTTGTGCACAGTGCAAAAGCGCACAAGCACAAGCTCAAGCCAATTCTGATAACTGATATTGATGCTAGCGGGTTGCAGGTTACAGAAGTAGCTGGTTTCGTAATCCTTTGATGAATTTGAATATTGAGTATGAATAACCTTTTTAGTGGAATCATGTCCGTTTCTCTAGTTCCCCAGCAACCGAGTTATTAATATCAGTCCTAGCTTTCTTTAAAAAATCAAAACTTGAAGTCCTTTTGTGTGCGGCTTGTACTTGAAGTCATTTTTGTGTGCGCCTTGTTATCAAGCAAACGTTCATATTCTCCGATGAGCCCCACAGCTTTCGGTCGTTGCTCTCTACTCGAGTACACCGCCTACGGGCATCAGCAATTAATTTTGAAGCGGCTGCTATGCCAGTGAACATTCAGTGGAGTTTTGCTTTGACTTCGTGGCTGCGCACCAACGTTTGTATTTGGCAGAGAAGCCTCGTCCGCAGATTCAGCCGTTAAGGTAGAGCTCTTTCCTCCGAGTACTTCGTCCACGGTTTTGATAAAGTCCGCAGCGCTCGAAGCGGCAACCCGTTCTACGAGAAAACTGGGAATTCCGTTGGTAACCACATGGCTTACCGTAGTGACTTCAGTTAGCTTGGGCCCCACGGGACGCAATAAATTTGCACCCAGCAGCACTTCTGACCGGGCAAACGCAGCAGAAGGCGCCACGGCGGCGTGGGTCGTAGCTGTGGAGAGCAGGAGCAGCGTGCCGTCCTTCGCTTGAGGAACTCCATGCAGAATGGTGCAGAAGTCTTGCGGTTTGGCGCCTGGCGGGCGGGTGCGGTTCCAGACGACTTTGGTCTTCGGCCCCAGGGTCGCCACGTCAGTGCGCCCACCGGTGTACTTGTTGTATTCGAAGACGCGGCTGGAGTCCCAGACGAGGTCGAACACTTCTTGCGGCGTAGCTCGCACTAGTCCACGCGCCTTCACCACGGAAGACCCGCTTCCCGGTTCTCCTTTCGGCAGTTTTTGAGTCCACGCAACAATTTGGCCCGCGGGAGATTTCGTAGTCGCTGCAGGCTGCCCCCATTGTGGACTTTCGGCCAAGAAGCCCCACGAACGCGATTCCAAGGCTGCTAGCAAATTTCGAGAGGTGCCCACCGGTTCGTCGCTTGATTTTGAGCGTCGGATAATTCGCTTTGCAAAACGATCTCGAGCTTGGCTCAACGTGTCCGAAAAGTGGGCCACGCGTGCTCCAGGGTCAAGATTGTTGAAGAGAGATGCACTCAGTGGCCCGACGCATGAAATCAGTATTATCAACTTCATCATCCTCGCTCACACTAGGTCAATTAAATTCGAGTAGAAGTAGGGGTCTTCATGGAGTGAAAGCTTTCGAAACGGTCAGAGAAGAACTCTTGATGAAAAAAGAAGTAGAAGCTAAGTGCAACTATAGCTTGCTCGAGCTGAGTACAGAAGCAGCTGGCAGCGGACAGAGAGAGTCTAATATCAATATCCTACGACGCGCGAAACATATTAGCACCAAGTGTAAAATGGCTGTGAGTCGTGGGTAGAGTCTGGCTAGGAGTAGTCTAGCTAGCCAGGCAGAGGGCAGAGCGGCAGAGCTGAGATGGATGCGAGATGCGAGGGCAGAGGGCAAACAGTGCGGAGAGGGCAACAGGCAACAGGCAACAGGCACGCAAGACAGGGCGGCGGGCAACTCCACAGTTTTACTGCCCTATTATAGTATTATAGTATACCTAGAATATTTCGTTGTTTTAGTTGTGTGCAATGATTTTTTTTTTTGTGGAGGCAGCACCGTGGCATCGTGGCATCCCGGCTCGCAATGGGCATTTCGTCGAATTGAGGACGATACGTCTTAAGATATTATTGAGTGCGGTGACAGCGTGCTTGCCTGCATTACACCCACGACGAGCTTCGTCACCGGCCTGACTAAAACCTAGGTCCCAGCGGCACTTTGAGTTGAAAAAGGCTGTTTGTAAAATTATGTACGGTTGTGCCAACGAGTTTGCTCGCAAAATGATGGTTTTCGTTGCCTTAGCATGGAGCACAGGCTTCGTGTTTGGTGGAACTCCAACGTACCTGATGCCTCTAGGCGAAGGTGCGCTATCTTACGTGCAGAAAAAAACAATTTGCCTGCCTTGCACTATTTGTAGCTCGGTCTCTCCTGTGACTCTAGTCTAGAATAATATACTACTCGTTTCACTTGTCGTCGTGTTACACATCAACAGACTGCTCTCAAACCTACACATGGTTTCCCGACATGGTGTGCAACGATGATCACGCTTTGTTTCGTTACACTCAAGCGAGCGTGGCTTTGAACGATATGACAAGCTGGTAAGTCCTTTTCAGCTACCAACCGGTATACACCCTTGTCTCCTTCTTCTCCAGCTTCGGTCCTTTCAGTCCTAAACATGTTGGAAAGCCGTGTGAAAGATCTGCCCCTCTATAGGTTTCCATATTCATCGAGCAATTTTCATTCGCTGTATTGAAAATTTAACAAACTAACTGACTATCTGGGCGTCCTCTTCTGCACCACTTAGTCTTCTTCTTCTTCTTCTTCTGCACCTGTTCATCGTCACGCCTCTGTAGCGCCACGTGCACCTGCAAAGGCTACAAGGGAACAGACCCTACAGCGTCGTCCGACAACGAATACTTGAACTTGGGCCCGGAGTGTTGCGACGGTTGGGCCGGGACCCTGTGCGATTTGTGCCTGTCCGACAGCGTGTGCCCGCCTCTCAACGTAAGTGGCATATTGCACGAGGCTACTGAGTGCACCAACACGCAAATGGCGCCCGCCACGTCCGAAGAAGCCGTGCTGGGGAAGAAGTTTTCGTGCTCCTGCGGTGGGGGCGAAGACGCGCAGTCCAAGTACGTGTGCCCGCTGCAGGGCACGTACAAGAACCTAGACGGCTCGGACGGGGCCACCACGACGCGGTTCGACTGGACCTTCACGGGCTACGGCACCGCCGCGTCGCCTGGGTCCATCAGCCTCGAAATGAATGCCGGCATTCACAGCAACTCGTGGGCCGAAGACCAGCCCGGCCGCTTCGACTACTTTTACCCGATCGTGTGGTCGGGCGACCTGGACCAGTGCGTGATCACCGAAGGGCCCTGCATGCACGTCAAGGGCACCGACGTGTCTTCCCAGACTTGCTACAATTACGACTGCGGGTCCACGGACATCAGCTGCCCCCCAAAGGGCTTACCAGTTTGCCCGGGTGGAGTCAACAATTGCGATGACGTGCCAGGCGTGGGCAAGGAATATGACATGCACAAGGTGTGTAGCCCTTTTTTTTTTCAAGTCTTCCCTTCTTTTTTATTTGTTGCTCGCGTAAACTACACGGGCTTGATTACGGCGCATGTTAAACAATGATACGTCAACGAAGTGCACATCTGAATTGTATATTCTTAGTTGTCTTGTCTTCCTTTTGATGTCGTGTTTTCCCAATTTATGCAGTGCAACGTGTACCCGGCCAACGGCTACGAGTTCTCCATTTCGTGCCTCAAAGACCCCAACCCCGACGGCACCTTCGTGTGCTACTACGCGCAAAGCGGCGGCGCGGGCAGCAACCCCATGAGCATGACCTGCAACGTGGGGACCTGCTTGTACAACCTCACCAACACCACGGGGGGCGGCAAGATTTCGTATGCCGACACCCACCGCTACGTGCCCCGCGGCTTGGCCTGGCAAGAAGCCACCCTGTTGGGGGCCACCTGCGGCGTGCTGGGCACGGCGGTGCTGCTGGAGTTTCTGCGCCGCCGCAGCGAGCAGGCGAAACAAGCGGGGTTCAAGCTCCGAGAAGGGCTCGCCGCGCGGGCGGCAGCCGCCTCGGGCGGCAGCGGTGCTGCTGGTCGCGCTATTGGTGCTCACAGTGACGTCATCGAGTCGCAGACCAACCCATTGGTGCAGCCTCTAGGCTCGGCAAGGACCACGCAAGTGTCTTCGTCGGGCAACCAATCGCTGTCGACTTCCAGCGGGTCCTCGAACGATTCCTCCAACGCCTCCTCGCTCGAAGATTCGGCCTTTTCCCGCCCGGCGTCCCCGTCGGGTTCAGCCGCGCTGCGCCAGCTCGAGGGCCAGCAGCGCCGCCGCAACAAGGACGACTACGACGAAGACGAGGTCATGAAGCACATGATGGACCAAATGATGGGGGTGGCTAGCGGTGATGCTGCTGTTTCTGCGCCGGTGGGGGAGCGCGCGCGCGTGGGGTCGTGCGAGTCTTCGGACAGCGGCTACGACCCGACGGGCCAATCGGCATCGAAGTTCGGCGCCGGCGCGTCCCTGAGCTGGCACGGGATCCACTTGTGGGTGCCGGCCCGGTCGTCGGACCAACTGTCGGCTTTACACGCGGCCGGAGCAGCGCAGTACGCGGCGTTTCAAGAACAACGAAGCCCGTTGAGTAGCAATGGCAACCAGAACAACACCGGTGGCAGTAGGAGCGCCGGCGGCGGCCACAGCAGTGGTGACGTTTCCACACGAGATGAAGAGCTAGGAAAAGGACAAGGGCAGGAAGTAATGCTGCCCGATCCTTCCGATGTCGTCAGTGGCGGAGACGGCCCTGACCCCTGCGATGTCAGCTTTGGCGATGAAGAGCCGAACACCAACGACACCGCGGGAGTGTTTGAAAAGCAAATCTTAACCAACGTGGGCGCGACTGCGCGCCGAGGCGGCCTCACGGCTCTGATGGGGCCCTCGGGTGCAGGCAAAACGTCACTGCTCGACTGCTTGGTATGTTGAGCAGAAACACAAAATTACTATCAACCATTGTGCATGCGTGCTCTCCGTTTTTAAAAAGTTCAGTTTCACCCCACTTCCGAACGCTCTTCCACACTGTTTCCCACTTGTGCACCTTTATGTCACACCTTTTTTGACCCAATGTGTGTGTGCATACACTTGAAGGCTGGGCGCAAACCTTTGCACCGCACGAGTGGCATCATCAAAGTCAACGGCCGCGCCATTTCCTCGCAGCAAATGCTTGACGTGAGCGGGTACGTGCCCCAACACGACGTCTTGCCAGGCACCTTGACCGTGAAGGAACACCTGCTGTTTCATGCCAAGCTGAGGTGCCCGCCGGGGCAAGGCCCGCACGCGTCCGCTCATGCCGATGACGTGGCGCGCCGCGGCCGGGTCGATGACGTCATCGAAGCGTTGGGCCTAGGCAAGTGCGCGGAGACCCGCATTGGCGGGGAGTTCACGCGGGGTTTGTCGGGCGGCGAGAAGCGACGGGTCTCGGTGGCCGAAGAGCTGGTAGTGGAGCCGGGGATTCTGTTCTTGGACGAGCCCACTACAGGGCTGGACTCGTCCACGGTGCGTGCGGTTGTCCATTTTGCCGAAGATGGATGAAAGGGAAATGTGTGTAGTGTGCATGGAATACATCGGCCCGTATTTTCTCTTCGCCTTTTTTTTTTTTTTTTTTTCTGCCTCTCACCTTCGACGCGCGCACTCCAGAAGCTCATCATTTGCCTTACTTTTTTTAACTCTTGTATTGATTCGTCCACACCAGGCGCTGAGTCTCGTGAGGACGCTGGGCGGGATAGCGCGGCGTGGCACCACGGTGCTGCTGTCGATCCACCAGCCGCGGGAAGACATCTTTCGGCTCTTCGACCGCGTGGTCGTGCTCTGCGAAGGAGGCCGCGTGGTGTTTGAAGGGCGGCCTGATTTCGTGCCGGCGTACTTGCAGCGCGCGGTCAAACTGTGCTTTTGCGAGCTCCCTCGCGTGCACGCTTACCTGGACGCTCTGGAAGCACCTCCTTCTTCTCATCTCCAACTTCTTCAAGAGCATGAGAACGAGGAGGATGGTGTGGACGGTAGTGGCAAGGCTCCAGCAGAAGCCAAGCTTTGTCCACCCCCCGATGACGAAGGCTCTGAACATGACCACCATCATTCGACCGCATCCTTTGAGGCTGCTGTAGATGTCATCGGCGATGCGGCGAAGGCGGCGGCCGCTAGAGCAGCAGCAGCGGCAGCAGCCGGAGCAGCGTTGGATTCGAAGACAGCGCGCGCGAGGCGTGCGAACCCTGCTGACCTCTTGCTGGACGTGGCGTCGGAGAAACGCTGCTTGTTGCTCGCCGACGCGTACGCTAAAGGGTTGTTTCGCAACGCTGTGCACTTGGTTACGGCTGCAGTGACGCAAGAAGACGACACCGGCGGCGGCCATGATGTTGATCTCGAAGACAAAATCGAGCTGGACGCAGTGCCAGAAGAAGAAGAAGGAACCGACGAAGATGAAGAGGATGAGCAGGAAGTTGACGCCGCGCCTTGCTGGTGGTGGAGCAGCGGCAGCCACTCGAGGCACGCGCTGGACGAAAAGAAGTTCGCTGCGTTTCCCAAGCGCTACTACGCCAGCTTCTGGACGCAAACGCTAGTGCTTTCGGAGCGGCTCGTTTTAACGGCGACCCGGCACCCCATGCTCCTCGCGCTGCAGTACACGGGCTGCCTCTTTCTCGCCATTTGCCTGGGTCTGATTTTCTATGCCTTGGACGACACCCTGTACGGGATTCAAGACCGTTTCGGGGTGCTCTTTTTCACGCCTTTTTGCCTTGTCCTGCTGGGAATGTCGAGCTTACCGGTGTGGCGGGACGAGCACATTTTGTTCACCCACGAGCAGGGCAACAAGCGCATTTACGGGTTTCCGGCGTACTTTGCGTCGGTGCTGCTCTTTGATCTGGTGCTGGTCCGAACCATCCCGCCCACTTTTTTCGCCGTGGTCTCCTACCAAATGATTGGCTTGAACAACGGCTGCGACTACTGCCTCTTGGTCTTTGCCCTCGTTCTCGTGCTCACCAACGTGATTTCGTCGCTGATTGCCATGACCGTGGGAGCCTTCCGGTTTTCCACGTCGTTTTCCAACCTGGTGGGCTCGCTGCTTGCTTTGCTCTTTGCGCTCTTCGCGGGCTTTTTGGTGAACAAAAAGTCGATGCAAAACAGCGGCTTCCCGGCGTACTTGCTCGACCCCATGGCCTATTCCTACGAAGCCCTCATGATCAACCAATTCGGCGGCGAAATGGACGCCAACGGGGACACCGTCTATTACACGGTCAACGGATCTCTGTGCGCTCCCGGGCTCGCAACCACCTACCCGACGGGCGACCTTTTGCTGTCGACCTTTGGATTCGCGAACTCTCAGGCGGCGCTGCACGACGACGTGAGAGCGCTCTGGGTCGGGGCGCTGCTCTGCTGCGCAGCTGCGTTTGGGGTGCTCGTGGCCTCCGCTCAGGCCCCCTTTTATGCCGCGGCCTGGCAGCGCGTGTGCGCAGTGAACCCCTTCTCGTTGCTGGTCGCGTGCGCGGCGGCGGCGTGGCGAGCAATGTTTGGCGGCGGTGACCGCAGCGGCCGTCCTCGCGGGAGCAGCAGTGGGTTGGCTCAGGGTGACTCGCTCTCCTCGTCGTCGTCGTCCTTTGGGAGGGGAACAGGGCGTGGTAGTAGCGCTTCGTCTGGTGCGGGCAGCAGCAGCAGCAGCATCGGTAGCGGTAGGAGCAGCAGCGGTGGCGGGCGGTCTAGGAGTGGGTCGTCGTCTCGTCGCCGTGCGGGGTTCAAGAAGTTGCCGTTGGAAGGTGATCCCGGCGGACGGAAGGATTCGGCGGACACGTCCTCCGATGAGGATGGTGACGCCGATGATGTCCAGAACACCAACACCAACAACGGCGGCAACGATGCCACCCCCAGTGGCTCTGCGTCGTTGGCACCGGGAGCTGCTGCGGCTGCTGCAACAGAGGTTTTTGGGTGGGAACAAGACAAAAACGCAGCTGCGCTCGTCGGTCTTCTCGCGCACCAGCTTGCTCACCCTCTTGGTGCTGCTGCTGCATCTGCTGGTGGTGCTCCTGCCAGTGCTGGTGCAGGAAACAGCGGCGCGGTGGCGCGGCCACCTCCAATGGTCTTGAGCTTTCACGACGTGTGCCTCTCCGTGCCTCAGGACGCCACACCCATGGCCAAGCTCTTGAACCTGGGCGGCGGCAACAACGGCGGCAACAGCGCTAGCGGCGGTCAGGACAGTGCCCCAGTCGTGCTGGTACCACTAAGCTGCGTGCTGGAAGGCCGAGAGGCTCTGGGGTTGAACCTGGAAGAGTCCCCCGACTCCGGCTTGCCGGTGGTGCGCGCGGTGCTGCCCAAGTCCTGGGCCCACACCCATGGCGTGAAGCCGGGGGATGCCCTGGTGGGCGTGGGGGGGCGCAAGTTTGCGGCCTACCGTCAAGTTATCGCCGCGCTCGCAGAAGCTCCACGCCCGGTGAAGCTGGACTTCCTGCGGCGAAGGCGGCGGCGCTCAAACAACCATAACAAGGATGAGCTCGACAATGGCAGAGGCAGCGAAGCGAGCGCGTACCAGCAGCACCAACGCACGAGCGAAGGGCGGCCAAGCTACCAAAGCAGCAGCAACCACCCTGCCAGCGACCGCGCAAGCTTGCAAGTGCCCTCAGTGCACGAGCTCCTGGCCCGCGGAGACGCCGCTGTCCCTTCAGTGCACCACGGCGCCAAACTGGTCTTGCGCAACGTGAGTGGAGCCACGCTGGCCTCGGTGAGCGCTGGCGCTCGCGCTGCCCGCCAAGCTCAAGAGCGTCCTGCTAGTGGTAATAGAAACGGCGGTGAGAGTAGGGAAGGAATGGCTTCTTCTGCTCGGCTCCCACCGATGGTGTGTGGCATCATGGGGCCTTCGGGCGCGGGCAAAACATCGCTGCTTGACTGCTTGGTATGATAACATGACTAGACACAAGACAAACGCACATATTACACTCGCCTGTTGAACTCATAAATCTTCGCATCTTTTTTTTCTACCGTCCTCGAGCATTTCAAGGATACCTTTTCCTTTCTCTTCCCTTTCTTTAACCGCACAACCGTAGCCCAGTGGGTGCATGTTTGGGGCCTGACCTATTCGTGCTCTTGTACTTCTTCATCGCCCACTTTTTCTTCTTTTCTTTGTGCACAGGCGGGCCGCAAGACGGTCGGCACTGTGACTGGCCAAGTGCGCTTGAACGGCAAAGCCATGTCGCCCGCGCAGCTCCGGCTCTTGAGCGGGTACGTGGTCCAGGAGGACATTTTGCCGGGCCTGCTGAGCGTGCGGGAGTGCATCGAGTTCCAAGCGCAACTGCGAGTGCCTGGATCCATGGCGCAGCGGGCCCAACGAGTCGACGCGGTGCTGCAGCGCTTGAAGCTGGTCAGGCAACAAGACACCCCCATTGGCAGCCC
>Ga0307972_1001644_pt1 | contig 11793 bp, 8 predicted proteins | sample OrgLakmetagen780_FD_201848 | JGI IMG/M metagenome (GOLD analysis project Ga0307972, IMG submission 201848) | Saline water microbial communities from Organic Lake, Antarctica - #780 | ecosystem: Environmental > Aquatic > Non-marine Saline and Alkaline > Saline | place: Antarctica: Organic Lake...
CAGAGAGGCACTATGTATTTGCACGTACACAGGAACCCTACCGGTAGAAGAAGCTCAGTATGATGACCAGTATCTACCTAGATTAATAGAGGGAGCATGGCCTAAAACAGAGAGACAGTATGTATTTGCACGTACACAGGAACCCTACCGGTAAAAGAAGCTTGGGATGATGACCAGTACGAGGGGAGGGAGCATGGTTCCGAAAAAGATGCCAATCCACTGGATGAGGCCAACCACACAGTACCTACAAAGATAGAAACAAGCATTTCCTCTAATTTTTTTTCTGACGCAATCTAAGCCTTGGGACAACCTGTGGAAATGTACCGCACAATACTTGTATAAGACCCCAGATATGTCTTTGGTCAAATAGAGGATCCGCTAGCTGCTTAAAGACAGACGACCACAATTAAAAACTGCAGAGTACTCTGCAGCCTGCTGCAGAAGCACTCACGTTCTTGTAGGCGAGTGCAACCAAATGTCAGTTGGAACTGTCTTGCCACAGCTTGCGCTGTAGGAACCATCACCGTCTTTATTCACCTGGTCTTTAGTCAGCGTTTAGGTTAAAACATTATCCCCTCTTCCTCTTGACTTTCGCTTCTTGCTGTCGTAGTTGGCAGGTATGAATGTCAACGGTTCAGCTGCTAACTTCTTTGTTCTCTTCTAGCCGAGGGGCTTCAGTTGTTTAGCCAGTTAGTATTCAGTTTGTTGTCCTGGAAAGAGGCAGCTTTCTCTCTCTCCAGATCTTTGGCAGAGTTTCTAAACAGTTTCTTGTCCTGGATGGTTGGTCATGTGTAAATTCCCCTCCAACATACGGTGGAGCCGAGCCGGAATAGAAAACAATGGGGCGTGCCTTGGAGCATTAAAGTGGTCATGTAAACGTATGCAAGGACAACCCTGCTCCCCGGTAAAGCACTGCATTATATGCAACTCACCAAGAGCCTGTTGATGTGCGCCTGTTCCTTTAAAATTTACACGCAAAATAAACTCTGCTGATGTTACAAGGACCTGCCAAAATTACACACGTGCAAAAGAACACCCATGCCGTATTGAGAGGTGGTGTGCTTATGGAACCCATGCAGCTTCTGGAAGCACTGCATTATATGCCACTCACCAAGAGCCTGTTGATGTGCGCCTGTTCTCTGCTGCATCGTATGCTGCACCTGGCAAAAGGCCTGCGAAAATCGGTCAATGATTGAGCAAAATACAGCGCTTAAAGATCCTCGGTTAAGGGCCTGTCAAAAAGAGTTGGATATGCAAAGGTAGTGTAGACGACCAGGAAATTATGGTTTACCTAGAATTCTTCAGCAGCTGCATTGAAGGGAATAACACAGAAATAAGCTGACCACGGACTATTGTCGGGGCGCTCCCCTTGTTCACATAATTTTGTTTGTAGATTCACACCTGCAAAAGCTCCAAGGAAGGAAAGTAGACCTGCAATGGCATACACCGCGTATCCATGATCGTAGCCTTGCAGCAGCCTGTGTGCACGACACAGTAGGTTACGTTGGAGAAATGCAGTAAACGGTTGAGCGGTCACGTGATGTGGCAGGCTTGCTTGTGCCGAATGATGCAGCAAGTGATAATGAGGGCAGCTCTGCATTTCTATGTGGCGTTTGGCCTGTGATCACAGATTGTCTCTTGAGCTCTGTGCGTCATAGCTCGTTTTGGCCCACATCTTCTTTTTGCTGCATCTTAGCCAAACGTCTCTGCCAAACACAACACCCTGTCACGTCAATAAGTAACTGCAACTTACTTGGGCGAGAGGAGGTCCGCAGAAAGAAGAGGGACGTTCTCGGTGGCAGCCGCCAGTGTGACAGCAATAGATTTGACAGCATCAACAGCAGGGTGGGTTGCATGCAAGGTCATGTCCAGCCAGCTATCAGCCGCCCTGTGGGTTAAAATTTGTCAATAGCCCCTGATTCCCTTTTGCTGTACACGGTGAGTTGATGGTGTTTGTGCTGCACACTGTATCAATCCTTTGGGCAACTGGACCGATACTGCAATTGGACCTACTCAGTTGCCCAAAGGCTTGAACTTATAACTTCATTGCTGTACACAGTGAGTGGATGGTGTTTGTGCTGCACACTGTATCAATCCTTTGGGCAACTGGACCAATACTGCAATTAAACCTACTCAGCTGCCCAAAGGCTTGAACTTATAACTTCATTGCTGTACACGGTTGAGTTGATGGTGTTTGTCTGCACATTAAATCTTTCCTTTGGGCAACTGGACCAATACTGCAATTGGACCTACTCAGTTGCTCAAAGGCTTAAACTTATAACTTCATTGCTGTACACAGTGAGTGGATGGTGTTTGTGCTGCACACCGTATCAATCCTTTGGGCAACTGGACCAATATTGCAATTGGACCTACTCAGTTGCCCAAAGGCTAGAACTTGCAATTTCAAAAGTTATGAGACCTTGTGCGCAGAGCAATTGCGTGCGCAATTGCTGGCATACGTTTCAGTAAATTTCGGAATAATTGATGAGATAAATGTCAGGCACACACACAGCAAAAACACTGGAACATGCTTGGCTCTCTACCTTCTCCGCTTCATTCTCAGCAAGAACCTAATGCCGCAACAAACCAACATTCCACACTTGAAAACTCTACCTTGCTGCATCTTTGATCTCAGCAGGAATAATTGCGGTAAAGTCTGCCCGGTCCTTGCTGGCAAAAATGAAGTGAACCTTGGAGGGCACAGGCAGGCCAGAGGCACGGCGGCGGACGAGATCCAGGCAGATGGCTATTGCTGGCGTGGCCTGCGTATTGTTGCGCACGATGGGTACAGTTTTACAAGGGCATATACCTATACCTGTTCGAGATGACAAATGTTTTGGAAACTGGATGACTGCAAAATTTTGTTTGCAGGCGTGGTCCCGGTGCCATTAATACAAGTCTTCAGCGAGTAGGGTGAATTGACTAAAGATCTCGGCTCATGCAATTAAATAGTAAGGATCTCGGCTCACGCACTAAAAGAGTGAGCTCAACGAACATGAGATTTGGTGAAGTTCTTTGTGCTGTTGAGGATTGAAACAGGCGATTGGCCAGGCAAATAAACGTGTCTTATAGATACTGAACGGCCCTGTGTCCAAGCTTGCTCGTCATTTGCGGATGCTAATATGCTTCAATGGTAATAGATTTTAATCCTACTCACCCCAATTCCACCTGCCAGCAAGATGATTGTCTCCAGATTTTCCCCAAGCTCGTGGTCAATTCCGTAAGGCCCATCTATAACCACAGGTATCTGTTGTAGTGGGTGCAGCATCGTGTTTTGTACTTCATAACCGAAACGAACTGGAACGATGCCTTTTTGGCCAGCAGAGAAACCAGATCGATCATGGTGTAGGCTTTACAGGCAGCAGGGACCAAGGACTGCTTACAACACAAGAAGAAAGAAGCAAAGGGACGTATGGAAACAATATGAGTTGGGGATCAGTAACGACAGTTGTTTTGCTTCTGAATGATAAACTGCAAGGCTTTTCTTGATAGCAACCACACAACCATTTGAGTGGCAATGAGGGGCTTTTAAGTGCTTGGCACACAAGTGCTCCTTCCCTGGAGCATGCTGGGTGTGTTGACACTGCCAGCGTGGTCTTTGCTGTTTCTTAGTAAGTAAACAGGGTCGTTCACCGCACGGTTCACAGGGTGCAAGCAGGCTCTACTTGGCAGCGGCCTCATGACACATGTCACATCTTGTAAAAAGAACAGAGTAAACTACGCAGGCAAAGAGAAACATTCTCCGCGTTAGTTTTGAAAAAGGAGACACGTTAGTACCGAGCACCTGAAATGAGGGTGTTGCTGCCAGCCCAGCGGAGTGGCGGTAGCGGTGGGCTTGTGCTGCTTGCAGCAAGTCAGAGCTCCACTGCCCAGTGCTTTTGACGTGGATGAGAGCGTACTGTGCTTTGGACACAGGGTCCCTGCAGTGGTGACATAACACATGATTGTATGTTTGAGAAAGTACTTAATTGGGGAATGACGTGGATGAGAGCGTACTGTGCTTTGGACACAGGGTCCCTGCAGTGGTGACATAACACATGATTGTGTTCGAGAAAGTACTTAAATGGGGAATTTAACCTCAATCAAACACCAGCGTTGCTGGAATGAGAGTCACTAAGTCTGTGCGTGGGGCTATGTATGTAAGTGGGCATTGTCAGAATGAGACTTACTATGTACATATATACGTGGGCAATTCTGGACTGAGTTACTATGTATGTACGCGGGGGAATTTGCAAAACGACTTGCAAAATGACTCGCTATGCGTTTCAGGGGACCCATTACGAGCAAATAGTGAATTGAACATGTGTATCTCATCAAGGAATTCGACATGCTAGCAGAAATCATGGGGCTTTGTGGTTGCATAGCAGCAGGCATATGTACATGCAAGAAGACTTTAACAATAGGAGCAACTTTATCCACAAACCTTGTCACTTCTGCAATCGTGAAAGGGTGCCTCTGCCACATGCTCACTGACGGGAAGTGCATCACAACAAACTGGGCTGGTTTTATGATGGCGGCCTGCAGAGGAGTACCAAGGACTGATGGATTCCTGTTATGAAACTGGCTCCTGTTTGTCGACAAATGTGGGGAGTGGCTTTCGTTGCCTGCATTTTTCTGATAAATCAGCAATGCCCCAGGTCGGATAGAATTTCAGGCAGGAAGAGGCACAACGTCGCTTTTTACAGATCACTCTATGGAGAATATAGTTAATCAGGACCATTCTGCATCCGGCCACAATATTTATTGTCATGAGCTCATAAATAAATAAATGCTAAATGAGAATTTAGAAGTGTACGCATAAATTGCAGAGGGATGATTCGGAGTATAGGAGCCCAAGATATAAAAACCAGCAAGCCAGCAAGAGACTCGTAGGTGAGAAGGACAACCAAATTGCAGGTATTACAGGAAGCTGCTGTTAAGCATGTGGCAGCGCCACAATTGCAAACTGTTGTTACTTGCATGCACACGTGTATGTCAGGCGATCATGTCAGCAAACGACTCACGGGTGAGAAGCACAGCTTGATTGTGGCGAAAATGCATGAGCCGTATAGCAGCGTCACAGTTGCAAGTTGTTGTAATAACTTGCACACAGCACGTGTATTTCAGGCGATCAAGTCAGCAAACGACTCACGGGTGAGAAGCACAGCTTGATTGTGGCGATAATGCATGAGTGTAGCAGCGTCACAGTTGCAAGTTGTTGTAATAACTTGCACACAGCACGTGTATTTCAGGCGATCAAGTCAGCAAACGACTCACGGGTGAGAAGCACAGCTTGATTGTGGCAATATTGCTTGAGCTGTGAAGCAGTGTCACAGTTGCATGGCTACAGTCCACACTCATTTGCCACCACCGGAACGTCAGATCTAGCATGTAGACAATGAGCCCAGGCCTGCGCACAAAGCAATTAAGAGCCGTTTGCGTGCTTTGAAACCACCACAACTCGAGCTTATAATCATGCTTTGATTGATCGGAGATCGGTGTAGTGGCTGAGCACTAGGACATACTCACAGCATGTAGTAGACAAGGAACTTGTAGTGCATGACCGAGAAGAGGAGGAACAAAGGTACGCCCCAAATGTGGACATTATAGAACACCTGCAAGATTCCAGGAATAGGGTTGAGAATTTGAAGCCAGTTGTAAAAGGCAAGACAGGAATATGCTTGCAAGCTAAGGCACACCAGCCTCTAAGAATCCTAAGCACCACTCATCATGTACAATCAGTTTATGGCTGTGCACTGTAAGTTAGGGTTAAGCACATCAAACCAGATAAGTCTATGCCCATATATCTGGTGATTTCCCAGCCAAATTACCGTATATACACCGTAAAAATATGGTTCTGGCTAAACCTATTACAAATGATAAGGTAAAATGGTTCGGCTAACCCTATTGCTAATGATAAGGTAATGATTTTGTCCATTACACACCTTGAAAGCATTACGCCGCACATTTGCAGATGAGCAGCCCCAAATTATGAGGCTTATCCACCAAGCAATACTGCCAGCCAAATTGTTGATAGTGTGGTCGTTCCAGTGGAATGTTTCTTTCACCCAGATGTGCTGCAAGGGGGGACACACAAGTGCTTGTGTGATGACGAATGTGTTCATTCAGGTGTGTGCAAGGGGGGACACGCAAATGCTTGTGTGACGATACAATGAACATGATAGAAAAGCACATTCAGGCAGTGAGAAAAGGATAGCACATGCAAAGATGCACGTGATTGACAAGATGTTGATTTTGTAAAGAGTAACATGCTTGACCTACATGCATGCTTCATGTCTTTGTATATGAGGCAAAGGTACATATACACACAATAAACAAACACACAAATAAACACACACACAAACGTACACACATACACGCACCATATTCCACCAAAGGCCATAGAACATCATGGAGTGAAGGAACAGGACGATCATGAACCCCTGGGACAGCCACCTGTGTGACCAGGGATGCATTTGGGTATGTGAAGGTAGTGACGCTCAAGTATGGTGATGCTAACATTGGGTGATGCACTGGTATCAAAAATATAGTGTTGGAGTGTGTCGGCGAATAAAATAAGCAGCGCAGAGAATGGCAAAGGAGAGGGTCACACAAACCTGTGGTACCGGATCATCACAGGAAAGTCTGCCTGAAGGATTGATAAGAGAGGAAACGAGTAAAGTATTTTTAATTCCAACCCACACTACCTAATTTTGAGCAGTGATTTGAGCAGTAAATTTTGAGCAGTGTATTTTAAGCAGTATATTTTGAGCAGTGATACATACAAGCAGTGATTTGAGTATTGATACGTTAGAGCAGCTTTATATTTCAACAGTGATATTCGTGAGAGTTAGTATAAGAAAGCCCACCATAGAAAACAAGTCCAAGAAGTGTCAAAGCACTCGACGTGTTCTCACCTTGAAGACCCAGATAAGGAATGAACTACGCGACACCTGTGTATAACATAGGGGAAGTGTTTGTCGTTGACAGTTCATGGCTGTGATTGAATGGCGCATTTTGGCAAGTGGCGTAAAGCCTGACCTCCTAATAATTTGTAACTCATTACCTTTCATGCTACTGCTACCATTGCCATTTCTGCTACCAGCATAGTTATGCTACATATTTTCTTGTGTGAGGTATAGGCTGTGGTTTACAAGATCTATATATGTGCGAGGAACACAGGAATAGACTCCTTGCACAGCTAAGGGAAACGAGCTTACTGGGTAGAGCAGCAGAAGCAGGTCTACTGTAGACACCCATCCAAAAGTCGTGCCGGCTCTGCATACATTAAATCAGGCACTGAGACCTTGGGTTTCTTGCAAAGTGAAATGCAGAATAAGGAATAAGGCTACGCAGGCAGCAAAGACCACTCCTCACAATAACCAAGGAAAGGGAGCCACTTTTGAGAGCGCTTTTTCCTTACGGTTAAACCCTAGGATGATTCGGTCAAGGCTAGAAGGACGTAATATGCATGAGCAGGCCGATGGTAATAATGTGCCACTGAGATGGAGAGGGTTGGAAGTAGATAAGGTGAAAGGTAAGGTAAGGATAGATCACTATATATGCCCCAAAGGGCATCTCAGCGGAAGTTTGGAAAAATCCTGAAACTACACCTGGCTAAACAAAAGAAACAAAAGCTAGAGGAAACATGAAACAGATGTATGTAGAAGAGAAAAGTGTATAGAGGAAGAGAACGTTTGTTTTGAAAAAGTGCGAAGAGAACGCAGACAAGGTGTAATCGACAGTGTATCACTCACTCTACTGTGTAAGCTTCGTGGGCCTTCTTTCCTGACAGCTCGCCTGCAGTAACTTGCGCTGCGGGAGCGGAGTTTCATTATTGGGAAATGAGTTCAATTGTGTAGCAGACAAGACCTAGAAAAAAGTGCATCACAAAGGAGAATTTAGAACTCCTATCGCACTTACCATCAACCCCTTTGAACGTCCGCATAAATGTTTCATAGATCCAGCATACATTTAAGCCAAAGTAGACAACGACAAGAAAGAGATCCCTGCGTGGTAAAGTGCGTGAACGTAGGACATGTCGCATGGATATGGTGTAAGCGTTGTCTGGTGCGCACCTAGGTGTATTCCTAGGGTTGGCCAGAACCGTATATATATACCGTATATGACCGTATATTTGGTGACTTCCCTGCCAAAAACACCGTATATAAACCGTGTATATATGGTTCTGGCCGACCCTATGTATTCCGCTTGCTGAGTTGCTATGGAATTGTGTGCGTACCTTACATTGAAGCCGTCACACCACCAGTTGAAGAAACGCCTTGGAGGCAGCTGGTAGTTTAGCACCCTCTTAATCTGCAATGCAAGGCAATCAGTAGACAACGCTTTTAAGGCTGCAAGCTAGCTAAATAAATTATAGGAATACCAGCTCAATTGTGCAGTGCTTATCAAGATAACCGGGGCACGGCTTCAGTTTCAAACACTACACCAGCATTAATCTACTTCTCTGGTCACACTTAAAAGCAAGAATGTGCAATTACCACCCTACGTTTTTAAAAGGCAACTTTTAGCTTTAAACAAAACCGAAAAAGCGATGAAAAGCATAATTTCCAAGCATACCCAACAGTGCAGATTCTCAATTGCATGCTCAAAATGACGGCAAGAGCAACACCACCATTCCCTTATGCGTACCCAATGCTTTGCGTATACAGCTGAATTATTAATCCTTTCCACGTGGACATTGGGCACAGGAGGCAGGAAACCTTCCGCTAGCGCTTTGGTGTAATGTTGAGTGTACCACATTAGCCCACACGCAAAAAGGAGGGCACTGACATTGGGAAGCCACTGAAACAGGATCTGTGACCAGGAAGCGCAAAGAACATATGTGGTGTGTGAGCGTGTGTGTATGTGTGTGTGTTTGTGTGTGTGCATATGTTTGTGTGTGTGTGTGTCTGTGTGTATTGCGCCCATAGGGCCACAGAGCCAAGCACCTGCTGATACTCTGCATGCAGGGTCCAACTCATTGTCACACTACTTCTACACAAAGCAGGCTTACTTTGTGGTATGTAAAGATGGTACTTTTTGCAGCTGAGTTATTGCAACCTAGACCTGAGCACGTAGGGATGTTTTATCTGCCAAAGCACTACCAAAAGCAGCCAGCTTTCGAGCCCTTAGCTGTCGTAATTGTGGATCTGTGCCTTTGTTTTTGATTGAAGCATGTCGGTACCCTACGTCGGAATCAATACCTGTGCGACCCACAGTCCGTACAATAGCTGCCACGCAAAGCCGTCGACAACAGGCTGGAGCTGGTAGTCAATGTCCCTTTGTGTATGAGCAGGTGGTGCATTATGCTGTCCGTCATGCAAGGATGGCGCATACATGCAGCTGCAATTGCAAATACCTTGCTTTCATCTTAGCTGCTGAATCTAGACGGCAGTGCTTAATACCAAGGAATATTATACTAAACTCCTGCCCTGCTGTAGCTGCTTTGCGTCAGCACTCTATTGGAAAAAGACGTACCAGCTGGTGAAGAATTTGCCGTGCTTTTCAGTGTCACGGTACCAGCGGCTGCATTGGAATGTGGCATTGGATTCTGGGTAAACCAAGGCACACATTGTCAGCAATTGACGACAGAAATGCTGCCTTTCATGTGTGTGCGCAATGATTGAGGTCATGTCGTTCACAAACCTCCAAGATGTTAGCAGGAGTTTCTATAACGGAAGACGAACGGACGCTTTATTACTTCCTCACCTAGGACGGGCAAAGGTAATGAGCCAAAACATGAATCCAGAAGCAATGATGAGCCCCCTGTGCGTAGTAGAAAGGAAGAGTGATGTGTGGTGCCGGCCTATATTTCGATCTCCCAGTACATCGTGGCCTTGATGTCTGGAAGGACCTGTTGCGTTTGCTGCCGTTTGTCTCCTGTTATTTCCCTTATAATAAATGGTACATAACTAGTTTCCACGATTCATGCATGCACATACACGGATTCTGCAGAGCACGACGACTGCTGCAAGCAGCACATCTAAACAGGAGACATCTCACCAGAGGGTCATCAACATCAAAAGGCGGAAACTGGGATGCAGCCACGCAGAGAGACGCTGGTCCGGCCTGCTATTGTTCTCCACCATTACAACACCGCCACGCTCTTTCTTCTGAATTCACAGATTTCTAAAAAAAAATAAATTCATGTAGTGTGTACATTTTTCAGCCGTCGAGGTCGTTAATCGCACGCTCTGCACACGCTCTGCACAACAACGACCTTCGAGAATACTCCGAGAAATTATTTTCCTGCAGCGTTACAACCGAGTAGCTTCTTAGCACAAACTTGCACCATTCACCAGTCGTCCATCGCGGTCCATCTTTTTCCGTGTGCGGTTTTCGATTACAAGGCTGGTTAAAAGCGCTGCTGCATATTTTTTTAATGATAAATATAATATCTAGCCAGGCAGAGCGAGCCCAGAGCCGGACCAGCTGGTGCAGGCTTCACTCCTTTGTCGACTCGTTGTCCCCTTCCCCAGAGCGTCCCCAGAGCGTGACTCCTGATGTCACAGCACACAGAGCTAAGCTTCATTTGTACAAATAAAATGTGCACGCAGTCACAGTAGAAACTCTCTCGAAGCTGAACTGGACACGTTCTTATTGAATGGCTCCCTGCCCATGAAATTTTTTCTGGTGGCACCATTGTTTGCAAGCACATGCATGCAAATTGTGGGTATGCTGCGCTGCATCCTGCAACCCTCATGATTATCCAAGTTGGTCACGCGTTTCTGATACTCCATTAAAGGCCGACATGCCCATTCACGCATTTCCCCCCTTAGCCAGTCTAACAAAGCACAAGGCGACACTAAAAGGGTAGGCAAATCCAGCGTTTTGAAATTTGCAGGGAAAACGGGGCCTGATTCAATTTCTGCTTCTGGGATTTTTGTCTTTGCGTTTTGGGATTGTATGATTGTATGAATTTATGATGATGATAGAGGCTAAAATGGGGGGTATGCTCTTAGATGTTACTAGCGCATAGGGTATGCGTTTCTCATCATGATTGCAATTGCTACTATCCAAGCTCAACCGTGGGATCCCAAAGCAGCTAAGGTTAAAAATTGGCAATCATGGGACACACCTGATCATCCTGCCGTGGCGTGGACCCTACTTTTAAAGCACCAGTATACTGTATATTTGACCAGCCAGAGCACCAAATCGAGTGCTTCATAACGTTTTGGAGCAATGCTAAGTTATGGAAAGCAAAGACCAAGTATTCAGTGAAATATCAAATTTAGCCATTTCCTTCAAAAAAGATAATCTGAACGGGTGCCAAAATGGGTCAAATGAGCCCTGGTTGGGGTGTGCACGTGGTGGCTCAATACATATGCATCTTGTGCCAAATTATAGGTCTTGTGCCAAATTATAGGTCTCGCCCAGGCCAGCGGGGTGGTCCATTATTCAGCCAAAACTTCATCTATAGCCTATTTGCTAAATCATGGCAAGGGACAAGATGGATTTCTGGTTTGTGATTTCACGTGTCCACTGGGTTAACAAGCAGCAGAATGCCGAGCGGGGATGCAAACAGAGATGTGTGTGTGTGTGTGTGTGTGTGTGTGTGTGTGTGTGTGCGTGTGTGTGTGTGCGCGTGTGTGCGTGCGTTAGAGTGTGTGTATGTTTGTGTGTGTATATTTGCGTGTGTGTGTGTGTGCGCGTGCGTGCGCGTGTGCGAGAGTGAGTGAGTGTGTGTGTGTGTTTGTGTGTGTGTGTATGTGTGAGTATGTGTGTGTGCATGTGTGTGTGTGTGTGTGTTTGTGTGTGTGTGTATGTGTGAGTATGTGTGTGTGCATGTGTGTGTGTTTGTGTGTGTGTGTG
>Ga0307972_1001646_pt1 | contig 11792 bp, 10 predicted proteins | sample OrgLakmetagen780_FD_201848 | JGI IMG/M metagenome (GOLD analysis project Ga0307972, IMG submission 201848) | Saline water microbial communities from Organic Lake, Antarctica - #780 | ecosystem: Environmental > Aquatic > Non-marine Saline and Alkaline > Saline | place: Antarctica: Organic Lake...
CCCTTTTTCCACTGTTTATTGATAAGAATTGTATGTACACCATGTATATGATTTATGCATGACTGAGGGCTGTCCTGCTAATAATACCGTATGCACATCTGTATATACATGTAAAAGTATGGTTTTGGCCAACCCCAACTATGTATGTGGCAAGTGCGTGCTTTTTCTGCTGGCTATTGCTGCCCGTATCCTGTTGTTGAGTGTACCTGTGTCTCACAGCTACGGTTCGCTTAGCAACACGCCAGCAGCTATGAATACCTTTTGTGTGCTGTAGGTGACTGAAACCTTTCCCTCACTTTTCATTGTGTGTGTGCGTGTTGCTGTTCAGGTGTGCTGAGCGACAACAGCACCACAGGTGAGCTTCGCGTGAAAAATGTTGCGTGAATGATGCACCTACTGCACTCAGCTTTTCCTCTTTAAAAGGAGGACATTGCACATCAGGGTCTCAGTGCTTTTGCTGCTTGCAAGACGTCAGTTCGTTATACACTCACGCACGCAGGTGCACACACAAACACTCATATACACACAAACACACACAAATACACAAATACACACACATAATCACACACGTGCACGCAGGACTGCGCACCGTTAGCAGCAGCAGCATGTCTCCTGCTGCGTCAATGGCGCAGTCCATTTGCTTGCTCACAGAGCAGGTAATACAATGCACTTCGTTTTTATTTACACGGTAGCGTGCAGCATGGTGTGCACTGTTGGTTTCAGATGGTAATCATGACAATGATGATGGAAACGAGATGGTGTAAGAGCATATCTGTTGCAACTAGTACACGCATTAATACTCTTGTATTACCTGCACAACTTGTTCTATTTCAGCCTTAAATAGGCAATGCAATGCGCTTGGTGTGTCGTAATGTGCTGGATGTCGTACCGTGGTATGCGTCGTAGTATCATTCAACTGCTCGCAATTGCCTACAAGCTCGTCTTCCATCAAACTGTGTTGCAGGCACGAGGCATCAGTACCGAGGACCGATATCGCGCTGCTGCTGCGCTGTGGGAGCTGGACCCTGCAGAGGTAGGTCAACACATTTTCATGTGCAAGACCGATACACACATACACACATGCCGATGCACGCATACACACGCGCGCACACATGCACACGCACCCACACCTAGATAGGAGCACGCTAGTTAGGGATGCAAGGCACGGTTATAAAAGACATAATGACATATGAAAGGCACATTTCAAATTGATGTAAGGTTGGAGTCCTTGGTGAGCAATGCCACTGTAGGCAGCCTTAGATTTGTGGTGTTGGAACCGGCTTCCTAAGACTTGAAGGAACTTATGGGGCTTGTGCTTGCATGTCAAGTATTGAAGCGCCTCAGAGAGACGTCGTAACAGCCACAGCATACTGAGCAAGATTGTGCTGCAAGCTGCTGCCAAGGAGGCTGAAAAACCAGACTGCATCAAACATGTTGAATGGCAATTCGTTGCACCCTAGCGCTCTCGCCCTCTCCATTGTTCTTCGCTTCACATGCTGTTTCACGCACATTATCATTGAACAATATACTTAACGTGAACACTCCCCTCCTCCTGGCCTCTCCTTGTTCCTTTCTCCACACAAACTTCCATGTGCACATGCGCACAGACATTGAACAACAAGCTTCCCTGTACATGCAGATCCAGACGTTCCACAAGCTCGGTGAAGGCACTTTTGGGGAGGTGCTTCTGGGCAATTATCGAGGCACAAAAGTGGCCATCAAGCGCTTGCACGGCTGGGATGCCCCGGCACAGCAACAGGACGGACAGCCCTCAGGAGAGGGAGGAGGGGGGAGCAGCTTGGAGCGGTCGGAGGCGGCCCAGTCCTCTGTGGAAAAGGTATGTACAAGGCCGGAAAAAGTTTTGATACCCATTTTTTGTTCTCAATAATGACTATGGCAACACCCCTCCTTTGGCGCCTCTCAAGGAACTGGGTATTGGTTCTCAAGGTGTCTAAAAGCATGCCACCAAGCTCCATGTGCACCCTGTCAACTACACTGCCAAACTTGCCTATTCCTGATGTGCCCTTTTTGGTATTGTCAACAACCCTCATAAATAGGAGCCTGCAACTTCTAATCCTCATTGGCTTCCCTTCTAATTGCAGTGGAGTTTTACGGTATACAGTGCCAAAGTGGCTCCTTCTCCTTATTTGATGTGGGGAATGTTCTCGCTGGTTTCTTGAGCTACGGCTCTGCCTCATTTGTTGTGCATGGAATTGCCATTGAAGTATACAGTGTTATACAAGCAGGCGTTATTACACAGTGTACAGTATACAGTGTTATATAAGCAAGCAGACGTTATACACAGTATACAGTGTACAGTGTTATACAAGCAAGCAGGCGTTATACACAGTATACAGTATACAGTGTTGTACAAGCAGGCGTTATACAAGCAAGCAGGCGTACAGTGTTATACAAGCAGGCGTGTATGCGTGTGCTTGTGCAGCAGGAAATGCCTGTCAAGGTAGGAATGAGCGTTTCTCCCATTCCCTGACCCGCTCTAAAAGACATCATGTCGCCTCTCTGTCTGATCCAAAAGTAACCCCTCTCCATATGTTGTCACCTAACACGGACTCTCCTTGCTCCAACTAAACCATCGCACATTTGTTTCTTTGTAACGCTTAAGGCTAAACGCATTATAATATTGTAAAAAGGAGCTATTAATTCTGAAGCATTCAATTCTGGCCAGCAAGGGAACCGACCAGCTTGAACCTGCCTAAGAGCCAAGCTGCCTACAGAGAGCACGCTGTTTTTAGCCTTTGCTTACCCTCCTCCTTTCATGTTCCACCGCAGTTCTTTGAGCGTGAGATTGAGATCATGGCCTGCATCCGGCATCCCAATGGTGAGTGCCTTGCATGTACAGTCTCTGCCTAATGATTGCACTCCCTCCTCCAGGTACATGTACCAATCTGTAATGTATGTGTATGTGTTTGTGTGTACTTATGGCCGCGTTCAAAGTGCGCATGCTGTACTAAATCACTGTATCAAGCAGCACTCCTGTACTGTTTGTGATTGTAAAGGTTCCCTTCCCCCGACTGCTTTGCCTCTTTGGTCTTTTGCCTGACGCCCTCCTATACTCTTGTTTGTATCAATCTCACCTGCCACCTTGACACTTTTGTGCTCCGTAAAGGGCTTGACACTGGCTTTGTAAAGGGCTTCCTTAGCTACTTTTTTGCTTACATCCCTATCACGTTCAAACTACTATAGGAACCAATTTTCAGACTCTGCAATACAAAGCCTGTTTCTCCAGTGGGCCTCAGCCTCAGAACAACCTTGCACACAAAGAGTTACAATGCACTCATAACCGCACATACACACATACACGCATGCACTAACGGCAAAAATTATGATTGCAGTGGTCAACTTCTACGGCGCTTGCCACACTCCCCAAAACCTTTGCCTGGTTACTGAGTACTGTGCTCGTGGGTCGCTTGAACACTTTATTCATAAGTCAGGTACGCCAGCTTGTCATTGAGCAATCACTTTTATCCATCTCTAGGAGATGAGTTATGGCTCGATGCTTGTCTTAAAGTTAGTCAAGTTTAACACGTTTGTGTATACAAGCTCTCTTCTCCTGATTTTTAATTGTCCAATTTCTCCTTACATCCATACTGCCTTTTCTGGGCTCCTGACGTATGCTTCTTACGTCCGTTTTTTTGCACACCGACCTTCCAAAGTAACACACCATTTACAAAGCATTATACTGTGCTCACAAAGCCTCTCCCTTGTGTCAAAGTGTGATGCTCCCTTGCTGCTTGCAGTGCTGTAATGAATAGTGCAGAAGATAGCCTCTCTATAGTTACCAGCATCGCCAAGCTGCACACCAAGACAAACACATCATATTACTTTCTTGGTCATACACAGGCACGCAGCTCAATTTGGTCAGATCGATTGAGTTTTCCATAGACGTTGCACGAGGCATGAACTGCCTGCACGAGCAAAGGCCAGGTGAAGGGGTGACTGCTTGAAAGAGTTGGCTGTTGGTTTTGCACACGAAGCATGAACTGTCTGCGCAAGCAAAGGCCGTTGAGGAGACGGTGCAATGTGTCTGAAAGATGATAGGATTGCCGTTAAAATCTTGTCGAAATCAATCATGCAGAAGTAGTAAAGAGTGGATTTAAGGGGTGCAATTCACGCGAGGAGCGGTTTTCACTGCCCGTGTTGATGTCTCTTTGCCTGTTAAAGGCTCCAAACTTGTGCTCGCTCTATCTTACTGCTCACATTGATACCTCTCTTCCTTTTAAAGGCTCAAAACTTGTGCTCACTCTAGCCAGGGCCCCACCTCTGAAGGGTTTTATTCATGTCTGCTGACTTTTGTGCCTGCCTGCTTGCTCTTCTACACATTTGTTGAAACGAGATGAGCGCTGAGGTCTGTAGAGGAGCATGCCCATTTCATGCGATGTTATGTATGAAACACTGCTCCTGCTTTCCAATCACTGTGTTGCTGTCATCCTCACTGAACCAAAGGCACTGGCTGCACATATAAACACCCCGACTAGCTTCAAGCACCACACTGCCTGAGTGATCCAATCACTTTTCATTTGCAGCCATCATCCACCGCGATCTGAAAAGTGCCAACCTGCTGGTGTCCGCAAGGTGCGTTCGCTCCTTATTTAATTTTGGTAATTCATTTATCAATTTCATTGGTTTTCAAAAACAAGCGGTTGGTAATGTCCTAGATGCACATTCATAACAAAAGCGCTGCGTTGCTGGTTCCTTGAGGTGAATGTACTTTCTATGTACTGCAACTTGAAATGATCACACACTGCATCACCATCCTGTGCACGCGTGCAATCTATTTACATATGCCATAGGGATAATAAAGCATTGTGACGCCTACTGATTGCACGATGCCCTAATACAGTATTCACCTTTGCGAGGCCAGCCGAATTAATACGTTAATTGCGAGCTTTTGCGAGCTTTGGGGCATCTGTGTGCTCTGCTCTCTGTTGAAACCTCTATCTATGAGGAGGTTTGCGGTTGCCCATATTTTTACGGCAAAATGTGCATTCTGGCAGAAATTTGAACCCAGGACCTGCAGGCTTAGGCGGATAAGGCCATTTAAAGTCCGAGCATCACGAGGCCCAAATTTATTTGCTTATAAACATTGCGAGCCTGCTTAAATAATGAGTTATTTAGCTGCAATATTTCAAGTAGCCCTAGGGTGTATATATAGACTTATTAAGAGAGTGTGTGTGCACGAGTGTATACAAACGTGCAACACAGCTTTCTTCCCACACGCTTATACGCATGTACGTCACATCCCGTAGATTTGAGGTCAAAGTGGGTGATATGGGCCTGAGCCGCATGAAGGACCATGCACAGATCGTAAGCTCCAAGGCGTGCCTTGAAGGGACAGTCGAGTACACCGCCCCAGAGGTAGAGATGCAGTCCTGGCAATGCCTCTTACACTTTTTTTTAAGGCTGCTTAGGTAGAAAGCCAAGGCATCAGCTTGTGATTAGGCAGACTTCCTGCTGCATTCTCTTACTTACCAATCGTGATATCACCATCGCATCGCCATGCCCCCCTTTGTACACGCGCTTGGTGCTGTATTGTGGGAATGTGTGAACAACGTATACTTTGTCAATGTAATGAGCACACATCAAATGCCCATGCATGCACACACACACGCACACACATACATATATACATGCTCCCAGGTCCTTCGAGGAGATCCCTACTCAGAGAAGTGTGATGTGTGGTGAGTGCACCATCTGTCACCAGATCCAAGCACGTGCAAGTTTAGGTGTATGGACAAGAAAACGTGGCAAAGTTTTTGGACCTGGCTCGCTTTCTGCCTGACATCTTGTGGTAACGCCCTACCATTGGCACACAGCCTACCTGCTGAGTGCTTTCACGCTGAGAAATGCTTTGATTGTTTCTTGATCAGAGAATGACACTTTGGTATCAACCAGAATTCCATGCTCCCAAACTGCACGAGCTGCTAGCACAGACAAAGCCATGGCCAAAGCCATGGTGCGCGATCTTCTATGAAGATATTTTCTCCCTTGGCTTCGCACTTTCAGGTCTTATGGTGTTGTGCTGCACGAGCTGCTCACACGCAAGCGACCATATGCAGACTCAGACTTCCCAGTATACCTGCTAATACTGAGAATTGCGGATGGCTCGTTGCGGTTGCCACCTGTCCCCCGGAAGCAGGCCACACCCGGCCTCTGTCGGCTGGTGTCCAGGTATGGACCGCTTCTGTGCATACCTGTGTCTGTATGTACCTTTTTTTTTGTAGGTGCTACAAGTCTGTGGTATGGTGCTATAACAAGCACTCCTTTCCTTTTTTAACAATGCTCTACATACCCAGCCTAGCGGTCACACTTGTTGACTGATGGCTTAATCTGTAACCTCTGTAACCTCTGTACGTACCTTCTAAGCATGTCCGAGTAAGCCCCAGGTTGCGGCTGTCTGTTGTGATCCTGGGCTGTCACGGTGTGGGTGGCGCGTACAGTAAATGTACGGGACTTCATGCCGCAGTGTTATATACACAAGGAAAATCCATGCATTCTACCTGTGCCTGAATTTGTTTTTACAGTGATCCCGTACCTTAACCTTACCCTGACCCAGCCTGCCTGACCCCTTGATTTGAACCAAATCCTGACCCTGACCCTTAATCAGCTGTACCAAGGAAACTTTCCAGTCTAAGAAACCACTGCCGTGTTTCCTAGGTTGCGGAATAGTGCACAATTCAGGTTGGTGCGATTTCTGTTGCATGCCTGTGTGTGCCGATCCATGTTTGTATGGGCAAAAGAGGGATCAAGGAGTTTGGTGGAAGGAGCCCTGCTCTGTCACGCAGAGAATACTCAATTTGTAGTTCAGTGGTTTTCTTGCTAGTGTGCACTACATCCTTAAGGACCTTAGAGGTCGCGCAGCTTTTTAGGTTTAGCACCAAAGTGTGAATTGCAATTGGAGGCGCGTGCGGTGTAATCAATGGCAAAGTTGAAGTTGAATCAAACTACATTGAATGGGGTGAAAATACATGATGTCTTAGAAACGGCTGATCTGACAGCTTGATTGCTTTGTATTGGTCCTTCATTTTTGTATATAGCGTTGGCCTGAGCAATCGTTTCACTTTGTGCACGCGTCTCCCTTGGGGTGATCTCCCTGCTGCATTCCCAATGTCTGCCGCAGCATATCTGGCCCTGACAAAACCTACAGAGTATATGTGTTTTATGTACAACCTCTTGGTTCCTTCTGTGATGCAGGTGCCTTTCTTTTGTGGCTGCCGACCGTCCTTCCTTCCGGGACATCCTCCATCTCCTGTCCTCTGAGTACAAGGTTGCTCGTGGGAGAGCAGCAGGTAGGATTTGTGTGTTTTAGGAAGGCCGTCAGGAGCTGAACAACAATACCTCTAAGTAAATGTTTTTTTTAGGAAATAGTCAGCCATGCTTGCTAGCTTGTTTGCTTCCTAATAGCAATGAGGGAAGACTTTCTTGTCGTGCCCTCCTATGTATTAGGGGCAAGCACGTAAACAAAATTTGCACGGGGTCTCGTCCTCTATTTACGGAATGACATGCAATTCTACCAATAATTTTTGAGCCAGCTTGTTGTGTCACATTGAATGCTTTCCCCGCATTATCGCCCCTTGCACCTTTCAAGCCTGCTTTCTTGCGCCAGCTGAGAATCCCAACGCCCAACTCAATACTTAATGTTAGAGCATTTTAATGTTTGACAACTTTGAGTATAACCCAATACTTGAGTCTCCATGTTTTTACGATCGAACCGTATAATATACACCGTACTTTTGGTGATTTCCAAGCCAAAATACTGTTTGTACACCGTATATACATGGTTTTGGCCAACCCTGTACATGTGATATAAACATATGCATCTTGCAGCCGTGGCGCGCTCCCCGTCCTCCACCTGCATCCTCTCCTCTCCTCATTCCGACAGTCATAAGGGCGTACATTTCTTGGCACAAGGAGAGCTAAGGCAGCAGCGGCAGGTATGTTTTGTGTGTTGTTAGTAGCAAGCACTGATCAGCTGCCAAACAAAGCCCTTGACAGTAGCTAAGTAAGGTCACGGTAAGCAGGTCACTCTACCAGCTGTGCCCTCTACAATGCAGTATCTAGGCTACCTTAACGCATGCAAGCACGCACATTTGTGCACACACGCAAACGCAAACATGCATGCAGACAAGGTTTGAGTCAGAGGGGTCAAGTTATGCTAAGCATACCTCCTAGCATGTTGATTTATATCACTCTTCCCTCAATGTGCGCCACACGACTACTTGTAGGCCATGATAGGAAGTAAATCAATTGGTGGACCAATTATCACTTCCCTTGCCCATGTTGTGTCTTGTCGCTGAAACAACAGCATCAGTACCAGCAACAATAGCCAGATCATCCAGCACTTACAACGGCTTACCTAAAGCACCTCTGATCACGTGTGTTGTTTCCTGTTCCAGACATCCCAGTACAGCAAGTTTGCCATCCTCCCTGACTTTGATGACGCCATGTCCTTCCCCCCAGCTCTTGCTCCTGAGCAGCAACCTCAGCAGCAGCAACAGTCCAGCATCGCGCGCAAGCAGCTGCAGGCCTTGCAGCAAGAGACATGTTCTGCGGAGGTAAGGCTAGCAGGCAAACCAAGGGGGTTTTGTGTGCACACTTTGAATGATGCACGCCAACCTGTTGCTGTAGAGTTGCATCTTGTACGGTACATTATTATTAGTTGTGACTCGCACAGGTTTTATAATGCTGCCGTTTGTAAGAGATGGATCAGTGCAGATATCAAAGCACATCCTGCTGCAATACCTTGTTGCTTCATAGGCAGAAACAATTATTCCAAACTTCTCATTATGCTGCATTACCTTTGTTGGCAGCCAAGCTGTCTGGAGTTGACGAACATTCTCAAGAATACCTTAAGCTTGAGGGTAATGAACCACATGTTTTTCTAGTCCCACCTTGCGCAAACGTATGCAAATTAGCTCTAATGCGAAACCCCGCCACACCTGTATATTTCACAAATTCAGACATGCACACACACACACACACACACACACACACGCAGGCCAGCACTACTCCCCCCACCCGTGCTCAAGCCCCTACAGCTACCTTGCCTCGCTGCCCTTCTTCAGATCTAATTCATGCAAAGCCTGTGCAGCACGCAAAGGCCAAGGAGAGTGAAGCTAAGGTAAGTAAAATATAGGAGTTGCAGGCTTTTGAGCGCTCTGACGTTGTGATGTTTATCCCCTGAGTTCTGTGTCCTGTCCCTGTCACGGCAGCAGCAGGAGCAGCAACAGGAGCAGCAAGAGCAGCAGCAGGAGGAGCAACAAGAGCAGCAGCAGGAGCAGAATCAAGACCTACAGCAGGGCAGCACCTGTCGGCGCTCGTTCTCCTTTGACCTTAGTCAGCAGCAGTGCACGTACCCAGACGCCCTGGCCGCTGCTCCCGCAAGGCAGAAATCAGCTTCTCCGTTTTTGAGCAACTCTGCAGTAACCGTCCAGGCAGCAACGCCGCAGAGCATCCCTGGCTCTCCCTTTGCCAACACTGCCGACACATCAGCAGCCATCGTGCAGCCAGCAACGCTGCAGAGCAACCCAGACTCTCCGTTTGCCAACACAGCTCGTCCTTGCTTTCAAGATGATCGAAGCCCTAAATCTCCATTTGCCGATGCATCAGCAGCCACCGTGCAGCCAGCAATGCCACAGAGCAACCGAGGCTCTCCTTTTGCCAACACCTCCAATAGCTGAATGCCAGGGCACCTGACAGGTTCATGGGTGTGACATTTTGTTCATAACTCCAGCCGTAAATTTTAACAAGCTATGTAATGATGTGACATTTTCCTGTTTGTTGGCCCTTTTCGTTCGTTGCAATAAATAGTAGTCATAGCTACGCTACAATACAGTCAGGTCGACGAAGATTGAACACCTTGTTGTACTTTAAAAAACCAAATACGTCTTTTTTGCTTTTTCTGCTGCTATTTATTTCTTTTTCCCTATTTTGCACCTGATAGCAGGCACGTGTTTTAATAGGCAGATTTGTAAAAAGTGTGTGTGCTGGCTCCTGTTGAGCATTACCTGTAAAGGAAAGCCAAAGAGCTTCTTCTGCCATTCTTGAGCAGTTCTGCAGCATTTGAAATCATTTGCTTGTACATACAGCCAAGAAAGTTTAGAATGAGAAAGGTAACAAGGGAAGGACAAGGCTTGAGTCCTGCTCCCCGTATATATGCACGGGAAGAATGGGGCGAATAGGAGCTTGGCCACACCACGTGCAAAACTGCGGGAATCCCATCAAAGTTGAGACTGAAAACTACGCAAAGAGTGCAAGACCACACCCAGATATATTAAGGTTTACAAGGTTTACAAGTTAAGCCGTCAGTCAAAACGTGCGACTGCTAGGCTGCGTATATAAAACGTACAAAAACTCCGCCCCCACGGAACTCGAGGGAGCAAACTGGGAGGCCCTACTCACGTCAGCCATGCCGATAACCGAGCTCAACGTATACTTATTCATATGGCTCTGCAATCGCGCACGAGTGATCTGTTTTGTGCGCGGTTGCGGAGCAATCGTGCATTCTTTTTTGGGTGTGAAGTGCTCCAAACTTTCCAAAATGTCCCTCTCCTATACCAAGGTATTTGTGGCTCAAGAAGAGGGCTGCAGTAAGGCTAGACACTAGACACTCAACATTGGCGCAGTACCTTGCCTCCGGGTAAACGCCCTCATGTGCTTTTGTGCACGCGCCCGGAAATACTCGGGAGCGGCTAAGACTCATACGGCGGAGCAACATCTACCAGACTTCGGTTGACACAGTATGTGAGGAGATGGTGGCACCACAACACAACTTCAAGTCCCCAGTTTGTCATAACCCAGCCCTACTTGCTCAGTTTCAGTAGGTTTTATCAGATCAAACGCAGCTGAACAAGTCAAGCAGTCTGTGAGAGTCTGTGTCATAAGTTCGAAACACACAAGCACTGTGAGAGGCAAAAACAAGCTAGCCCATGCTAGAAGCGTTCACACCACGGCATTTCATTTATTTTCACTTCTAAGCCAGTAGAGACTTGACAGACGAGTGGTCAGTACGTGAATTTCGTTTCTTATCTTCCTGCACACCAAGAGTGTTGCTCTAATGTACATATGGTGCTCTCATTCGTGCATGTATGCTCTTTGTTGAGTCGTCGTTGCAACATGTGGGAAATATATCCAATGCGTGTTCGTCCATTTCCCTCTAAACAACCCGGCCAAAGCAACAAATTGCGTGCCATCAGATTGCTTCAATAAAACTAGCAAGGCCTCTCCACGGACAGCTGGAAAAGGCTCGATCCTTCCTTACAAGCTCTCCAATGGTAGCTCCTTTGCCTACAAGGTGTGTTGTTACAAGGAATCATGAGTGCACAAGAAGGGAGCATTTATCGGAGGGAAAAGTGTCATGGACACGCTGGGTTCCAATTAATCATGATTTTGCCTTCCTTTGATGCTGTTAAAAATAAAAAGACAGCAGCAGCCACAAAAGGGACATGCTTATAAAAAGTGCGGTGCGTGAAGTGTAGTTAACATCTGGTGCAAAACCAAAAGGAAAAGCACACTGCCTATCGTGGTCGTGAAGATATACGGATATACGGCGTACAACAGCATTTTACAATATCAGAGTATGGTGTAACAGCTGTTCCCCCCAATAAGAGGGTCTTTGGCTCATTGTACTAAAATGCAGGTATTTCGATATCCATGCATGCAATGTGATACACTCTACTTGCAACTAAAATAATGTTATACACTTTACAAGCAACCAAAATAATGAGGGGCAAAGCAAAACAGCTCAGATCAAGGAGTGCTCCCCTGGACCTCCT
>Ga0307972_1001647_pt1 | contig 11792 bp, 10 predicted proteins | sample OrgLakmetagen780_FD_201848 | JGI IMG/M metagenome (GOLD analysis project Ga0307972, IMG submission 201848) | Saline water microbial communities from Organic Lake, Antarctica - #780 | ecosystem: Environmental > Aquatic > Non-marine Saline and Alkaline > Saline | place: Antarctica: Organic Lake...
AGGCCTCCTTCACCGCGACCCCCGGGCATGTGTCTGCCTGCGTCTGCGCCGGCACTCTGGGCGGCCTGGCCATCGGCCTGGTGACCGAATACTACACTTCCCACTCTTACGCGCCCGTGCGGGAGGTAATCATACTATAGTGTTTCGTTGCAGGGTTCTGGAGAGTGCTAGCTAATTTCGGAGAGACTGTGGTTCGTTGGCTCTTGCGTGCATGCCTGAGACAGAAGGAAATATCAATAAATGAACGAGGGCTCGTTCGTCTTTCTCAAATCAACGCTGATATATATAGACTTCACAAATTCTTTGCCTATTCCACGCACTAACTCCTATGTACCATTGTTATTATTTCTTCCTCGTCTCCAGTTGGCGGGCTCGTGCAAGAACGGCGGCGCTGCGACCAACATCATTTATGGCCTGGCCCTCGGCTACCTGTCCACCATCATCCCGATCCTCATCTTGGCCTCGGTGGTGTTCACTTCCTTCACCCTCTGCGACACGTACGTCCTTCGTACACGTATTTGGAGAACACTGCATTTGTCGTTGTGATGTGTGGTGTCACATGCGGCGGAATTATGGCCGCTTTATTGTGTTTTGCTTTTATTGCGGCAATTACCCTCAACCTCTGTTTGACCTCTGTTTTCTTCTTTTCTTTTTACGACCTCACTTGCTCAACTTACCTTTCACCCCTTGTTTCTTGTCCTCATGCATCAATCAACCATACCACCACCACACAGCTACGGCGTGGCTCTGGCAGCGCTTGGCATGCTTTCCACCCTCGCTACTGGCCTCACCGTGGACGGCTTCGGCCCGGTGTCCGACAATGCCGGCGGGATCGCCGAAATGAGCGGCATGGAAGAAGAGGTAACAGTACATGTATTTGATGCGCGTAGCAAAGCATTCGAAGTAAACGGCAATGAGAGATATACACCCCGCATCTTCCGTCTTTTTTTTCTCCTTCTCAGCCTGCCTCTCTTTCTCTCTCTGTCGCGCTCTCTCATGTGATGTCTTCCCACCCATAACCACGTGTGCTTCCATTTTCCATCGCATTTGCACGGCAGGTCCGCGAGTGCACCGACGCTCTGGATGCCGCTGGCAACACCACGGCCGCCATTGGCAAAGGCTTTGCGATTGGCTCCGCGGCGCTCGTGTCCCTCGCCCTGTACGGCGCCTTCGTGGTGCGCCTGGGCATTGACACCGGGGTCAACGTGCTCGAGCCTCTGACTTTCTCCTTCCTGCTGTTGGGCGCCATGCTCCCTTACTGGTTCTCGGCCCTGACCATGAAGTCGGTGGGCGAAGCTGCCGGTGCAATGGTCGAAGAGGTTCGATACCATACGTGATATAACAGAGCACTGACAGATACGTACATAGCATAATACATTTCCCATTCACGAAATCATAGCTTGAAGAAGTTGGACTTGAGTCTTACAATTGTCATTATTTCAACTCTTTCACATGTTTTGACCACATATCCACCACTTTTTCATTCTCAACCCACCATGCTCTAACCCACCCTCACCCATCCATTCTCAGGTCAAGTCGCAGTTCGCCAACGACCCGCAGCTCATGGCGGGCACTGCCTCCAAGGAAGCCGTCGCGCGGGGCCGCGCCCGCTGCATCGCCATCTCCACCGAGGCCAGCCTCCGGGAAATGGTGTACCCGTCGGCTCTGGTCATGCTCACCCCCCTGCTCGCGGGTAATCATCTAGAACCAGGATAGAGTCGCAGGCGACGCTGGAAGACGGACGTTGGAACATGATGATTCAGACCATTCGAAAGTACACATGTACACATGCCTTCCTCTTGATTTTTCGGTCGCTTGTGCCAGCACGTATCATTTCATGTCTTGTTCCTCATCTTGCTATTTTTCTTCCCTTTTACTTCCTTGTTTCCTAATACTCTAGGCACCTTTTTCGGGGTGTACGCTGTGTTCGGCCTCCTCACCGGCGGTCTGGTGTCGGGCGTGCAGCTCGCGATTAGCATGTCCAACACGGGCGGCGCTTGGGACAACGCCAAGAAGTACATCGAGCAAAAGCTTTCGGGCGACCCTGCTCTCCGCGGCAAGGTAGGCGCTTTGGTGGCGACTGAACAATTGTGCCTGAAATAAGTCTTGAATCAATTAATATTTCTGTTTTTTCCTTCTTTTTTTTTTTAAGTCCTACGTAGCATCCAGTTAATCCATTTTCTTTTCAAATTTCCTGAACGATTCCGTCTCATTACTGTCTGTTCTTCCTCACCGTTGCTTCTTCCGTTGCATCTCAGGGCACCGACGTGCACAAGGCCGCGGTGGTGGGTGACACCGTGGGCGACCCTCTCAAGGACACCTCCGGCCCGGCCCTCAACATTCTGATGAAGCTCATGGCGATCCTGTCGCTGGTGTTCGCCGAATACTTTTTGTCGATCAACGAAGGCCGCGGCCTCTTCAATGTGGCAGTGCACTCGGCGCAAAGCGGGTAAACACACACGGCGACGTCAAGTTGAAGCAGAACAAAAATTAGGCCAACCAAGAAAAGAAAAGAGCTCTTAAGGGAGCTCTCGTCGTCGCTTCTCGGTGCGTTCTTGGGAGGCGGGCGAAAAAAGACCTAAAGAGGGGGTACGAGGGAATGGGACACGCCTATGCCTGCCTCTTTCTTATCTAAAAAATTTATGGTCTTTTTAAAGGCAAAAACGGAAAGCTAAAGTAAGTTTTCTACGGCACTAAGGACTGAATTGATTCTGGATTCACACCCACGCTAGGTACTAGTGCTTGGCGCTAGGTTCGGCTTCCCGCGGAAAGGGATTTTTTTTACCAATAGGGCGTGATTTCCGCGACGGGGATTTGGCAGTGCAAATTGCGACTACGGCACGGAAATCCGCGGAAAACCCGCGACCGCAGTTCAAGTTCAATACCCTAGGCCATTTCCAGGCCCAAAATTCAAAAATAAACAACGAATATTGCTTTCAAACAAATAGCATGCGCATTTGTTACATATCTGAGGTCCATTTTGTAATTGGAATCAAGCTTATGGCCGAAAACCCGTAAAAATCAGGTTTTCAGGACATTTCCAGTGTGGCAGCTACACGCGGACTCGCCCTTCCCGCTTCTCTCCTCCAGCAAATATTTAGCATTTAATTTTAGCTTAAATTTAGGCCATTTTGAATCCTTCATATTCATTTTTCTTAGAGTGGATTATTCTCTCCCAGTGCAAAGAAAGACCAAGGCAGTAATAGTGCACTCTCAGAAGTGATTTGTATTTGCACATGGGGCATGTATCTGCGCGTTCCAGAAGGCTATTTGTGCTATCTAGCGAGTTCCCTCCGATCAAGTTGGCAGGATATGAGTGCCCATTGTGTTTCACGTCCCAGGTACACGATGCATTTATCAAAATAACTTGCCTCTCGAGAGGCGCTCATCATGGAGCAAAGCAACGAGAGGCGAGGCATCTTACCATGCGCTTCTTATTAAGTACGAAGAGGCTGCGTGAACGAAAATGGCGACGCACCCCTAGTTTCGGTTTCTTGTAGCTTGTGTAGGATTTTTTTATAGGTAATACCACAGGACATGGCACCACGCAAGGAGTTAGTGTACTGCAGGCCTGGTTGCAACAAGGGAGAAAGTAGTGACCTCCCTTCTTGCTGTACCAAGCAACCACACTCCGCAGACTACTACGGACTTTAGACCACAAACACAGGCTTTCTTCCCATTGGTTTAAGGGTGTCCCCTGTACAGATAACCTCGCTACGTGACCGAGAGTGACTGACTTCTACGGACACTACTACGAGCTACGAGCTGATGCTGATATGCGGCAGTAACTGCAGAGCCGCTCACGTTATAAAACATGGAAGCTGTCCTGGAGCGTGAGACATTGGCTTTAGCCTTTGGGGAGCAAGAGTTTTCTGACATCGAACTTCTGCCCTTGTCTTTCTTTACACTGGGGGAGTATAATCCAATCCAATCTACTCACGTTATTTTTGTGCTGTGTGCCGTCATTGTCATTGGAGGTTAGAAGTCGGTCGGGGAAATAAAGGACACTCAGCCCAGTCAGACTTGTTCTGGAGGATTCATCAAAACGCAGCTTTATGCTACTTGTTGTTGCTTCTTTGCAATTGGGGAGTATATTCTAATACTATCTAATCGGGGCCGTTTTCGGCTTTCCTCAATTTTCTAGCGCATACGCAGCTCAAGGGAAATCTTTACGTGCCTCTGTGACTGCTGCGTACTTGCCTTTCTTTGTTTTTGGGAGAGTATTAACTAGAGACTGGACTAGACTAGACCCAGCTATATAGAATCCTGCAGAAACGCCCTTTGTATGAGGATCGCAATGCCATATGTCATTTATGAACTCTCGTTCTGTCCACTTTCTTTTACTTCCTAATGCCACGGTGACCTCTTCTACCTCTTCAGGCTACAGGCACAAGGCATCCAGAATCCAGTGCTCTTAATATACTAGCTCAATACACAGAAATTCTCCTCGACCCCGTTGCGAAAGTTGAAAATGTCACTTCATTCCGTTTGCGCTTTCACCGCTCAGCGCCGCGGTTGATTCTGGTACGGCAAAGGCATTTGCGATTGATGCGCCGAAGGAGCTGCCTGATCTTGGGCATGCTGAGCGTAGTAGTGAGGTCGAAATTGCTGCTGCTGCTGAGGCTGCTGCTGCGAAGGCTGTTGGTACTGTGGAGCTTGGTGCTGTTGCTGGTTAGGGTACTGCTGGTACTGGTGCCACTGCTGCTGGTGCTGCTGCGGAGGCTGCTGATATTGCGGGGGCGGATGATATTGGTGCTGTTGTGGAGGCTGGTCGTACGAATACGGTTGGTGTTGTTGTTGTTGTTGTTGTTGTTGGTGCTGAAATCGATTAGAATTCACCTGCTGAGGGTTAGGATATCCATGCTGGTTCAAGTGGGGTTGCGGCGGTGGCGCGCGCAGGTGAGGACGGGCCAGATGCGGTGGATTGGAAAGGTGCGGTGGTATTGGTTGAACTGTCCGGTGGGGCGGCGGTGGCGACAGGTGCGGCGGTATTGCTCGAAGCGGCGGCGACAGTTGCTGCTGTGGTGGTAGGTGGCGATGCTGGTGGTGGTCAGCAGAGGAAGCTGCAGCTGCAGCAGTTGTCATTGATGATAACGACGACGATAACGACCCATGCGAGGGAGGGGCTTGCCGCCTAGGCGGCACAGATGAAGATGGCAGGCCACTAGACCTAGTAGGGGGCGGCTGCGCAGATGATGCTGATTGATGCTTTGAAGAAGGCGAAGAATTCGAATACGAAAAATTCGAAGACGAAGACGAAGCAGCAGCAGCACCACCAAAGGGTATTCCTTCAGAGTAATCGTAGTCTGCGGCATAGCGAGGAGGAGCCAGGCTGCCAATCGGCCCGCCGCTCAAGAGCTGAGCGACTTTGGCTGCCGTGGCCAGAGCAATATCGCCAGAGACTGCCAGGGGTACTGTAGGGGTTTGATCAAGGGGCGGTGACGGCACTGATTGCTGTGCCTGCTGACCATGCTGTTGCTGTTGCTCATGGCTCTCAAGCGTTGCGGACTGTGGCCTTGATGATGTTGTTGCTGTTGATGGTGGTACAGGCAGGGCTAACATTTGTGCAACTTTCAATGCTACAGCAACAGCAGCAGCTTGGGGCAGTACATCGGAAGTAGAAGAGGTCGAGGCCAGTGAAGGTGGAGGCAGAAAAGAAGGAGCCTTGTCCACGAAAGCCCGAATGTCATCCCCACTTTTCCACCTGCAGTGGGAGAAGAAATAGGTTGAGTAGGAGGAGTGGCAAAAGACGGCATGAGCGCACGCTCATACATTTGCGTCTCAGATGAGCAAACTACAACCTCAATCTATTTTATTCAAGTAAAACGAAGCTTCAAGCGACTGCTTACCGATCAACCAGTGGCAACAACCATGCTCGGAGATTCGCAATGGCACAATCCCGTGTTGCTTCGGGCGTTGTCTAGAATGAAAAATGCGCACGCAAATAAAATGAACAGAATGGAAAAAGGAAGAGCATTGAGATGAGCTTGATGTCGAATCAAAATATCTACAAACAATATCAACATCAACCAGAATGTATAAGAACTAACACTAAATGCAAATGTCTCTAGTCCCTACTCGTAGTGCCTCAATGCTTGTAATAAAAGCCCCTTCTAAGTATAAAGCATATACCGGATCGGTGAACGTGGGGATCAACACTCGGTTCCTCGGCCAATAGCGCATTTTGCTCAAGGTATCGTCCACAGTTAGAGTGCAGGTCTCGTCGAAGCCATAAGCCGGGCCTCGTTCCGCAGACCACACCCGAGGCAGGTCACGCATCTATAATTAAATACAGATAAGCACAGCTAAATGTACCCCACCAAAAATATAAAAAACAATAAACGTAGGGATGAAGTGAAGTGCTTCATTTATTCATATTTCCTGCAATCATGAAAACGAAAAAAAATAAGTTTTTTTTTGTTTATTTGTGTTCGCTTTCTTACCGAAGTCCAGTGTTCCGTGGCATCAGGATCCGGCTGGTTGTACGGGCGATCGTAGAGGCCAAATCCATTGCCACCCAAGAGCGCCACGGCAGGCCGCGCATTGGAAGCAGTCATCGAGGTGTAGAATCCAGGCACTACATTAGGACAAGACCGCAAGGCTTGGATCAAGCTTTTGGCTTCCGGTCGAATGTAATACGCCACCTGACAATATTGTAATATTTGAACAGGAGGCAGAAGCAGAACGAGAGAGAGAGAAAAGACAAGTGAAGAAAAAAAAACAGTGAAATCACGAGCATAGCACGTACTCCATGTAAAGACCCCTCATGCCGAACGTCGTTTTGTAAGAAATTCAAGAAGAAGACAAAGAAGAAAACACGTGAGATATAAATGAAGGGGCGAAAAAATACCGAGTTGTGAACATGGTCAGGAGCCACCACTGCTGTCGAGGAAGGCGAAGGTAATGCAGCGTCAGCATTTTGGCTGCGCCCGTTGTAGCCTGGAGCACGGTGAATCAGAGTCCCGTTCAAATCAAACAACACCAGCAGCCGACCGGTGGCTTTCCCTGCAACTACGTCATTACGAGAAGTGGTGGATGATGAACCACGGCTACAACTAGCGCTTTCTCTGTCGCGTTGGCTCCGCTTCCGCTGCTGCTGCTGCTGGTCGTGGTGCAGATGCTGAGACTCCGGAGACCGCTGACGCTGCCTGTCTCGCGGCGAATCGGCAGGTTGCCAAGGCTCTTGGTCGAGCCGCGGAGGTGCTTGAGAGTGGTAGCGCGAATACAATCGCTGCTGGTGGGACTGCTGCTGCCACTCTTGTTGCTGTTGCTGCTGCAGTTGCCATGGTTGATCAGAAGCATACGGTGGCAACGATTGCGAATATTGATGTTGCTCTTGGTAATGCTGTTGCTGCTGGTGGTTATACTGGTTTTGATGCTGGCTGTTGTGCTGACTTTGGTTGTAGTCATGATGGTAACTGTTGCCGCTACTGCTGCTGTTGTAGTTGTGATAGCTGTGAGATGGGTGTTGGTGCCCTTGCGGGTGTTGAAATGCCTCTTGAACCATTTGTTGAGCAACTGCTGCTTTCTCGGCGAGGCAAACTTCTCCGGAATGGCCAGAGGCACCGCAGTGGAAACAGAAGATAGAAACAGCTGGTGTGGTCTCTTCGTCAACTTCAAAGTATTCTGCATCTTCTTCTTCTTCTTCTTCTTCTGCTTTATCAGGGGACATTGCGTATTCGCTGGAGTCACTAACGCTAGAGGTGCTCATGTCGAGCTCAGTGTCACTACTACCTCCATCGTTGTTGATACTTTCTGGTCTATTGCAAGACAAATGCCCTGCGCCAGCACAAACCATGCACCGAACATATTCTCTTCCTCCTACTCCTACTCCCTCCCTTCTTCCATCTCCAGCTTCTTCTTCAAGGACATCCTTAACATCACTGTCTTCATCAACACCTGCAAATTGCTCCATAGCAGTAGCATCAGCAGTGATTGCAGCCGCTTGCTCGACACGAGCGTGCACATTCATAGCACCAGGGCACAAATGGTCCCAGGGCCGCCCTGTAGCAATCATCGCTCGGCGATCTTCCTCTGAATGTTGACGCGCACAGATCTGACAGACAGGGCCTGAGGTACTGCCACTACTGCTACTGCTGCTGCTGTTAGAGTCTGCAACTTGCTGGTCCGTGCATTCGTCTCTCATGTGCCCCCATTGGCCACAGCGATAACACTGCACGCCCCCGCGAGGCCTTTTCTTAGAGCTTAAGCCGTGGCTCCAGTACCGCCCGTCCCAGCCTTCTTTGTTGGCGCCACTGCCACCGCCATTGGAGAGCCCCGTGCTTGCTTTTAACGCACGCCCGCCCAAGATTTGGTTGTCGAGTCTAGACGCTACTGCAGCTGCCGCGGCACGGGATGCAAACAACAGGAGGCCGGTGCCACGAGGCAAGTCGGAGCTCGAAAGCTCGCGTAAGCGATCGCGGAGGGCAGACAGGTCAGGGAACTTAATGTCCGGTGCATCGCCCACCATAGTACACACCAGTGTCCATGCTCTAGGGTCTAGATGATCATCTAGCGCTCTTGCCTCCTCTAAGGCCGTCGCCAGGGCGGCCTCGGCGTAGGCCTTAACCTCAGTGTCGTCGCTAGCATACGGCAAATTAGAGAGTTTACAAGGGAAGACACCGTCCGCGGTAGCATCTGACTTTTTCGTGTCAAGCTTCCTCTCGTCTGCCTCTCCGTCGCCGCTGTCATTTCCATTGTCTAAGCTCTGCTGCAGCGGGTTCCGACCGTAGGCCTCGCCTCCGGGCCCGAATCGCTCAATGTACTCGGTTTGGCTCTGCTCTATAGGCGGCGGCGACGGCGGGCCAGTTTGAGGCCTCGGTCCACTCAACAGAGAGCGTTTTATCCATGACCCTAGAAGTCTAGGTTTGCCCGGCATTGCAGTTAAGTAGCTTGGTGGCTACGCAGCTCCTTGCAAGAAGCTCGTGAGGTTGTAAGGTTAGCTCCTAGCTTGTTTGTACAGCTCCTCAATTTTCTTTCGAGTCGTTGAGATGATCCGTCGATCCGTCAAGATCCGTCCGTCGCACAAGTCAAAATCTGGACCTGAACGTACGAACGTACCTCCTGTCTCGGAACAAATTTTACTGCAGTAGGACTCGGCTAAAGCTACAGCTGCACAGTTCCGCAACGAAGTAAATCAGTCTGCGCAAGAGATAGGCTTTGAAACTTTTTCTTAAACTCACAATTACACATACTATTGTATTTGCTCTCACTAAAGGCGATTCACATTTAGTCAACTCGTGAGTTTCCAGTCGACCGACACTCGTTGTTGCGTTCACTACTGCAGATAAGAACTTGATTTGAATGGTGCCTAGCAGCGAAACGGCAAAGCCTTAGAATGACTACTGCTAAGCTAAAGGATCATCCGAAGTTTTGTAGCATGCCTTGGACTGAAAGCGGAAGCTCGGGCTCTTGTTGTAATATTTACATGAATATTACGTCAATCGACCAGTGAATGAGGCTTTGAGCCTACCTTAGGCTTGAGCCATCTAGTAGGCTTTCAGGCGTTGGCGAAGCTATTTACTTCGTGTATGGAGAAATTCTATGCCCCTTCACTTGTTGGCGCCAATAGCGGCCTTGAGCCTGCTAATGTAGTAGCTGGAATAGAGGGCACGGTGCTTGGCGCACGTCGCGTTGGGTCGCGTGTGGCATTTGCCGACATTCACGTAGGGCCACCAGGTGCTGCATGGGCCGTGTCATGTCTCGTAGAAGTCGTAATCAAGGTGGGAGCCCCGGCGATCATAAACGCTGCTGCAGTCACTGCTGCTTGTAGGGACATTCTACGCCCCGGTAATCTCGTGCGCCTCCAGGGCTCATGGTGTGCTGCCCACACTCCTGGTGCTCATGGTTGCGTGGACCAAGTATGTAGCCTTGTGCTCGTTGCTCGTTGGGCAGATGCTCGCCCCGGGTGCTTGTTTCGCCGCCCTAAGCTAGGCGAAGAAGTTCCAGATCTCCGAATTGAACAGCCAAAGATTACACCTGGCCGTAGCCGCACAAAAGTTGGCGAGGCCTCAAAAGCCAAACCTAACGAATTGGACCAAAAGAAAAACCAGCAACTGTTGCCGTGTACTCCAGTCGTAGCCCCGGCAAGTCCACCTCCACATTCTTGGGTGTCTACCTTAAAGTTGTGCGCCACTTCAAGGTTTTCAACATGGAATTTGTTGCCACATCAAAGGAGTGCTTCCGGCTCCATAGTGCATGCCACAGTGCCTGGATTTGAAGAGGTATGCATGGCTGAATTCAGAGACAAGCTTGATTTGCCTGCTACTGCAGTATCAGCAGTACCAGGCCACGTAAGTTGCAATCTGGGTAATTTAGACGTTGGCGCTGCAGTAGCGCGCTTACTGAGCTTGAAGAGTGTTGAGCATTTGTATGCTAGCCTCTTCGATGGCCCCGTGTCAGCTTTGATTTCTGCCGAAGGCAATGACAAAAGTGCTAGTCTTGGTGCTTTGCGAAGTGCCATCCAATCGGTGGCGCCCGAAAGGTGGAATGCAAGCTTGAAGGTGTGGAGAGAAGCTTCCCGTTTTTATCGTGAAGGTTCAGAAGGTGGCAAATGTGGTGATGAAGGCGCTTCCCTCGAAGATGATGATGGACATACCGGAGCGCAAACATTCAAAGTGGAAAAGCAGCGCGTTGGAAGCCATCCTTTCAGCAGCACGGCACTTGCCCAGCATGCTTACTTGGCTATAGCTAAACAGCTAGGCTCGAAGTGGCAAGGTGTGCTCGAGAACCAAGATTTGACGGTTGTAGTAAAAGTAAAAGGCGCAAACCTCTTCGTTGGGCTTCCCCTCACTCGAAGAGGCGAAGTGCTCTGGAAGCAACAAGCAGGCGGAGTAGGCTGCGATGACGGCGTGGTGAATGAAAGCGTCAACTTTGAAGCAAGGCAGGAGCAAGATGAGCATCAACAAGAACAGCAGCAACAACAATTGCTTCAACATGTAGGCCAGCAGCCACTGCGCGCATGGGTAGATACACCGCTGCGGCCCACAGTCGCGTATGGCTTGGTGCAAGCCTCAGGCCCTTTAGCCTGCGGTGATGTCTTAGTAGACCCTTGCTGCGGGTGCGGCACCATAAGCGAAGTAGCAACTCAAGAATACCCTGGCACAGTGTTTTGCCTTTCGGGAGATTCTGACCCTACGGCTGTAGCCTGCGCAGCACACAACGTTCGGCGCGCTTCGATGGCCATGAAGAAAGACGCCACTTCTCATGATACTGCCGCTGAACTTGTTGACGATTCACATGCCTCGGTGGAGAGCAGTGGACGGAAAAGCAAATTATCCAGTAGGGTGAATGCGTGCAACGTGCTCATTGACGTGGTGCAGTGGGACTCCACGCGTTTGCCGCTGCGAGCTGGCGTGGTAGACCGCCTAGTGACTGACTTGCCGTTTGGGAAACGCAGCGGCAGCCGCAGTGAGAACAGTGACCACTTGTACCCAGCGTTGTTTGCCGAGTCTGCTCGCGTGCTTCGGCGTAAAACCACGACGACAAAGGAAAACTGCTTCGAGAGGAGAACAGAGAAGGAGCAGTCGCCGAGGAGTCGAGCTGTGCTAATGAGCGCAGACCGTGGCAGCTTGAAACGCAGCTTGGAGTGCGTGGCAAGTGCTAGCACCGCAAAGGCTATGACACACACACACGCGAAGAAATCTGCAGCACATTCCAACGATCGAGATGGGCTCACTTCAAAGGCGGATTGCGAAGGTCTACGCTTAGCAAAGCCACTCGAGGACGAAGCTGCAAGCTTATGTTTGCGTGCTGAGCATCACGTGAATATGGGTGGACTGAATGCTGCTGTC
>Ga0307972_1001674_pt1 | contig 11694 bp, 8 predicted proteins | sample OrgLakmetagen780_FD_201848 | JGI IMG/M metagenome (GOLD analysis project Ga0307972, IMG submission 201848) | Saline water microbial communities from Organic Lake, Antarctica - #780 | ecosystem: Environmental > Aquatic > Non-marine Saline and Alkaline > Saline | place: Antarctica: Organic Lake...
TTAAATAAATAGTATAACATTATTTCTCAAATTTGATTAGTAATTCTTTCAATATCTCTAAATCATCGAAGTCATGCTTAACCCCGTTAATTTCTTGGTATGTCTCATGTCCTTTACCAGCGATTAAAATAATATCCCCTGGCTCAGCCATGCTACAAGCTGTTTTAATTGCTTCTTTTCTATTGGCAATGCAGATTGTCTTCTTGAAGTATTCTCCACCAACTCCTGACATCATTTCTTCAATGATTGTTTCTGGATTTTCCGTTCGTGGGTTATCTGATGTTAAAATGAGTTTATCACTGAATTCACAACCAATCGCAGCCATTGTTGGACGTTTTGTTTTGTCGCGATCGCCACCGCATCCAACCAATGAAAAAACTATTTCATTTCCTGTACGAATATTTTTAATCGTTTTCAATACATTTTCTAACGCATCAGGCGTATGTGCATAATCTACAATTCCAATTACTCCATTTTCACTTTTAAAATATTCGAAGCGACCTTCAACAGATTTCAATTCAGAAATCACGCGCATTATTTCGAGTGGATTTTCAATTAACTGATCTGCGATTGCATAAACCAGAAGGATATTATAGGCATTAAAATCTCCTATAAGTTGTGTATATAATTCTGTTCCATTGATGGAAAGCAACAATCCAGCAAAGTTATTCTCTAAAACTTTCGCCTTGTATTCCGCAACACTTTTCAAACCGAAAGTCACTTTATGAGCTTTCGTATTTTGAAGCATCACCTCTCCATTTTTATCATCTGCATTTGTAACCGCAAAAGCTGAAGAAGGCAATTCATCGAAGAATTTTTTCTTAACGTTAATGTATTCTTTAAATGTTTTATGGTAATCTAAATGTTCATGGGTGATGTTTGTAAATGCACCTCCAGAAAAATGCAAGTTACTTGTTCTGTGCTGGTGAATAGCATGAGAACTTACTTCCATAAAGCAATATTCGCATCCTGCATCAACCATTTCAGAGAGCAGTTTATTCAAGCTCACTGAATCAGGAGTTGTTCGCTCTGTAGGAATAGAAACAGCATTAATTTTATTGACAACAGTAGAAATTAATCCTACTGTAATTCCCATTTTCATAAACAGATTATACAACAAAGTCGTTGTTGTCGTCTTTCCATTTGTTCCTGTAATTCCGATTAACTTAATCTTTTTTGAAGGTTGATCAAAGTAGTTATTTGCTAAAACGGAAAGTGTTTTGTGCGCATCATCCACCACAATATAATTGATTCCTTCTTTTAATTCGATTGGCTTATCCTCACAAACTATTGTTGAAGCTCCTTTTTCTATTGCTTTATCTATAAAGTCATGTCCGTCTCCAGCAGCGCCTTTAATCGCTACAAACAAATCATTTTCCTTCACCTCACGGGAGTCAAATATGATTTCTTCAATTTGAATTGCAGTTGTTCCCACTACTTCTTTAATGGAACTTCCATATAATATGTCGCGTACACTTTTCACTTTCTAATTCGATTTTAATTTCAATTCAACAACACTTCCCGGAGTTGATTTTGTTCCTGCTGCCAAGGATTGTTTCACTACAGTTCCATAACCTTCAGAATGCACAACCATTCCTTGTTTTTCTAGTAAGTACATTGCGTCTGATAAACCCATCCCTCTAACATCTGGAATACGGTTTTTCTTGAGTGTCTGATCAGTAAAAGCAACAGAATTTTCGTTTACTGTTTTAGTGGTTACCCAACTTTTATTTCCTTTAAATTCTTTCCTCACGTCAAAACGATTCAACACAGTATTGATATCATATCTACTTCCATTCTGAACATAAGGGACACTTGCAATAGAAGGCTTTTCGTTTACTGCCTTATGATAATTGTAGCTTGATGCATATACTTTATTTGCGATAGCAGAAAATACGGTTCCAGAAACGGACGCTCCATAGATATCATCTGTTGGTGCTGCAATAACGACTATACAAGAGTAAATTGGATCATCTGAAGGGAAGAAGCCTGCAAACGAAGCAATATATTTCTTTTCACCTTCCGCTCCATACCCTTTATTTCTATTGGCGATTTGGGCAGTTCCTGTTTTACCAGAAATTTTAAAGAAAGTAGAATTCAGTCTTTTTCCTGTTCCGTTTACCATCACTCCTTCAAGTGCTTCTTTCATTACGTCAATTGTCCCTTGGCTACTTATTTTTTCGTGAACTATAACGGGTTCAAATTCATGAATTAATTTTCTATTGCTGATTACCTTAGAAACAAATTGAGGCTTCATGTATTTCCCATCATTCGCCACAGCGTTATAGAATGCAAGTAATTCAAGCGGTGTTAACTGAAATTCATATCCGATCGCCATCCACCCCAATGATCCGCCCCACCATTGTGATCCTCCAGGGGAAGAAAAAACAGGGTCAACCTCCCCCTTTAGCTTAATTCCAGTTCTATCTGTCAATCCGAATTGTTTCATTCTGTCGATGTAACGTTGTGGCTCATTTCTATAACTATTAAAAATCACCTTTGAAATCACGTTAGAAGAATATTCAAATGCCTCTTTAATTGTTATTTTCCCATAACCCCAAGGACGAGAATCACGTAAACTTCTATCATAAAACTCATACCTTCCAACTGCGTTTACAGTATCTGTCATTTTAATTTTACCATCTTCTAGCGCAGCCATTAAGGAAGCCAACTTCATTGTTGAACCTGGCACCTCTCTTGTTCCAATAGCATGGTTATAAATTTCACCATAATCTCCAGAACTTGTTTTTTGAAGATTCACCATTGCTTTCACAAAACCTGTTTTCACATCCATGACAATTGCGCAACCGTATCGTCCTCCTTTGGTTTTTAGCTGATTTTCAAGTTCTGTGTGTGCCACTTCTTGAATATCTTTATCGATTGAAGTCACGACATCATATCCATTAATTGCTTCGCGAACTATCGTTCCTGTTGGCTTCCATGAATTCGAAATCAATTGTTCAACCACTACACCATTTTGACCTGACAAGTATTCATTATAAGCCCCTTCCAGACCAACAAGCAAGGTATCCTTCTTATTGTTCTTCACATATCCTAAAGTACGCGCTAGCAAGTCGCCATTTGGTCGTTTACGAATAATCGTTGCGTTATTATCAATAATCCCTCCTTTGTATCTTCCTTTTTCAAAAATCGGTAATTCACGAAGTTGTTTTCTCACCTCGTTTGTTACTTTATTTTGAATCAATACATACCTCCTTTTTCTAGACCTTGCCTCACGCAAATACTCTTCATATTCACGTGCAGATTTATCCTTAAATATTTTCGACAATCCAACACTTAGTTCACCGATTCCCTTTGTCCATAAATCTTCTTTTACTGTTAAAGGATCCATGTAGATGTCGTAAAACGAAACAGAAGTGACCAAGGGATTCAAATTAGCATCTAAAATCTCTCCACGTCTTGGCTCTACGATTGCTGAACGCTGTTGTAATCTATCGGAAGTAGTTGTAAAAATACTATCACGTCCATCCATAATGATAGAAAAGGTTCTACCGATTACCACAAGCATAGCAATAACTACTAAAAAGTAGATTAAATACGTTCTTATTATAACAGCTTTTGGCAACTTCATCTTTCCTAAACTTAGTTTTTATCGTTTTTAATTCGAATTACTTTTGTTGGATTAATTGTCTCTTTTAATCCCAAAGGTTTTAACTTTTCAATCATCTGAGTCCTTCTTGTTAACTCCTCCAATTTTGCTTTCGTTTCTACATAATCAGCGGTGATATCACCTACAGATTTTTCTTCTTTTGAAATATCATTTGCCAATTGGTGCACATAATACCCTTTAGACACAATTAGAATCATTAAAAAAATCACAAAGAAGATGTAGTTCAAATTATTCATTACGAAATCCTTTGACAGAAAGTCACCATTCATGATTTGCACCAATGATTGCGATTGCTTTCTGCCGGCTGCGCCGAAACGACTTTTCTTTTTAGGTTTTTTCGTTTTCCCCTTGGACGGCGTGTCTGATATATAATTATTCCCCTTCATTTCTTTCCGCAATTCTCAACTTTGCACTTCTTGCTCTAGAATTTCGCTCTAACTCTTCTCCATCTGCTATGGAAGGTTTTCTTGTGATCCCTGTAAATGGTTTTAAAATATTTCCAAAAAAGTCCTTTTCAATTTTTCCGGCAAAACTCCCACTTTTTATATAGTTCTTCACCAACCGATCTTCTAAAGAATGATATGACATTACCACCAATCTTCCTCCTGGCTTCAGAACTTCTCCTGTTTGCTCAAGCATTCTTTCCAAAACATTCATCTCATCGTTAACTTCGATGCGAATGGCTTGAAAAACTTGCGCATAAAATTTATTTTCTTTGAATTTTGGAGCAATTGGCTGTAATACAGCAATTAATTGCCCAGTAGTTTCAATTGGTTTTGATTGTCGCTTTAAACATATTGCTTGTGCAATTCGACGCAGAGATTTTACCTCACCATATTTACCAACCAGCGTTACCAAATCTTCCTCTGAATATTCATTCACCACATCATAAGCAGAATCGCCACTTCTTTGATTCATTCGCATGTCTAACTTTTCATCAGAACGAATACTGAACCCTCTTTCTGGCTCATTGAATTGATGAGAAGAAACACCAAGGTCAGCTAAAATTCCATCTACTTTTGAAATCCCTAGCATACGCAAATGGTTTTTCAAAAATGAAAAATTAGAAGCTATAAAATGAAAATTCGGTGCAGTCCAAGCATTTTTCTTGGCGTCTACATCCTGATCAAAGACGATCAATTGTCCTTTATCGGAAAGTTTTTTAAAAATCTCTCGTGCGTGTCCGCCTCCACCAAAAGTTAAGTCAATGTAAATTCCATCTGGATTTATATCCAAACCATCAAGGCACTCTTGAAGCATTACCGGAACGTGGTATTTGTATTGATCTTTATTCTCCTCCATCTTCCATATTACCCATTACCTCATCTGCTAAATCAGCAAAATCCGACATGCTTCCTTCGATCATTTCGAAGTAAGAAGATTTATCCCAAATTTCTATTCGGTCATTGTAAGCAATCAGCATTGCTTCTTTACTCAGACCGACACGCTCCATGTGTGACGTTGGAATCAAAATACGTCCTGTTTTATCAAGCGATACATCTTTTGCACCTTGATGAAACAATCTGTAAAACATTCGATTCTTCGGTTTAAACAAATTGATTTTAGAAAGTGATTCACTCAACTTTTCCCATTCATTCATTGGGTAAAGTGTTAAGCACTCTTCAAAACCTTTGTTTAGCATAAAACTTTCTTGGGCAGCAGGAGAAAGTTGCCTTCTCAAATGAGATGGAAATAAGAAACGCCCTTTGGCATCCAATTTCACTTCATATTCTCCTACTAATCCTGCCATGTACTTTAATAATGCGTAAAAATAATGGAAAATTTACCACTTTTTACCACTTTAAAACAAGTGTTGAAAACTATTTACGTGTAGACCTTCATAAAAGTTACATTTATTTTAGCTTAAACCACTAACAGCAACAAAAACAAGAAAAATAAACCAAGTGGTAAAATGTGGGGAAATAAATTCAATGTTGATAATTATATGGTTTATTGGAAAAACAGACTAACTATAAAAAATGGTCATGACCTACAGAAAATAGGAGTAAAACCGACTGTCTCAAACGAATAAATGAAGCCTAAGCTTTAAATGAAACCAAATCACTTAAAGATGGTTTAATGGGATAAATAGTGTCTGATAGGAAACACAACAAAATTAAAATTGATTCTTTTGAGATTATTTTATTTTTTTCTTGTCGGCTGATGCTAAGGCATCTAATAAAGAAATGAAATCAAAATAATCTCAAAATAATCTCAAAATTTATACAATTTATAAAAATTGTCTGTTTCCGACCAGCCACTAAATAGAATATTTAAGCTTATAAAAAAACAGAAATGATTTTGTATGATTCATCAATATCTAAGTTGAAGGAAAGACAAATAACTAAATCCAGCTTCAAGTTGTTTGGCAATCTCCTAGAAATAAATAAATTATTTAGTATATTTGAGTGAACACTAAAAACAAAGTTTATGAAAAAGATTTATTTAATGATGGCATTCTTAGGAGCCTCAACTTTTGCTTTTAATCAAGCATTACAAAAAGCACCTTCTTTTGAGACAATCAATAAGGCAGGTAAAGCTATAACATCAAACAATATAGTCCCTAAAGCATTAGGAATCTCTATTTGGTCCAGTGACTTTTCTACTGCTTCAGAATGGACAATTGGTGGAAATGGAAATCAAGGAGCTTGGCTGATGGACAATATTGCTAGCCTTCCTAGTTCTCCGTTGTATTATTCACCAATTCAATCTACAACAGCAGCCAATGGAATTGCTTATTTTGCAGGTATTCAATATTTACTTAGTGGAAATGTCAATTCACAAAATGCATGGATCCAAATGACCAACAGTATAGATTGTTCTGCAGAAAATATAGTGTCTTTAAAATTCGAACAAGCTTATCGCGCATTCAATTCAGACATGACATATGTTGAGGTAAGTCTGGATGGCGGAGCAACTTGGGTGCAGACAACAGATATAAACCCAACAATTATTGCCAATGCGGACGCAACGGAATCAGTGGTAACCAGAAACTTCGATGTAAATCAATCGGCTAACGTGAAGTTTAGGTTTCGCTGGGAAAACACGAGCACGGTCAACACGGCAGGCTCTGGATATGCTTGGCAAATTGATGATGTAGATATTACCACTTTGGCAGATCATGATCTAATAGTTACAAATCACGTTTATGGGACAACAAACTCTGGACAAACGTTATACTATCACCAAATCCCATTGGCTCAGGTCGATCCGATTGAGGGTTCTGCTGTTTTAAAAAATCAAGGTTCACAAGGTCAAACAAATGTAGTTTTTACAGCAACAGAAACAATAAACGGGTCTTATACGGGAACTTCAACTCCAGTATCAATACTTTCAGGAACAAATGATTCATTGGTTATTTCATCTAATTTCAGTCCTAGTTCTATTGGAGATTATCAACTTGATTACTCTATTTCTTATAACAACACAGATGATATTCCATCAAACAACAGTTTCGAGCCATATAAATTCTCTGTAAATCCATCTATCTATGCGAGAGACTCATCAACTTTAGCACAATCCGGTGTTTTTTATGGACAAACAACTGGGTCTACGCAAACCCCAGTATCCTCAATTCAAGCAGGAAACACTTTTGTGATGAATGCGAATGCTAATTTAACTGGAATTGATTTTCAGTTTGGTGACTTAATCAATCCTGGAACTCTAGTTTTTGGTGAAATTTTAGACGATAATTTAGACCCTATTCCTAATGGCGAAACGCAACCTTATACAGTTGCTACAGGAGATGAAAACGCCTATCAAACTTTAGTATTTAGCACTCCTATAAGTCTTATTGCTGGAGAAACTTATATTGTTACAGTAAAAAGCTTTGAGAACGATTTTTCTATTGCAACAGCTGGGAAAAGTGCGCCACAAACTTCATTCATATATTACACCAGTGATGCCACATGGTATTACACAACTTCAACTCCTGTTGTAAGAATGAATTTTGGTCCTATTCTGAATTCCACGAAATCATCAATTTCTGGATTGTCGCAGATTATTGGAACTCCATCCTTAGCAGATTCTTTCAATGTTTCAGGGTCTAATCTAAACGGTGACATTAATATTACTGCACCAACAAACTTTGAGATTGCTAACACTTCAAGTGGAACTTACGGTTCAAATTTAACGCTTATAAACGCTGGAGGAGCTATTTCTTCAACAAAAATATATGTAAGACTGAATGGGCCAACGGTAAATTTGACACAAGCTGGAAACATCGTATTATCAACTACTGGTTCAAATGATAAAACGATTGCACTTTCTGGTGAAACATTGCCAGAATGTAATGTAGATATTACAACAACGACAAACTCTGCAACGATTACAGCAAATGCAACAGGACTGAATTACCAATGGTTCGACTGTGATGACGATGTTGAAATTACTGGTGAAACAAGTGTTTCATATACGGCAACAGAAAATGGCAACTATTCTGTAATTATTACAGATGGTCAATGTGTCGACACTTCTAGTTGTGCACTTATTGACATCCTTGGCCTAACAGATAATGAATTTGCTGGAGTAACAGTTTATCCAAATCCAATTCAAGATGTTCTGAAAATCACAAATGAAAATGGATTACTTGAATCTTTAGAAATTGTTACAGCAGCTGGAAGAGTTGTTTATACTTCTAAAATCTATTCAAGTAATTTTGAAATCAATACTTCAAACTTTAGCAAAGGAGTTTACTTTGTAAATCTTAGAACTGAAAAAATCGTTAAGACTTTTAAAGTAATAAAGTAGTTTTAAAGCTTTGATAAAATGATAAAGGCTGTCTCAGATTGAGGCAGCTTTTTTTAATGTCTTGAAGTAGGCGAAAAATACCGGGAATTTAAAACACTTGATACTTTGTTCTCATTCCAAAAACACTATTTATGAACATATCAAATTTTTATTATCAAAACTTACCAACCTATTTGTAGGTTCTATATGGAATACTCTAGCGAATCAAGTTTAATCTTTACAAAAATCAATAGTTCTACCAAGAATTCAACTGAAGGTTAAAAGTGTTGAATTTTAAAATATTAATCAATGAGTTGTCTAGTTTTGCTCAGCAATTTACTAAACACGTCGAAGTGAGCCTGTAAAAAGGATATTTTTTATATGCTATAAAAATAATGGTTCTACCACGAATTTAATGGACTACTTAATGCAATCGAGAATAAATATTGCGATTCTTTTATCGCACATTAATGCATTTCAAAATCCGCGAATATCTGCATTCACCACAGGTGAAAAAATCCGCGACTTTCCACGTTGCTTGCATCCCTGTTATCCACGTGCCATTAAAGCGCAACAAAAAGTAACAACCAGAGCTCTCGGATTACTACTTTGTGTGTTTAACTTATGTCTGAATAAATAATTGTAACCCAGTTTATCAATTCCATACAACCATTAAAATAAGGGTAGAACCAAAATAATGTATAATAATCTGTTCTTCTGTTTATTATTCTGATGGCTAAAAGCTGAAAAAAATAAAATTCATGAACAGAGCTTGCGAGCTCAAAGAATTTAATGATACAGGTTAGAGATCAATTTATTTTAAAATATAAGGCCTGTTTATTTAATTTAAAAAAATGCGCGAACTTCAATTCCTCCAGAATGAATAATCCTGCTATTTTCCGATTGGCGTCCATTGTATTGAATGCTAATTTGCAAGCTTTCTGAAATGTTACGTTGGTAATTTACATTCCATGTATAATTTCTACCTGGATTTAATGATTCTAACATTTCATAAGACAAAGCACTATTTTGAGCACCTGAATAATTAATAGAAACAATTTTAACTTCTGCGTTTAAACTTCCCTTTTCGATCTGATTCCATTTAAGTCCTAAACCTAAATCTCCGATATATGCATTTTCTCCTCCAAACTCTATCTTATTGGATTTTTCTTCATAGCGGCCAGTTAAAGAAAGTCTAAAGGTGGTGCTTGGCTGATAAATAAATTCTGGCTTTATCTGGTAATATTTAATGGCATAATCACGTCCTGAAGTATAATCTGCTGAAGATGATTTCAATCCATTTTCACCCTCTAAGTTTAATGTGAATTTCCTTAGAAGATTCCAACGGAATGACAACGCATTAAAACGAATGTCCCGTCCATCAAAACCATTTGCCAGCAATGTTTTAGAACCAGTTTCAGAATAGGTGTAATCGGCAGCAAAAACTGGATTTGTTCGATTAAAATAGACAGTGTTACGAATTGTGGAGTTAAAACTAATTAAGTTAGTATCAGCGATCCTCTGATCTAAAGGATTATATGTCCTAGTTGACTGATTTGACATTTCCTTATTAATTCTAAAGCGCGACTGATTAGAGAACCTAGAAAGCATTTTCAACACCTTTCCTTTTCCTTTCCAAATGCGTTCTGGTCTCCAAAATAGAGTTTGATTAAATTCATTTGAATAGGTTCTCACATATTCATTACTTGGTGTAAAAACACGAATATACTTAGCTTGATCTGAATATTGAGCAATTTCAAATTCGTTTAAATCTTTAATTCCATCCCCGTTATAATCAATCCATGTATAAATACCTTGCCCAGCGTTCACCTCAATATATAAGAATTCTTTTTTTAATTCTAATCCAGAGCCAACTTCATAGAAAGTACTTGCTGTAAAAGCATTCTTCCAGAGATTTAATCTATAATCTACCCTACCTAAAAAAGTATTTTCTGGTTGTTGATCAATCAAATTTTCATCTTTAATTTCTAATGTTCTATAACTCATCATTGTAGTTAACACTGAGGTTTTATTCGTAACCCAATTATAATCTGCTCCAATACTTCTTCCTTTGGCTGCGGTTGCTAATCTTGTAGAATCACTTTTCCAATCATATCTTTCCCTGTAGAAAACAGTAAATTTATTTTGTAAAGTATCTGCATTAGCAATGTAAACTTTCCAATCGTACCATTGGTAAGAATTTGTTTGAAGTAAGCTATCACCTAATTCAAATTGATTTAACTCATGATCATCCTCAAAACCTATTTTTATTTTACCGAATTGCTGACTAATCTTTGCCAAATGTCTTAGGTATGTATTTTTACCATCAGCGTTCGCACTTAGATAACTTCCATCAATGGAGGCTTCAAAACCATTTTTTTTCCAACCACCTAAAACTTGAGCTCTGTTTCCTTGGTAATCCTCTCCCAAAGTATAATTTTGCACTTTTAATTCTAGGCCACCATAACCTGTATGCTTGATTCCCCCAGAAACATCACCTAAAATTTCTTGGCCTTCAAACGCTCTATTTCTCACATTCCAATCTCGATCAAATTCAACACCTCTATACCTTTCAATTTCCTTAAAGTATTGAGTTCGGAATTCAAAATCTAATCCCGCAGTCATAACCCATTTTGAAGTAGTATCATTTCTTAAATGAAATAACCCATCAATTTTTGTTTTGTTACCAAAAGCACGATTATCGTCATTATTGAACTGCGAGAAAGAATTTTTGTCATTATTAGTGGTACTCATTTCGGTCATCAGTTTCCACTTTTTGTTGAAACGATAATTTATGCCTACAGAAATCATAGAATTTTTCTTTGGAGTTACTATTAACCTTGTAGGTTCGAAATCACCTTGAGGTATTCCTCCTGATGGTACGACCCATTTATAAACACGACCAACAGCTGTAAAACGATCAAAAACATAATTTCCGTTTCCTTGTCCCACATTTGTAAATGTAGCCCTGTAAATTGCTGAATCTGGACTAACAGAATATACAAGCACAGAATCTATTCCCAAAGAATCTAATAGTTTATAGGTAACTTGATTATCGGCAAAACCTACACTATCGATAGATTCGGTTCTTGCTAATTCCAAACTATCACCAATTTCACTAAGTAAAATTTTATCCTTCGTACTTAATTGCTGTTGAAGCGACTGGTTTCTCGCATCTTGTTCACTGTACATATTCAACCAAAAATCTAATTTTTCGCTCTCATAATTGGCACTCCCTTGAAATAATGAACGCGCATAATTTTGATCTGTATATTGAAATTCAACAACGATTCTAGCGTCTTTTGTGATCTGATTTCGTGGAGTGAAGATTAACT
>Ga0307972_1001692_pt1 | contig 11624 bp, 9 predicted proteins | sample OrgLakmetagen780_FD_201848 | JGI IMG/M metagenome (GOLD analysis project Ga0307972, IMG submission 201848) | Saline water microbial communities from Organic Lake, Antarctica - #780 | ecosystem: Environmental > Aquatic > Non-marine Saline and Alkaline > Saline | place: Antarctica: Organic Lake...
AAAAACCTGACACACCCACCTTCTTGCACAATAGCTCTACCAGAGCAGCAGGTTTTCAGTAAATTCCAGACCAATTTATTAAGCCGTGCATGTATTGCTGTCAGCAACGGTGCGTGCTAAAAAAAAAATCCCATACACTTTTAATGTGCATGCCAATGGGGCTCATGCCCCCACTTTCATCCTGCCTGAATTTAACCCAACTACACGTGTAGCTGGGAGTTGGGCACTGGCCGCTGTGTGCCGTAACCAAGACCCTGGCTGCTTTGCTCGGCTCCAGCCTGCTGTGTCAGGGGAGTTTGTGACGTAGGATTCATAATTTTAAGTGGTTTTTAGATTTTTATGTTTTAGGACCAGTGGGAACATGTGGGACCAGTTTTTAACTTTTTTGGGGGGAGGTCCCAAACGAGAAAAAAAATTGAAAGCCGGTCCCACCCTGTTTCTGGCATGTGGCGAAAATATTTTTCCTCATGGGAAAATTTTTTTGGGATTTTACGTGTGACCGCAAAATTTTTTGTCATAAGTGAAATTATTTCCCCCCCCCCGAAAAAAAAAAAGTAGGAAAAATTTTACGTGTGACCGCCACCTAAGGAACACGTCCACCCCTTTGTTGGCGAACGTGCACCCAAAAATCAATGGGTGGAAAAGCCAGCTGTTTGACTTTTAATTCAAAGCATCAAATACCGCTGCACCAAACAAATAGGAGGTAGGCCATCCCGGTTTTGCGTCAGGCAAAGAGAGTTACTGCATCCCCCAACGACATCAGAGTTATAACTCAATCATATAGCTTCAGACAGACCATGCTAGCTGTCACGCCTAATTGGTGGCAGCAACGAATTGTGTGACTAGCAGGTAGTTGGTGTGCTGAAAATTCTACTTTTGTTGTGATGGTGATTTGACCTGACATGGGTCATACTTACTGCTCATACCCTAGTCCTCCTACTTTATACTTTTTCCCAGATAATGCTGGTTCCCTGGCCGAGGCGCTCAAGGCCATCATGCTGGCTCGCAAGGACCAAGAAAACTTCCAGCTCATCGTCATCACCCACGACGAGGCATTCGCGCACCAAATCGGCACTCGTGATCATGCAGAGTACCTCTGGCGCATCACAAAGGTGTGTGAATTTTGCACTCCTTAATCACGCTGGGAATTTCTTGTTGCTGCATATGTTCGTTTTCAACCATCTTTTTATTTGTTGACTTTCTTTATTTAATAAGCAGACACATTTACAGGCGCCTTTGCTTTCATGCATAAAGTGCAGAGGTTGCGTTCATGCAGAAAGTCCTTAATTCTTCTCTGTTGGCCTTGCTTCATCTGCGCTCAGCCTCTGCCCTCCGCATTGTTTTTCGCAGGATGATTCACGGCATACATACATCTCACATGAGCTAATTGCTGGGCAGTAAAGTGGGGCAGACAGCGTGAAGGAATGAAGCCTGTAGTAAAGGAAACATTATGAATGGATGCTACCTATCGTGTACGAAGTGATGGATTATCAAACACCTGAGGCAGAGTCAGAAGAGCGTAGGCCTGTACATTTTTAGCTCTTTAGTCTTCTTGAAGCAGAAGGAGGTTAGCGTTAATACGTACCCAGAGAATGAGTCATTTATTGATATGTGTATATTATTTCCTGATTTTTTATAACTAACCTTAAGTCCTAAAAACTACTCGTATTAAGTTCTTTTCTTTATTTTCTCTCCAGGGGTAGCTGCCCTGAAAGCCTAGTGGCCCGCGGTCAGGCCAGACTCTTCGGGGTCGCAGGTCTGAATCCGCCTGGTAGCGTGAGTACTTCATTGTCCGACAGCTCCGTCTCCGTCCCCTTATTCCATGCTTGTGGTGGTATCACCCCTTGCGTATATATATGTATTTTCTCTCCAGAAAGAAGTATCACAACTATAATGATTCTATTAAACCCGCCCAAGGAAAGGCACGCACACAATTGCTTGGCACTGACTTGTATGTTTGTCTATTGTCACGACGAATCATGGTACCAGCTTAAACATGGATTGCAAGAGTGAGCCATAGCCCCCCCATAAAGGTGTGTTTAACGTCTCCTCCCTCTCAACGTGAGAGAAAGAAGCAATGGCTCAAGCAACGCCCCGAGGTGATGGTACTCAGACTTGCAGTCTGAGAAAAGAGCGAGTGTGTTACAAGAGGACCATCTAAACTGGCCATACAACCATAAAACCGTTGCTCACATTATGAATCCCAGGGGAAATCACACAATTTGTCCATGCCACTGATTAAGCATGACATTCTCCGCCATCACATTGATGAAAGCAAAGTCCTATGCTTAAAGACCGCGTAGTGTTGTGCTACGGTCAAACCAGTTGCCCAAGAAAACCGAGGATATGCAGCTGCTCATCCAACAAGCATCTACCCTTTACAGCTGGCTAAGGGGTAGGAACACACCTCAATGCCACTCAGGACCAAGTTCTTTGTTTTTTGCCGCCAACTTGCTATTGATACACTACTCGACTAAAGAAACTGCTAGTGTGCTCTGGCACAAGATACAAGCACCTGTTATCAATAAGCCCTAATTGTCTACTATATTGATGGCATAGGAAAATAAAGAAGTAGAAGCCACGTGCTGATGGATTCCAACAAGCAAGGCAGAAGATCTGCTAGGTGAGATCAAAGAAAGACACAGAGCCAGAGTCCCGGTGGTGGGCAACGGAGGTGACCTCAGGTGAGTCGCTTGCACTCACAGAGCCAGCTGTCTGGAATGATGCAGACTCAGACGCGGAGGACTCAGCTCTGCCTGACGGCTGCTCACGAATGGTGTTGTCCTGTTGGTTGCTGCGTGGCTGCTGCCGCTGGTGCTGCTCCTGTTGGTGTACCTGCTGCTGCTTATACTCCTTTTGCTTGCGCTGCTGAGCGAGCAAGAGGGCTTGCTGTTGCTGCTGCTGCTGCCGCAATGAATCTTTTTGTTTCTGTGCCTGTGCCTGTGCCTGCTCATGCTTTGCTTTATCAGAGAGAACCTGTGTGATGCTGGCACTAGATGCAGGCAAACCAGGTGGCCCGCTGGTCGATGGAGCCAGACTAGTAGACCCTTCTTGCGCTGACAGCATGGACTGCAGCTTTGCACGCGCCTCGCCTAACTCTTGTAGGTCAGTCGCCGACTTAGCCATCAACTGCACAGCAACAAAGGCAGCGGCGCAGGTTGTGGTGGTGCTCTCCTCCTCTTGACATACTTGTACCCCTACCCCTATCAAGTGTAGTGCCATTGTTCACTTCACTTGGTTAAGAGTGATTACAATCTTAGGGTATACATGTGCAAAAGGCTGTGAATTAGGCATGTTCCCTGCATCTACAACAAGCACACAATAGAACCTCTCGAGGCCTTAGGTTTAGATCCTCAAAGGTAAAAACTTGCTTCCAAGCTCCTTATGCGTTTTTAAACTGTGATTCCTGCATTTCACTTCTGTATTTTTGTGTCAGATTACCTTGCTTCCACCGTCTGGCAGCACATTTTTCATGGTTGCCAGTGTGCGCTGTGTAGAATCTAGACGCGCTTGCAGGTCCTGAACCCTTCTCCTTTGTTGAGCGACCTGTTATCATGGATGTATAAGTGTGTATGTGTGTACAAAAGGATGCACATACATTACAATAGATGCTGTTAAAAGTAGGGTCGGACAGAACCATACATATAAACGTTTATACAGTGTATGTATATAGCAGTTTGAGCAAGGGATCTCGTCACCTCTACCGCTGTCGGGCTTACTGTTAACCATGCAAAGTCTCACTTGGCATTAACATCACGCTTTACCCACTTATGATTCATCGTAGACCTCAAGTCTGGCATCTTTGAGATAACCATACATAAAGTATATCACCGCCTAATTATTGTTTATTGGAGGGGGCGGTGACATATTACTCGTAAAACGGTGGTAAAACATATATTTATTTCTAGGGGAGCGGTTCAGTCTTTCAGGGGGGCGGTAGCAAAAAATAGTTATTGTTCAAAGTGACGAGCGGAGAGGATGCCCCCCCCTGCACATTTCCCCCAGACCCTGCCCGCCTGCAGCAGTCAAGAGCGGTCCGGGCTGAGCCTGCACACACAAACTCGCCAACACACATGCACACACACACACACACACACATGCATAGACACACACACTCACACAGGCGCACATACACACATGCACATGAGCACACACATACACACAACACACACACTACCTAGCACCCTTGCACACACGCGCTCTCACACACACACACACACACACACACAAACACACTCATGCACACACTCTAGCTACAGCACCCAAGCAGCACGCAAAGCTAGCACACGCATGCAGCAGCAGTAGCAGCAGTGACAGCAACAACAGCAAGAGTGACTTACTCCTTTGAGAGAAGGTGGTTGCTGAATGTTACTGTAAAATAAATAATTTTAGGGGGGTGGTCGCTGTTTTTTGTAAAAAAAGTTTTTCCGGGGGGGTGGTGAGTGCGTGTACGTACGGTAAAGAAAGTTGGAACGTTTTTCAATCCTCCTTGCTACAGCTCTTACCGCTGACGTTATCGACGTACGCCTGGTTTCAAGAATTGCTGGCCATCATTCTAGCTTTGGCACCAACGCACTCATCTCTCGAGAGAGGCAATGCCACATCCTTCTTCAAAATCTGTCTAATTTATTTCACTACCCTTTCTTCAGAGTTTTAATCTGAGCTTATCTTTTGGTCTTGCAGGATCTTCCCAGGATCTTCCCAGGACTCACTTTGCCGCTCATATTTGACCCCCACCCTTTTCCGCGGATATATCTAGTTACTTGTGACGCTGGCGCCCGTAGTTAAGGAGCAATCTTAAAAAGGGGGGTAACAAGCTCAAGGTTTTTTCCCTGACCATCTTACCCACTCTACTTCTGACAGTTTGCTGAGAGATCTATGGTGCCTGTTCCACAGCATTGGGTCCTTTGCCTCATCTCTCCGCAACAAATCAGCACAGATTTTACAGACAGCCAGAATGCGGTCTCTGTCATCGGCAAAGGGAGCGCAAAACTGCAGCTTAACCAGCCGCCTACCAAGGTAGAGAAGCTCTACTTCCTACCTGAATCCCACGCACTGGGAAGACGATTCAGATTGGTCCTTTTATTCTCACTCCTTTAATCTTATCACCAGACGGTTGGGAATGCCAAATTTTGACCGCTTTGCTAGCCATTCTAACTACATGTTTGATGGATTAAACTCCCGTTTTTGGTGCTCGAACACTTCAGGCATCAATGCTTTTGCTCAATGCGACTGGCACACTTATTTCAACTAGTGCAATCCCCCCCATAGTTTCATCCCTAAGATGATCACCATAATTAAGCATTTCAAAGCCAAGGCTGTCCTTCTCAATCCCTTTTGGCCGTCACACCCCTGGTGGCCACTTCTTTCCAGCAATGGTCTTGCCTTTCACTCTTTTATTCGCGACTGCTTGGTGCTTCCGCAATTGCCAGATCTCTTTGCCCCGGCCCTAGCACTCAGTACAGGCAAAAAACTTTGTTGCTGTGGAAGTCTCTAGCCCTCTTGTTATCCTTTGACTTTCCCCTTGCTAACCCATACCCGTGCCATATTATCTGCCCCACACACAGGCACAAACATAGTAATGGCATCAGATGTGGCAGCAGTTTATATCAATCAACGAGTCTCTCCTGATCTCAGACACATCCACAACTTTACGGTCCAATGTATCCTCGGTTCTCGCGCTTGCAGCACTATGCTACGTTACGAGGCCCTCGGTCTTGATTTAAATCCTGGTGTATTTCCGCTAACTTGCTTACTTACCAGCATTACCAGCAAAGCCGTGCGCAACTGTGCTTCTCGTAAGCTTTTGTCAAGTGGGGGGGTGAACAGAAAAGACCCTTTATCTCTCAGCCCATGCATGGCTGCTGTATCCTTTCTGCTAAGGTCACCTTCTCCACCCCTTCTGAACCTTCAAATAGCAGCATACATTATGGTATGCTTCTCTGGCTTCCTCAGGTATGACGAGGCGTGCCATATTTACGCAGACGAGGTTCACTTTTACCCTTCACATATGGAAAATTTCCTTGGCAAACGGAAGAATGATCAAATTCGAGAAGGCTCTATCATTGTATTGCTCAAGGCAGCTCACACGCTTGCCCTGACCGGTTACTCCACTCTGTTTCCACAGCAATTAACATCTTGACTCAGCATATCCCAGTATTTGTTCTTTTGCTCAAATTTCTTATTCCAAAATCAATCACCCTTTTTCTGCTTAGCCATACAGCCAAGCACGTACCCACGTTTTGAGCACCCTAGCTGACACTGCCAATGTTCCTTTTCACGATTTTACGGTTACCTATGGTCTACACTCCCTAGGTTCTGGAGGTGCTACCCTTGTTGCAGCCAAGAAAGTGCCTGATCACATTTTTCAGACTCATGGAGCCTGGAAAACATCTAAGGCCATGCAACACTCTTTGGAAAACAAACTCCTTGCTACGTCAGCCATGCAGTACTGAATTTCAGCGCGACTGATGGTTTTCCTTGTAAATAATTCCAACGCCATCTCACGATGCAAAGGGAGTAGAACCAAGTAACCAAGCCACAAAACGCTCATCCTTGCCGTCATCTGCAACTATCTTGTTTTCTCAGAGCAAAGCCTTAAACCTTCCCCCTTCATATTGAGCTGAGGCACCTCATCATCCTGCGCGGGTGCTTCTTTTTGCTCGGCCAGAGCCAGAAGTTTTGTATGCCATGACACAGTAGATGAAGATGGCTGAGTTGGCCAGCCTTTTTCATATTCACATTTATATGCTTTAGCCACCGTGCAGCCACCGTTAGCCATTACCTGTAATTGCTGCCCGGTCGGAACACTGCTCGTTGTCTGCCCTGTGGCACGCATGGCAGCACCAAACTTGTCTTGCATGTCAGACCCTACGATTTGAAAGAGGAACACAATGTGGACGATTTCAGGCATGTCGTGTGTAAAGTGTGCTACTTTATAAGCTGGGACAAAGCCTCGGTTCAATGGTGAGAGCTTTATAATGCCTAAGCCGGATTATACTGCACACACGCAAAAGACGCCATAGAGCATAAAACAACTGACAAGGCCGCTGTATGTATTTAGTCCATGGGGATGATTCCATTATTACAAACCAATTTGCTTTCTTCTAATCAAAACTTAGCACACTAGCGGCCACACAAGAAATGCTCACAAATGCCACACCTGCTTCCGTTTAGCTGTGCCTCTATAACCAGCCTTTACTGAAAACTAGCACTCTTTTTCATAAATGGAAAGCAATAATGTTGCTTTCATTGCTGTAATATACAATTCCTTTTCCTCTTGTTTCCTTGTTATATATGACGCACACAAAGGCCGCACCTGCTCCCCCCCGGGTGCCACTGTCTGGCCCAATCTTCATCCTGCAGAGATACACACACAGTTAGTACAAAATCAGTAAAGATGTATCCACACACGTGTCAGTACAAAAGCATGTACACAGAAACCACAACGAAACTCAGCAAGATATTACTGCAAGACAGGTACGACCAAAGAAAGCAGTAGTTCCTTATGTAGTCCTCATATCATACAGCTGGAAACCTCTATTAATTGTTGTGTGGGTTCTTTGAAATACGCTAAACAATCAAACAAACCAGGCCTGTCGCTCAAACGAAAGTGTCACTTAACTCAGCCAATTGCTGAAAAGCCATTATCAACAACTTAAAGATGTCATCTAAGCCTCTAGTACTACATTCAATTATATAGTGCCTTATAAGTTAATCAGTGCTGATTTCTCTGCGGCATGCATAAGAGTTCCAGCTTTTCAAGGCAAATCATCTTGTCTATGAAACTGCCTGCATTTGCTGCCCTTGACGTCCTGAACGGAATCAATGAGCCGTAACAGGACTGTATCACACACCGACTGATGTATTCAGCAGCGATGGACCCAGGGTCGCTGCTCGGAGCGGGGTCTTGGGGCTTGCAGGAAAAGAGGAGGTCGTGGTCCGAGATCCCTGTGTGCGTTTGCGTGTGTGAGCAATTTTAGATGTTACATTGCTCCTTTTTTCTTGGTCAGAAAACAAACTCCCAGAATATGCAAACACCAGCTATACTGAAGTACTGTAATGCGACGCAATAAAGGGGGGCAGCAGTCTTTACAAGAACAGCGTCTAAAGCACCGACACAAACAGTGTGACGCAAAACGAACACGCAAGCATACAAGCAAGTGATCCATCGCGGCATCTTTGCAGTCGGCACACCAGGCACTTTTCCTCCTCTACTTTGCATGCCACACAACTTGCTGCAATTACTAAGAGTGGGTCCAGTACCCTCCCCATACTTGTACACTCAGCTGTTGCACTGCATGCCTCGGCAGCAGCGCAGGCCAGTTTCCTGCGTTCTGCACCATCTCAAAGGACACCTCAACCAGTGCTCAAGGTGTTCCCATTGCTTGCAATGCAATGCAATACCTTGATTAGCAGCTGCACCCACCTGCGTAGCTCTCGATCTTCTCAAGGAAGCCAAGGTGCTCCTGCAGCTCAGCCGATGCATGGCGTTGGCCTGCAAGTGTTGTGTGTGCATGTTCACAAGGTCCATGTGTGTGTTTGTTCACATGGAGAGGGTCAGCCGTTTCTTATAAGTATGTGTGCAGGTGACACCCTCATGTTGTTATTAACTCGCCCATCAACTTATTTTTGTTCTGATGCACCCTGCTTGCATATTCACATACATACAGCCTGCCCACACACCCACTACCTGCACAAACACACATGTACACACACACACACTTACACCACACCTGCGTGTAGCTTGTGTAGGTGCTGCTGTGTGCTGCTGGTCTCCAGGCCTTCTGGGGTGACTGTGAACAAGTCACGCAGCTGTTGTTGGGAAAAATACCTGCAGCCAACAGACAAGTAAACCTGAGGGGAAACTCCACAGGAACAGGCTGCCGTGGAAAGTGTCTGCAATGAATGGACACGTGACCGTGTGATTCTGTAGATAAGGTCTGCTTGCCTGCAGGTGGAATAAGGCAAACAAAATGTAGTGAAAACAAAAGTGAACCATTGGGATGTGGTTCAAACAAGACCCAGTGAACCATGAACCGCAGGGGGTATTTTATCATTTGCGAAAATCAGGAAAGCATCAAAGAGTTTCAGAAACGAGCCTGGACGAACACACACCTTCTCCTTGCATACACTTTTGCACCGCACATGTATTCTTCACGCACCTAAACTGTGCACCCTCCTCAGTCCCTGCACGACTCAGGCCGCCTTTGAAGACCTGCAAATGATAACAAGTAATTCCAGAGGGGGGACACTGGGCAAAAACCCAATCATGCTCCTTTTTGCATGAAAGGTGCAACTACTCACACGTCACTTCATCAAATTGGACCCAACCTAGCTTCAAACTGATGCTGACTTTATAAGCTATCCGAGCATGTGCTCAGATTTAGACAAATCGCCCTGCGTACAGAATGACAGGACTTAAAGCACACGTCGTGCACCTGTACCCTAGATGGGTGCTTTCTAGGGGGAATGGCACATTAATTTGCATATCTCGCCAACCACTTGCTCTTTTTGCCCCATTGTTTTTGCAATGATCTTTATTTATTATAAGGACTCTGACACACAAAATATCACTAGATTCAATACTTTGGCTGGTCAGATACAGCATATGGCTGCTCAATAGGTACGGTTCACACACAGTTGATTAGGTATGGCTCCCGTAATTTGCACGTTTCAAGCTCAGCTGCAATAAAATACATAGCAGAGCTGAGCTTGAAACCTGCCAGTTATGGCCACCTGCCCTAGGAGCATGCAAAAGTATACCCATTTTGGGCCTCAGTGTCCCCCCTCTGATGTATTTCACATGCATGCCAGACATTCTCGAGTACCTAAAAGCACCTTTGTACGTTACAACAAAGCACATGCACAACAGTCAATGTTCTGATTGCCAACACAAATTGCACATGCTACGAGTGTCTATATACAGACCACGTTTTGCGTACCCGCAATACAGATATCATACAGCATGGAATGTGCAGAGGAATATAGAGTAGCAAAGCAAGACACGAAATACAAAGTGAAATAAAGACACTGATGGAAAGGGGCGACTTGCGGTACGACGTACTCGATACGAGCATGTCTTAGACTCACGTGGACAGCCCTTGAAAACAAACTGCATTTGATCCTTTTGAAGCAGATGCAGTTCCTATCATTGAAGGATACAATGCACCAAGCTGCTGGGGTCCTTAATTTACTAGTCACAAGGCCGCAGCAAGTGCCATCCCAGCATTGCAGACCTCTTCTGACTCGTGTTTAAAGTCTGCAATATACCTTGACCACAAAGCTCTGACATTTAGAAGTTTGTGGTAAGACTTTTGCGAGCCGACTATTGTATACACTCTATGAGAGCACTCTGTTGCTTTTATTTAAGCACATGAACCGGTCATGAGTAGTTCTGTAATAATACAGCAGGTGCTTTTGGTGGGGTTCTACCTCTTTAGAGCGCTTAATCGATGCTTGCTGGTGAAAGACACACCCTGCCGTGAGTCACCTTTTCTTATGCAGCTAATGCACGCACCTGCCGTGAATAGATCTTCTCCTCCACAGTGCCGCATGTGATGAGCCTGTACACCTGTGCGCAGCGTTTCAGATGCAGGGTGTAAGGCCTGTTTGTACAACTAGCTGCGAAAGAAGTGAACAAAATGACCTGCCTGTACACCTGTGCGCATTAAGATGCAGGGTGTAAGGCCTCCGCTTGGACTGTATCAGTTGCCATAAGATATAGAAACAGTGACAGCAGCACATGCACCTGTATGTGCATTTGAGTTTCAGGGTGTAAGGCCTCTGCAAAGATTGCATTACTTGTCGTGTGCGAGAGGTTTGTGTTCTGCACCCTCCCCTCTGTATTTATTCAAATTGTAGGGTATCAGATCAGATCTGAACCGAGCATCAGAATGAGAACATCAACAATAGGTGTGACAGGGGTGTATGATGAATGCCTTTGCGTGGATAGTGCAAGTTGCTGTTATTAGAGTGATCAAAGTGGTCTTTACACCTTGATACTTTATTTGCTTGGTGCACATCTTTGGCGGTGTTGAATAATATTAAGATACATGTACAGATGTGACACAGACTCATGTGCTCATATATAGGGTAGGCCAAAACCATACTTACATGCGTATATATGGTGTTACCGTACTGACCAATCTGAGGTTTGAAAAACCCAATCAATAAACCCCAATGCGACCAATGCAAGGGGGGCAACACATAATAAATAGACCTAATGCGAGCCTACGCGAGGGCCTTCTGGCCCTATGAGCTGCACCTACATGTGTATGCACGCGCGTGTGCGCGCGTACATGTGCGTGCGTGCACGTTTGTGCGTGTTTGTGTTTGTGTGCGTGTGCGTATGTGTGTGTGTGCGCGCGTACATGTGAATGCGTACGTGTGTACGTACGTGTGTGTGTATACATAGGTATGTACACATGTCCCATACATGTGTGTATGTGCGTGCGTGCGCTTACGTGCGTGTTTGTTTGTGTGCGTGCGCGTATGTATGTGTGCATGCGTTGTGTACGTGTGTGTGCGTGCGTTATGTACTTGTGCGCATGTGTGTGTGTTTGTGTGTGTGTGAGCGTGTGGGTACGTGTGTGTGTGTGTGTGTGCATGCGCATGTGAAGGGA
>Ga0307972_1001702_pt1 | contig 11584 bp, 9 predicted proteins | sample OrgLakmetagen780_FD_201848 | JGI IMG/M metagenome (GOLD analysis project Ga0307972, IMG submission 201848) | Saline water microbial communities from Organic Lake, Antarctica - #780 | ecosystem: Environmental > Aquatic > Non-marine Saline and Alkaline > Saline | place: Antarctica: Organic Lake...
TTACGTTCGGATGGAAACGAATACCGCCCTTGGTTGGTCCACGGGTATCGTCGTATTGCACTCGCCAGGCCGGAAAGACACGCAATGAGCCGTCATCCATGCGCACCGATAAACTTGCCTGATGGATGCGTTTAGGCTGCCCCAAGCGGCGGCGACTATCGTCAGCCACCTCCAGTCGTTCGTAAATGTCGGCCATTCGGGATAGTGCATCTTCAAGCAAGTGGTTGGTATTGTTGCTCATGATCACCTCGATATCTCGATACAAAAAGAAGGGGATGGACAGAAAAACCTGTTCGGTCGGCCACAGTCCCAGTGCCGATTTTAACTTAGGGCCGGTTTAAATCGCTCAATTCGGTTCCACGCGCCCTCCCCGGCCTGTCGAGGGGCAAAGAAGAGGACGTCGCAAAAAAGAAGCACTTCGAATGTATCCCTCTGCGACCGCCAATACTAAAGAGATTACAGCATTCTCGGGCTGGAGCGAAAGCACACCCCTATGGCGTCTCCGCCTTATCCCGCACAGCAGGATCTTTATGAATCCCCCGGTATCGAAGTTGACCAGGGCCCGTGGCACGTTATCGAGGGTCAGGGTGCGGCTGTCAGTTGCGTAGCCTCTTGCTTCGGCTTCCGCCTCGGACAGACCGACGGTCGCAATTTTCGGATCGGTACCAATGAATGCACGGTCAGCTTTGCGGCATCGCCGGTCACGGCAGGCAACCAGTACCCTGCAAATCCTCCCGCAGCCCTCGACGGATACAGCCCGGTTTCGTACTTTGAGCGAGGAAGGCCAGCTCCTGCTATTCCATCGTTCTGCATAACATAACAACCAGATCTGGAGTAGGCTAAGGCTCCCGTGCATCTCTACGACGCACTCCATCAACGCGCCCTTTTTTACCAGATCCGTTACAGTAACTTTGCCTTCTCTCTTGGCAGTTGAGAAGGCGAGCATGGCAATGACAGGTATGACTGCAATCAACAACCGAAGATAGCACTCAACCAAAACGGAGAAAGCGAGACCAGGGCCGCCTAACGGCGACGTGCTATCCCTCCTCGACCTAATGGACGGGGTATCTCGCGCAAACCTGATGAAAGCATCTGACCTATTCGTAAAAGCGTTGGAAAATGAGGGAGTCCAGTACATTTTTGGCGTTCCCGGCGAAGAAAATCTCGATTTACTGAATTCATTAAAGAACTCGAGCATCCGCTTGATTCTCACCCGCCATGAACAAGGCGCGGGGTTCATGGCCGCCACCTATGGCCGTTTAACCGGTCAGCCCGGCGTCTGCCTGGCAACCCTTGGGCCTGGCGCAACCAATCTGATCACGCCGGCGGCTTTCGCCCAATTGGGCGCCATGCCGATGCTCATGATTACCGGGCAAAAACCGATCAAAACAAGCAAGCAAGGTCGCTTTCAAATCCTCGATGTGGTGGATTTGATGCGCTCGGTTACTAAATTCACCAAGCAGATTGTCAATGGCAACACCATCGCCTCACTGGTGCGCGGGTCGTTTCGCCTGGCCATCGAAGAAAGGCCGGGGGCGGTGCACCTGGAATTACCGGAGGACATCGCCAACGAGGAATGCGCGGAGACGGTTTTTCCGCCCATTGGCCATCGCCGCCCCCGCGCCACGGAAGGCGCACTGCGCGATGCAACCACCATGATCGAGGCGGCAAAAAGTCCTCTACTGTTGATCGGGGCGGGTGCTAACCGCAAACGCGTCAGCGAGGCATTGACGGCTTTCGTCGAGGCCACCGGCATTCCGTTTTTCACGACCCAAATGGGCAAAGGTGTTGTCGACGAACGTCATCCCCTTTACCTGGGATCAGCCGCCTTGTCCGACCACGATTTTTTGCATTGCGCCATTGACCGGGCGGATCTGATTATCAATGTGGGCCATGATGTAGTAGAAAAGCCCCCGTTCTTGATGGAGCATGGCGGCAAGCAAGTCATTCATGTGAATTTTTCACCTGCCGAGGTGGACGCAGTGTACTTCCCCCAGCTCAACGTGGTGGGGGATATCGCCTTTTCCGTGCAACAACTGGCGAAGCTTATTAAACACAAACAACATTGGGACTTATCCTTTTTCAAAACCATCAAAACAGAAGTAGACCAGCATCTGTCGAAGTATTTTCTCGATACCCGGTTCCCGATGCTGCCGCAACGTTTAGTACATGTGCTGCGGGAAACCCTGGCGGAAGATGCAGTGCTTAGCCTGGATAACGGCGTTTACAAAATATGGTTTGCCCGCAACTACAAATGTTATTCCCCCAACACCATGCTGCTGGATAATGCACTGGCTACGATGGGCGCGGGCCTGTCCAGCGCCATGATGGCTAAAATGCTGTACCCGGATACCCAAGTCGTGGCTGTTTGTGGTGATGGCGGTTTCATGATGAATTCACAGGAGCTGGAAACCGCTGTCCGCCTGAAGCTTAATCTTGTGGTGATCATCGTCAACGACAATGCCTACGGCATGATTAAATGGAAACAGCATGCCATGGGTTTTGACAATTTTGGCTTGGATTACGCCAACCCGGATTTTGTTACTTACGCCCAAAGTTACGGCGCCCACGGCTACCGGATACAAAACGATGAGCACTTTCAACAAACTCTGGACACCTGCTTGACGTCTAACGGGGTTCACGTCATTGAACTGCCCGTGGATTACTCACTCAATCACGAAATCCTCAACGTCATGCTTAAAGAGAAAACATGCCAACTGTGAACGCAACCAACAGTGTGCAAACAACATCCGCCACGCCGTCAATCACCACGTTGGCCACATGAATTCTTTCTGGCCTCAACTGCCGGGCAAGAGCCCAACCAATCAGTCGATCGTGACAATAATACCGCCAGCTGCGTCGGCATCTTCCTGATCGTGTGTTACCAGCACCGCAGGCACATTCTGTTGCCGCAGGTGCTCGAAAACGACAGCGCGCAATTCCCGCCGCAAGGGCGCATCCAACTTGGAAAAGGGCTCATCCAGCAGGATTGCCCGGGGCCGGGAAAGAATCAGCCGAACCAGCGCGACCCGCGCCCGCTGCCCACCTGAAAGCGTCTCGGGGGTCGCGGTGTCCGAACCCTGCCAGGCCAACACTGGCAAGCGCGTTTTCTACCCGCTCTGATACGTCGTCTTTTCCTCCGCGGGCACCAAATCTTACGTTTCCAGCTACTGACAAGTGCGGAAACAGCAACGGGTCCTGGAACAGCAGACCCACTCCGGTTTTTTCTGCCGGTCGGCCGGTAATATCCTCACCATCCAAAATGGCCCGGCCGGTCGCGTGAAAGCTGGGCGACATGAAACCGGCAATCCAGGCCAGCAGCGTCGATTTGCCAGAGCCGGACGGGCCCATAACGGTCAGCACTCCGCCAGGACTGATAATTTCGTTCAGATGAAGCAGACGGTTCCCATGCAGTTCCAGAGCGACGTCTTGCAATTCCAGGCAGCCAGCCTCGGCTAAAGGGCTTGCATGCCCCGACGTTTTTTCCATAATAACCTCGGAATCAGTAGTGCCAGCAGAAAGCCGATGAAAGGCGTGATGGCCTGCACCATGGCCCAAACCCCAATAAGACGGCAATCCCCGCCCGATGAAAGTGCCACCGCCTCTGTCGTTACCGTGATGATGCGCCCACCCCCCAGCATTTGGGTAGGCAGGTACTGACTGACGCTGATCGCCACGCCCAAAGCCATCGCGGTCAGCACCGGCCGCAGCATCATCGGCAAACGAATACGCCAGAAAGCCTGATTGACCGAAAGCCCCAGCGAACGGCCCAGGATAACCCACCGGAAATCAAAGCGACGGTAGGGCTCCACCAGCGTCAGATATACGTAGGGCAATACGAACAGCAGGTGGGCCCACACTACCACCCAGAGCGCTGGAGCCTGCCCCGCCAACTGGCTCAACACAGTAATACCGGACAAAAATGCCACCTGCGGCACCAGCAATGGCAAATAAAGCAGCCAGAGCGCACGGGTAGCCGGTCGCCTCAATCGCTGCTCGTGCTCCAGTGCAGCGAGCACCATGGCCACCGCCATAGCGGATGCCACCGTCGCGATGACCATGGTCATCCAGAACGGCCGGGCCAGATCCGGCAAGGCCTGCAGCCAATAGCTCAGAGTAACAGACCCTGGCCAGGCGTCAGGAAAACGCCAGAAACCGGCGACAGAATTGAGCGCGAGAGCGAACAGCCCCAACATTGGCAGCAGCGTTGCAATCAGCATGAGTCCGCGGCCCGCCAGCCACAAGGTGCCGTCAGATCGTTGCCGGTTGCCGCCGGCGACCCAGGCACGAAAACCCGCGCCGATCAGTTTCTCGAGCCCCCACCAGGCTGACAACGCCGATGCGGTCACCAGAAGCTGAAGCAAGGCGCCCGCCGAGGCCAGGAAGCGGCGGGTAAGGTCTGGGTCATTGAACCACTGCACCACCTGAACACTTAGAGTGGAAGGCAGATTGGGCCCCAGAATCATCGCCACATCCACCGTGGACGTGGCAAACGCCAGCACTGCATACACCGGCAGGCGAATCAGCGGGTACAGTGCCGGGGCCACTGCTTTGAACCAGGCAACCCGCGGCAGGTAGCCAAGGGAACGTGCCAGCATCACACGCTGACCCGCATTGAGCTGGGGCAAGCCCGCCAGACTGACCAGCAGCAGAAAAGGAATTTCCTTGACCACCAGGCCGCTGATCAGCGACATGCCAAAAGGATCGTTCAGCAACAGCCAGTCCGGTGGTCGCTCAAACCCGGTCAATGACGGGGACAGCCACCGCAGCATCAGGCCAGACGGCGCGACCAGAAAGGCAAACCCGAACGCCGCAGCGGCATGGGGAACCGACAACAGAGGTGACACCAGCCGCTGAATCCAACGATCAAACCGGGTATTGGCAATGGTCGAAAGAAACAGGAATACGATGATCAGCGCCAGGCCGGTTGCCAACAGGCCACTACCGAAACTGACAGCAACCGAACGCTGAATGCCAGGCGTTTGTGCCAGCGCAAGCCGCGGCCGAAACGACCACTCATCGCCCCCGAGCACAGGCAAGTAGCCAAACGCCGGTGGCACGGTAAGCAAGGTGCCTCCCGCCACCGGCACGACCAGAATGAAAACAATGATCCAGGGGGCAAGGCGCAGCATTGGCAAGCTCAGGTCATCATTAAATGGGCTCAGTTGCCGCTGTATCGCTCAAGCCAGGCAGTTTCCAGGGCCTCAACCCAGCTGGCATGAGGTTCCTCCAAGACCTGCTGTAGCTCTGCAAGTGTCACTCCGCCCTTGCGCAACGGTATGGCTTCAAACAAGGCTTTCTGTTCGGCGTCCAGTTGATCCATGGACAGCACAGTCAGGAAGCCCCAGTTGTCCGGATGCTGCGCGTAGGCTTGGGCTTCCGGGGACAGCAGGAAATTCGCCACCACCATGGCGGCTGACTTATGCTGGGCGTTAAAGGGTATGGCCAGGAAGCTGACGTTACCAATGGTTCCCCCGTCCAGCACATAGCTCTCCACCGTTGGCGGCAGCTCGTTGTTGGCAATAGCGGCTGGCACCTCGGCGGGCCAGAAGGAGAAAGCCAGGCTGAGCTCGCCATCGCCCATCAGGCGACGCAGGGACGGGCCATTGTCGGGGAGTATACTAGACACCCATTCTACGGCAGCCGCAAGATGGTCGTATTCCTCAAGGTGGCGGGTCACACCGTCAATCGCAAGCGGGTACAACGCCTGATGCGGGAGATGGGCTTGGCCGGCATGGCGCCGGGGCCGAATACCAGCCGTCCACACCCTGAACACAAGATCTATCCTTACCTGCTGCGCGGCATCCCGATTGTCAGACCCAACCAGGTCTGGAGCACGGACATCACCTACAGTGCGCCCAACCTTCGGAGGTGTCATTGACGACGCTGCCGGAGCTTGAGCATGTCTGGAATGCACCCGGATTTTGAACGGAGGAAATAAAGAAGGGTGCCCGCTTTCTGTTATGGGAAGGCGAGAGCCGAAGCGGCGGTGACCTGCTGCACATTAGCAGGGTGACGGAGCCCGTGGGAAACGGGACGTGAGGCGAAGTCGTTACGCCAAGATGCGTCTCTAGGCTGAGTATTGGAAGGTTGAGGAACACGAACCGATTAAACCGTGTCTATGGGTTGAAATGTCACCACCACCTACACGACTTATCAGGTGGTATACGGATTGGGGCAGGCGATAGCCAGACGTCTGTTCTCGAATGCCTGCTGTACATGTATGCCAGCAGACAGGGTGCCATGGTGAGAACATAACCAGACCATGGCGTCTGTATCGACTTGCGGTAAGCAAGGGCAAAGACTGCGATCGGCAACCTAACCAATACGCTTTAGTCCGGCATGTGGACTGGGGAAGGTCTATCGAGATGGTAAGGGAATGTGGCCCCGATGATCGATAGGCTGGCGGAGTTCCCGTAGTAGTCTGAGGCAGGGAAACCCTGCTACACGGCGAAGGGGAACAGCTTGAACGGCTTGCTTGGCAAATTAACTGCCCGCAAAGAGGTGAAGACCTTTGATAATCAGTGAAACGCAAAGCAAGCTGGCGATGTGGTCCTCGGTAGACAAAGCACGTCAGTTTGACCGTCTTCTGAGGATGATTGCTGATCGGTCATGGTTGCAAGAGGCTGCTCGTGTGACACTGGCGTCAAGTGGCGCAAAGACACCGGGTATCGACGGTGTGGACAAGCCGGCAATGGAGCACAATCTCCAGCACCAACTGGAGGAAATACGTGCTGAATTGCTGTCAGGTGGCTACCAGCCACAGCCTGCGAGGCGGGTCTACATCCCGAAAGCCAACGGTAAGCAGCGGCCATTGGGTATTCCGACCCTTCGGGATCGGATCGTACAACGTGCCATGCTAATGGCGATGGAGCCTATCTGGGAAAGCGATTTTCACCGGCAATCCTATGGCTTCCGACCAGAACGCAGTGTGCATCACGCCATTCGCACAGCAAAATTACAGCTGCAGGATAGCAACGACACATCTGGGCGCTGGGTGATCGAAGGTGATCTCGCCAGCTACTTTGATACCGTGCACCACAAGCTGTTAATGAAGTGTGTGAGGAAGCGAATTCGAGACGCACGTTTCCTAACCCTGCTCTGGCGGTTTATCAGGGCAGGCCATGTAGATAAAGGACTATTCCGAGCTGCTAGTGAAGGTGTACCGCAAGGTGGGGTAATCTCACCGCTCCTGTCAAATATCATGCTCAACGAGTTTGACCAATGGCTGGAGGCAAAATACCTGAGCAAAAAGGCTCGCAAGGATCGCTGGTACTGGAACAACAGCATCAAGCGCCAACGGCCCATTGCACAACGGGAAAACCGGCAATGGTCACCCGCGGTCGCCTACTGCCGTTATGCCGATGACTTTATCGTCATCGTCAAGGGAAACAAAGCACATGCCGAGGACATTCGAGCGGAATGCCGGGAGTTCCTTGAAGGTAGGCTCAAGTTGGCGTTGAATATGGAGAAAACCCATATCACCCACGTCAACGATGGGTTCACATTTCTGGGACACCGCATCATCCGTAAGCGAGGCCCACGGGGTACGATGCGAGTCGTCACGACAATACCCATAGACAAGTTCCGACGCTTTGCGCACAAGCTGGTGAAGGAGCTGTCTGGCAATTATAGTGTGAACAAAATTGACTTGGTGGAAAGCCTGAACCGCAAACTGGCGGGATGGGCCAACTTCTACCAATTTACTGACTTCACCGCCGTCATGTACGGGAAAGTGGATAGAATTGTCTTCTGGAAACTCGCACGATGGCTGGCACGGAAGTACCGGACCTCCATCAAGTCGCTGTTGCGACAATGGGTTCGGCGCCCTGCCGAGGGCGGCGCCAAAATATGGCAGCTGTTTGGCAGGAGTGGTAAGGGCAATCTTTGCGGAGTGACATTGCGGCGATTAGTTACCAGTCGCAAATGTCAGTTCCGGTGGCGGAATCCTGAAATCAACCCGTATATTGCGCGGGACAAAGAACGGAACACAGTCACTTCACGCTACTATGATGTCGCCATGGCTTTGAGCCACGCTTAAATGGAGAGCCGTATGCGCTGAGAGGTGCACGTGCGGTTCGGAGAGGAGAAGCAGGGGAATAGTTCGACTATGCCCTGCTTCTTACTCTACTAAGACTGCCTCGCGGGTTCGTATATCTGGTTGCTATTATCGACTGGTACAGCGGCAAGGTGCTCAGTTGGCGACTGAGCAACACCATGGATGCCGCGTTCTGTGTAGACGCTCTGCAAGACGCCCTGAGCCAACACGGCGCTCCGGAGATTTTCAACAGTGACCAAGGCTCGCAATTTACCAGATCAGCCTTCACCGGCTTGCTGAAACAGACTAACGTGCAGCTCAGCATGGATGGGCGAGGAAGGGCTTTTGATAATATCTTTGTTGAGCGCCTGTGGCGAACGGTCAAGTACGAGGACGTGTATCTGCGCGGTTACTCCTCACTCGGTGAACTGACGGTTGGGCTGTCAGATTACTTTCAATTTTACAATGCGGAGCGCCCGCATCAGAGCCTGGACAATCAGACTCCCGATGAAGTGTACCGCAACGGGCAAGGTGGCGGAGCGACAATACCGGACCACTTTAAAGATCAATCTGTCGAGACAGGCCGTGAAAAAACAGGGCAGCGCTGTACAGCTGTAGAACAGGCAGAAACACTAACTTAAATTAGGGGTGAATCTGTCTTGACTGTGGGGTCCACTATAACCTGCATAGGCCCCGGACGTGCGAAGTAGTATCCCTGCTGGAAAAACACCCCCGCTTCGTGTAGCCAGGCCCGCTCATCTTCCGTCTCCACGCATTCCGCAATCAGCGACATACCGAGGGTTTTTATCAATGGCACAAGACTGGTTACCAAGTTCTGGGCCCGTTGATTATGCGCTGCGGCGCGGACAAAGGACCCATCGAGCTTGAGCTTATCCAGTGGATACTGCCAAAGGTAAGACAACGACGAATAGCCCACGCCGAAGTCATCGGCAGCAATCTGGACCCCGCGATCGTGCACTGCCTTCAACGGTTCCAGCACCATTTCGGGTGAACTGAATACTCGCTCTGTGAGCTCTAGGGTCAGCCAGCTCGGTGGCAGCCCGCTCCGGATCAAGGCTTCGTCCAGTCTTTTCACAAAATCCGGGTCCATGACAGTATTGGCCGTAATATTGACCGCCACCGGCGTTCCCATCGCCATGGCTTCACAACAGGCGAGTTCAAGCACCCAAAAATCGAGATTGACGATAAGCTTCATTTCCTCAATCACTGGAATGAAAAGCCCGGGCATGATCATCCCACGCCACGGGTGTTGCCAGCGGATCAGGGCCTCCATGGACACCGTTTCCCCGGTGCGCGTGTCAACCACAGGCTGGTAGTACAGCTGAAACTCATTTTCCCGAAGGGCGCGATTGGTTTCAGCCGGTACCCAGCTGTGGGCTAATAAATGATACTCCAGGGTCAGGTTGAAAAATGAGCAGTGGACGCCGAAACGCCGGGTCCGTTCAAGGGCGATGGTAGCCCGCCGTTCCAAATCCTTTGCAGTGGAGCCGTCCTGGGGATAGCGGGCGATGCCCACATTTAGGTGAAGTATGAACTGGAGCAGGCCAACTTTCAGTGGTTCATCAAACAACAGGTCCATTGCCTGAATACGCTCAACGGTATGGTCGTCACTTTTATGGTGGATGAGCAGAATAAACTCGTTGCCCCCTACCCGGCCAACGCACTCACCCTCTTCCAGCGAACGCACAATACGTCCGACAGCCTGATAGAGCGTGTGGTCACACATATCCTGGCCCAAGGCCTGGTTAATGCGCCTCATACCTAGGATATCAAGCCGAAGGATGGCCCATTGAGTGTCGGGCTGGTGGTTGAATGTTTCTTCAGCCTGAGCCACGACCGCCCGCCAGGTTTGAATGCCCGTGGTCCGGTCAATCTTCCGGAGTTCATGCGCCTCATCCTCCTGGGGTTGGTCACCGGTCAGTGCAATGGCCAACGCGAGCACTTCCTGGCCCCTTTTCGTATCTACAGGAGTGAGTTCCCAAGCTACATCCATGCCACCAACTCGCTGGCGACTACTCTGTAAGTCACCTTTCAGAGCCTTGGTGTGGGCCTCTAGTAGTCCCCGGTTTCCGATCGTTTCGGGGAATAAGGTGTCGATGCATTCCCCGAGCGAATGTTGATCTGGATTAAGAATCTTGTCGATATTTTCGCCACCGCCGGCCATAAGCATTCCAGCACGGCTAAACAAAAGCTTTACACCGAAAGTATGTTCCACTGGAAGATCATCGAGGAGACTGTCTGGATCCCAATTCCTTGCGTCAACCGCCATATATCCGATTCCATACTTGTGGCCATAATGCATGCGTGCAGTATACCCATTCACGCGATTGCTATCAACTATATCGCAAGATAACCATGGATCAGATTAGCTTTAGTAATGCCGAGTACCAGCGAAAACGCCGTCCCACTGGTCGTGAGAAATTTCTGGCTGAGGTGGATCGACTGATACCCTGGAGGCAGCTGGAGAAGCGACTAGCTCAACCTTACGACAAAAGGAAATCGCGGTCGGCCGCCTTATCCGCTGAGCGTCATGCGGAAATCCCCCAATTTATAGAGGAAGCCAAAAGTAGAGCTTAAGTCACTCTGCGATGTTTGAGCAGTGCGTTAGCAGCGTAGCGGATATAGGTGTTCTGAGACGCTTCCTGAGACTGAAATACCGATACCCAATAGAGATTCTCTTGATGGTACCCAGGCTTTTCAAGCAACATGGAGAACAACTCGACCCATAGACTGTCCGGCTGACCTGCCATGGCCTCCTGTATCAACAGGGCTGACGTCGCAGTCGAGTTAAGCTTAATCCCCAGAAACGTGTGGTCTTTCATAGCAAGCTTCGACCGTGTCGCAGTGCTGAATCAGGGTCGCACTGGCCCCCGTATGCCTTCTTGCCACCATGTAGGCGGTAATCCCACCATTTCTAGAGAGGAAAGTAGAAGCTCGAACACTAAGGCCATCTCCTGTTTCGGAAAATGTCAACCAATGTCATATTGAACGCCAAGCACGCTCCGCTGACACTATAGCCGAAAAGGCGCTACCGTGCGTAGCTATCACCTCAATTTAACGGGCAATACCGATTCATTAGTCGCTAGAAATGTGCTGATTCAACAACTGAACACCATGGAGGAAATTTCTAATAAACACTTTTTGTGTAAAAACGAGGAAATTCGAATGCTACAAATTAAAATTGATTAAACGAACTCTACTGAGCGCCCAGCCCGCAAGCCTCCTGTTACTTTTCCGTTATTGCAAACTATCAGTCAAGTCGCTGCACATTCGCCACCTAATTTCCCGGATAGTTCGATTATTTGCAAAGTCTCATCTACTCTTTTATTGCATGCCTAATTGATCCTAAACTTTTGATGCAATGCTTCCGGGAACAGCTGAGGCTAACGGTACAGTGACGACTTGCATATATCCTTCGAGGTAGTTTGGGTATCTTTGAGGCCCCAGTCAGGCTTTGTGTTGGTTCCGCCAAGCCTGAAGAGTAGCCCGGACCACAGTTCCAATCCCGTGACATCCAGCATGTGC
>Ga0307972_1001714_pt1 | contig 11550 bp, 10 predicted proteins | sample OrgLakmetagen780_FD_201848 | JGI IMG/M metagenome (GOLD analysis project Ga0307972, IMG submission 201848) | Saline water microbial communities from Organic Lake, Antarctica - #780 | ecosystem: Environmental > Aquatic > Non-marine Saline and Alkaline > Saline | place: Antarctica: Organic Lake...
GATGACCACCGAGGAAATCGACCCCGGCAAGCCACACCCCGAACGCTACCTGGAAGCCTCACGCCGCATCATGGCCCGAATCGCAAATCTGGAAATGCCCAGAGAATACGTATTTTAAACCGTTAATTTACGTGAATTTGCGTTAATTATTTTCATATGAGCAAAGAGCCAATCGATGAATTAATCTACAAAGTAGTTGGTGCTGCTATGAGCGTACATACGTCAATTGGTTATGGCCTCCGCGAGAAGAGCTATGAAAGGGCACTTGTTGTCGAGTTCCGGCATTTAGGAATGAACTATAGCCAGCAATCGATTTATCCTGTAATTTACCGAGGTGAAAAAGTGGATGAATATATCCCTGACCTGGAAGTCGAAGACTTACTAATCGTTGACACTAAAACAATTGAAGTCATCGGAGAAAATGAACTTGGCCAAATGCTCACTTATTTACGAATAACCGGTAAAAGCACAGGACTGATTATCAATTTCAAACATCCCAGCTTGGAGTGGCGCAAAGTGACTCTGAAAGCATCATAAACCAGCCACCATTTCTCATCTAGCTGACTCACCGACTCCATTTTCTTCAATTAACGCAAATTCACGTAAATTCACGGTTACAAAAAAGTATTTCCTTTCAACTGCCCAATTTAGGATTAACGGTTCCAAAAACTTTACTCATGTCTAATTCATCTGATCGCTACGCCCAACGCGGTGTCTCTTCCTCCAAATCCGAGGTTCATGCCGTTGTGGATAATCTGGATCGCGGCGTCTTCCCCGGCGCCTTCTGTAAAATCGGGCCAGACATCCTGACCGGCGACCCCGCCAAGTGTAATATCATCCACTCAGATGGTTCTGGCACCAAGAGCACCCTCGCTTATCTCCACTATAAAGAGACCGGCGACCCCTCCGCCTTCCGTAAGACCGCGCAGGACAGCCTCGTCATGAATATCGACGACCTGCTCTGCGTCGGCGCGATCGACGGCATCCTCATCTCCAGCACCGTTAATCGCAACGCCCGCGCCATCCCCGGAGAGGCGCTCGGGCAACTCATCTCCGGCACCGAAGATTTCCTCGCCACGCTCCGCGACTACGGCGTTGGCGTGCACAGCGGCGGCGGCGAAACCGCCGACGTCGGCGACCTGACCGGCACCACAACCGTTGATTCCTGCGCTGTCGTTGTCTTGAATCGCGATGAAGTGATCGACAATGCCAGAATCAAGCCGGGCTTCGCCATCGTTGGGCTCGCCTCCTCCGGCCAGGCCAACTATGAGACGTTTGAAAACTCCGGCATCGGCAGCAACGGCCTGACCAGCGCTCGACACGATCTACTCAGCCCCTACTACCTGGAGAAATACCCGGAGACCGTCGACCTCACCACCGATAAACAATACCTCTACTGCGGCCCCTACAAAATGAACGATCCGCTACCGGACTCTGGAATGACTGTAGGCGATGCCCTCCTCAGCCCGACGCGCACCTACGCGCCTGTCATCAAAAAGCTGCTCTCCGAAAACCGCGACAGCATACACGGCATGGTGCACTGTTCAGGCGGTGGCCAAACCAAGTGCATCCGCTTCGGCACCGGCGTCCACCATGTGAAGGATAATTTCCTACCGATCCCGCCAATTTTTAGGGCCATTCAAAAAGCCAGCGGCACCAGCGACGAAGAAATGTTCCGCGTCTATAACATGGGCCACCGCATGGAGATCTTCTGCGACCCCGACGCTGCGGACACCGTCATCGCCCAAAGCGAATCCTTCGGTATTCCCGCCCAGGTTATCGGCCGCACCGAAGCCAGCCAAAATTCCGACGGCAGCAACCACGTCACGATCCAGCACGAAGGCAAAACACTGACGTATCAGTTGGAGCACTAGTGCTTCATCAAATAAGTTTTTATGCCTACAGCTTTCGCAACATGTAGCCGGTCGCCTTCGCGTTCGGTGGTTTCGAGCGTGCCGCCAGGTTCGACCGAAGCGGAAGCGCTTCGGCTACAGGAAAAAACTCATATGATCCTCCACTAGGCTCAAACAAGGCACCAGCCAGCTGCATTGATTACAGCCCACATGGACATTGGCTGAGTATTGACAAATACCCATATTCCCATACGGTGTCCCATATGAAAACGACCATGGATATCGATGATAGCTTGTTCATCGCGGTCAAAGAAGCTGCAGTTCGCCGCCGCACCACGATGAAATCGATTATCGAGCACGCCCTTCGGCGTGAAGTCGACCCCGAGTCAGACCTCGCGGTCGGAGAATTCGCCGCCTGCTATAAGACTGGAAAACATGGGCTACCGCTCCTGAATAAGAGCACCACAGAGGAAGTGAGTTCAGATGTCATCTACCAAATGATGGAGGACGAAGGCATTTAATGCATTTACTTGATGTTAATGTCCTTATCGCGCTGATTGACGAGAACCACACACACCATCACTTGGTTGTGGATTGGTTCATCCAAGAACACAGGCTGGGTTGGGCGACCTGCCCTATAGTTGAAAACGGATTCATCCGAATAGTGGGCCACGCAAACTATCCGGGCGGACCCAAATCAACCTTGGCCGCCCGTTCACTACTGGCAAAGTTATGCCAATACCCGGGGCATCAGTTCTGGCCAGACTCTATAAGCCTGCTCGGTAGCGATGAAGGGCCTGCAGAGCTTCCAGGTTTAAAACACCTGACAGACTACTATCTACTAAAACTAGCCATAATAAACGGAAGTAAGTTAGCCTCACTGGATCGGCGAATCGACACTCAAAAGATTCGAGGCGGGGAGGATGGACTGGCTCTAATTCAAGCCTCGTAGAACCTCACCTACTTCCGATGCCAAACTCTAAAATCATCCAAGACCTTCAAGGGGCTGTCAGGCGTTCGAACATTTATACCAAGCGCGATAAAACCGCTTACTACCGATCGGGTTTTCGCTCTGGCCGAGGCGAGGCACTGGCGGTTGTTTTCCCGGAAACATTACTACAGCAGTGGCAATGTTTAGAAACCTGCGTCGCGCACAAGTGCGCCATCATTATGCAGGCCGCTAAGACCGGACTCACCGAGGGCTCGTGCCCAAGTGGTGACGAATATGAGCGACCGGTCGTCATTATAAACACCACGCGCTTGAGAAAAATCACCTTGCTCGCTGGCGGCAAACAAGCGCTCGCCTTCCCCGGTGCGACACTTCATCAACTCGAGGGCCTGCTCAAACCGCTCGGCCGTGCACCGCACTCCGTCATAGGATCGACCACCATTGGAGCGACCATCGTCGGCGGCATCGCCAACAACGCTGGTGGCGCACTCTGCAAGCGCGGCTCTTCTTACACCCAGCTATCCCTTTTCGCCAAGGTGGATGCCCAGGGCCAACTTCAGCTTGTCAACCACCTCGGCATTCGAGGCCTCGGTGAGACGCCGGAAGAAATACTGAGCCGCCTCGATCGCGGCGGGATTGATGACGCCGATCTCGAGGCTTGGGACGCGGCGGCCTCCGACCGCGACTACGTCAAGCGCATCCGCGATCTCAACGCCAGGGTTCCAAATCGCTACAACGCTGACCCCGCTCGACTATACGACGTGAGCGGCAGCGCGGGTAAAGTCGCTGCCTTTGCCGTCCGCGTAGACACCTACCCTATGCCGGAGAAGAAGCAGGTCTTCTTTCTGGGTAGCAACGACCCAAAAGACTTCAGTGACCTACGCCGCCACATTCTGACCAAGTTCAAAGAACTCCCGGATATGTGCGAATATATGAATCGCGACATCTTCACCGTAGCCGAGCGCTACGGGAAGGACGTCTTTCTTTCGATCAAGCACATCGGCACCGAGCGCCTGCCGAAGGCTTATGCGCTAAAGTCGACCGTCGAAAACCAGCTCAATAAACTCAGCTTCCTCCCCAAGTTTTTACCTGACCTTCTTCTTTACCACGCCAGCCGGCTCTTTCCCCAGCATCTCCCGAAGCGCTTACTCGAATACCGCGACCGATATAAATACTACCTTCTCCTCAGCATGTCGGACGCCGGAGTGGACGAAGCCCGGCACTATCTCGCCAACGATTGGAGCCAGCGCGCAGGCGTCGATTTTTTCGGATGCACCCAAAAAGAGCAGGAAGCCGCCCTTCTCCATCGTTTCGCTGCGGCAGGCGCCGCAATCCGATACCAGACAGTGCATCAAAAGAGCACCGAAGAAGTGCTCGCACTCGACATCGCCTTACTCGGCAACGACCCCAACTGGCTGGACTCGATTCCGCCCGAAGTGGAAGCGCAGCTCGATCTTGCACTCGATTACGGTCACTTTATGTGCCACGTCTTTCACCGGGACTATATCTTCAAGAAAGGCACAGACCTCAATACCATGAAGGCCAAGCTCCTCGAACAACTCGACGCAAAGGGCGCAAAATACCCTGCCGAACACAACGTCGGGCACCTTTATAAAGCCGAGACACACTTAAAAGCTTTTTACAAAGAACTGGACCCAACCAATACCTTCAACCCCGGTATCGGCAAAACCAGCAAACGACCTCGAGCGCTCATAACCTGAGGTAAAATACTAATTTCTAATCATCTGCACGTTCGTGACTAGACTTCGGCGTGCTCAGTCAAGTCGCGGGGACGCTATGATCCTAGATTCAGAAGTCGGAGGTCAGTTCCGAGCAAAGCGACAAGACCGGATGCGGAGCAGACCGGACCGAACAGAGGTCAGACATTGAAAATCAGGCACTTAGAGCGACATCGAGTTCCGCCATTATGGCGACGCTCGAAATTGCATAACTTACTGAATGTCAGATCTGGCTACTGACATCTGCCTTCTGACTACTCTTTTTCAGGATAATGTGCCCAAAATTCAGTTAAAAACTCGACTAATCAAAATTAATTCACGAATTTCAGTTCATATGTTTGCGTTTACGTAATTTCTTTATTAAATGCACCTTCGTATCATTCCACTTTCCTCCAAGTAGGATTCTAACACCAATAAACAACTACCATATGAAAAAGATAGCTAGATTACTCGTACTCACTTCCACACTCAGCTTGGCGCTGTCGAACGCGGCCTGTGCATCAAACCACGGCAATACTCATGCGAAAGGAGGTCTTCCAACGACTCCAGAGCAACAAGCTAAGCTCACTCCTGATGCAGTCCTGGCTGATCTGAAGGCTGGCAACGCAAAATTTGTCGCCGGCGATTACAACATGCCTGATCTCACAAAAAGTATTAAAGCAGCCAATGCAGGACAATTCCCGAAGGCATACGTGCTTTCCTGCGTGGACTCCCGTGTCCCTGTTGAACTCGTTTTCAACCAAGGAATCGGCGACATATTTGTCGGTCGTGTCGCGGGTAATGCAGAAAACGAAGACCAGCTCGGCTCTATGGAGTTCGCATCTGCTGTTGCTGGCGTTAAGTTGATTGTCGTGCTCGGCCACGAAGCTTGTGGTGCTGTAAAAGGTGCCTGCGACGGCGTCGAGCTCGGCAACCTAACCATGCTCCTTGAGAAGCTTGCACCTGCAGTACGCGCAGTCGATGGCTTCGAAGATCGCAGCTCCAAGAACGCAGCATTCGTCGACAAGGTAGTGCACACCAACGTAAAGCGCACTGTTGAAGACATTCGCGCACGTAGCGCTGTCCTCTCCGGTCTTGAAAAAGAAGGTAAGATCAAAATCGTCGGAGCCTACTACTCACTCAAAGACGGTTCGGTCTCGTTCCTTTAAGTCAGTTAAAAATTCATTTGAACAAAGCGGCGCCGGAAACGGTGCCGCTTTTTTTGGCACTCGTGCGGCAACCTTGAAAGCAGCGAGCAAGATGCTCCCGCTACTTCTTAGGCATCATTCATCATTCATTAATCATTAATCACAAACGGAGCATGGACATTTCTGTCCATCAGGGCGCACGGCGAATCAGGACGCGTCGCAAATCGAGGCAATAGTCATCTAAGAGATCAGCCCATAATGCAAACAACCTTCAAGCACACCACTCGTGGCTTCGCCCTTTGCCTCGAAGCGCCTCTCCGCCGATATACCTCTTTCACTCTGAAGCGCGGCAACCTTCCCGACAAGACCCTTACTCGCGTTAGCGACGACAATGGCGTGGAAGCCGCTCGCGAGGGCGGCGAGATCGTTACCCGAATCCCCGGAGTAAACAACTTCGTCGGGCTTAAAGTCGGCGTGTGTTGCCAGCCATAGTAAGGCGTAAGCTTTATTCACCTGACCGGGCATCACATCGATCAATCCACAATTCAAAAACGGGTCGAGACTGCCCATGCAGGAATAAGGCAACCCTGCGGCACGCTTCTCCACTTCCTTGAGGATGTCGTCCAATTGCTCGGAGGCGCACTCATAGCTTACTTTAAAATCAGTCTGGTGTTCCGGTATTTGTAAAGAGAGACCGTCGATACCGCCCATGGCATTTTCTACTTCGCTGCGTGACAACCCCCCGGCTAATTCGAGGAGATGTTCAGAATAAGCTACAAAGTCTTCTCGGCTGCCACTGCGGCAATCCACAATTCGGCTGCCAACATCACACACAATCCAATCAGGTTGAGGCAAATTGAATTCAATGATCGCCTCTTCAACCGACTCCAGGTGGCGCCCCGTGGCAAAAACAAGCGGCAGATTTCTCTCAGATCGTGCCTTAGCTATTTCCAGTAAGGCCTTACGGTTCGCACTATTCCCAGGTAGCGGAATCAACGTTCCATCCAGATCAGTAGCGAGTATGCGCGGCGATACTACAGGTTGAGGGTTGAAATGTTCCATGACTATGCCTTAATCGTCTGAGACTCTGGGTCAACCCTTGGCGTATTTTTTGCTGCCTAGCTTTTTTATTGATCAGCCATTACCAAACTAAGACATACTATGCCTAAAAAAAATGGAACTCGCATCGCCTTAATCAGCCTACACGGCCTGATTCGCGGCAATAATTTAGAGCTAGGCCGCGACGAGGATACCGGCGGCCAGACGCGCTACGTGCTCGAACTCGCCCGCTCCCTCGCCGAACGCGACGACATCAGCCATGTTGACTTAATTACCCGGCAGATTGTCGATGATAAGGTGTCGGAGGATTATGCCATCCTGGAAGAACCGATCGCAGACAAAGCGTCCATCGTGCGCATCCCCTTTGGCCCAAAACGCTATTTGGGTAAATCCAAGCTCTGGCCCTACCTTGATGTCTTTGTCGATCAATGCCTAAATCACCTCCGGCGCACCGATAGCGTTCCGGATATTATTCATGGGCACTATGCTGACGCTGGCTATGGGGGCGGGCAGCTTGCCAGGCTTCTCGGCATACCGTTCGTTTTCACAGGGCATTCGCTCGGCCGCGTTAAAAAGGACCGGCTACTTGAATCGGGAGTGAAGCCGGAAAAAATCGAATCAAACTATAAAATCGGCACACGAATCGAGGCGGAAGAATTCGCCCTCGAAACCTGCTCACTGATTTGCACCAGCACTCACCAGGAAGTGCGTGAGCAATATGAATGCTACGAACACTATGTGCCTGAGCGCATGGAAGTCATTTCACCCGGAGTCGACCTTACGGCTTTCCGCACGCCGAGGGAGGACGACACCGAAACTGATCTCGAAGCAGCGATTCGCACCTTCCTCCACGATCCGGAAAAGCCGATGATCGCAGCGATGGCTCGCCCGGACGAGCGCAAGAACCTTGAAATGCTGGTTCGCTCTTACGGCGAGTCGCCCCGCCTGCAGCGTGAGGCCAACCTGGTCCTGATCATGGGCAGCCGCGATGATCTTCGCGAGATGCCAGCAGGCCAACGCACAGTCCTGAAAAACATCCTGACTCTAATCGATGTCTATGATCTCTACGGTAAGGTCGCTTACCCAAAGCGGCACAAATCAGACGACGTCCCCTCACTCTACCGTGCAGTGACTCGATCCCGTGGCGTATTTGTCAATGCCGCGATGACCGAGCCCTTCGGACTTACTTTATTAGAGGCTGCTGCCAGCGGCGCACCGCTCGTTGCAACAAACGATGGAGGCCCTACGGACATCATCGCAAACTGCCAAAACGGCATGCTCGTCGACCCATTCGATTCGAAGGCCATCGAAAAGGCCTTACTCCACACACTTATCGAACCCGGTCAGTGGGAAGCTTGGTCAGAAGCCGGCATCGAAAACGTGAACAAGCACTACTCATGGCAACGCCACTGCGAGCGCTACATGCGGGACATCAAAGAAATACTGAAGCAATCAGCACCACACGTCGAGTTGCCAAAGGGCCGGGTCAGCCGGAGACTCAAGAACGTCGACCGTCTCATTATTGCCGATATTGATAACACGCTTACGGGCAACGACGATGCCATGCGCGAGTTCTTTCAACTCATCACTGATGCTGAAGATAACATCGGCTTTGGCATCGCGACCGGTCGTCGCTTCGAGGATGTGAACCAATTGATGGAAGACTACGGCATGCCTCAACCGGAAGTCCTCATCACCTCCGTGGGCACAGAGATTTACTATGGCAGCAACTACACGCCTGATCGAAGCTGGAAGAAGCACATCGATTTCCGCTGGGAACCCGATCGCGTGCACGAAGTGCTCTCCGGCATCGAAGGTCTCTACCCGCAGGAGGAGAATGAACAGTCTGCTTTCAAGATAAGTTATCGTGTCGACTTCGATGTCGCCCCGAAGGTGCCGGCCATTAAACGCATTTTGCGTGAAGCCGGCCTGAAAGTGAAGACGGTCTTATCCCTGGGTATGTTCCTCGACATCATCCCATCGCGCGCCGGCAGTGGACTGAGCATTCGCCAGATGGCCTACAAGTGGGGCTTCCCGCTGGAAAACATTCTCGTTGCAGGGGACTCCGGCAACGACGAAGGCATGCTCTCGGGAAACACCCTCGGTGTTGTCGTCGGCAATTATAGCAAGGAACTGGAAAAACTGCGCCGCTACCCACGCGTTTACTTCGCCGATGCCCACCATGCTGCCGGTATCATTGAGGGCGTGCACTACTACAACTTCCTCAACACCATCACTATTCCAAACGATAAGCCTGCGACGGAAGATGCCTGATATTGATTTCGCCTACGAGGCGGATCGGTCTCTAAGGCGCATCCGTCCAAAGATTCTTAACCGAATTGAGTGGTCAGAGGACTCCAATTACAGCTTTGATGAGCGGGTGGAGCTCATCGATGCTCGCCTGGAAGAGCACTGGCCCAACCTCTTTCGCCTGCTCTATCAGCTCTATGGGCAGCACTACGATTTTTTCTACTATATCGAAAATATCCTGCTCACCGCCATCGATTGCTGGCTGACAAGGCCGAGCGACCTATGCGAACTTGATATACGACGCGAGAATGACCCTGGCTGGTATCTCTCCAATAATATGGTCGGAGGCTCCCTCTATGTGGATCTCTTCAGCGACGACCTGCCAAAACTGCGTGAGCGCATCCCCTACTTTCAGGAGATCGGCCTAACCTATGTTCACCTGATGCCGCTCTACGCCTCGAGAGAAGGAAACAGCGACGGTGGCTACGCCATTTCAGACTACCGCTCCGTCGACCCGGACCTCGGGACTCTTGAAGACCTGCGCCTCCTCGCAGCTGATTTCCGCGAAGCAGGCATTTCCCTCCTTCTCGACTTTGTCTTCAACCACACCTCGGATGATCACGAATGGGCCATCCACGCCCAGGAGGGAAATCGTGAATACATGGACTACTACCATGCCTATCCGGACCGGACGGTCCCAGATCAATACGAACAAAACCTCCGCGAAATATTTCCTACCATCCGGCGTGGCAACTTTACTTGGCATGAGGGGATGAAGCGCTGGGTGTGGACGACCTTCAACAGCTTCCAATGGGACCTCAAATACTCGAACCCTGAAGTCTTCCGCGCAATGTGCGGCGAAATACTTTTTCTCGCGAACACAGGCGTCGAAATTTTACGCCTCGACGCAGTGGCCTTCGTCTGGAAGCAGATGGGCACCAATTGCGAGAATCTCCCAGAGGCCCACACCCTGATTCAAGCCTTTAATGCCGTTTGCCGTATTGCTGCACCGGGGCTCGCCTTTAAGTCGGAAGCTATCGTCCATCCAGATGAAGTCGCGAAATACATCGGTCGAGAAGAGTGCCAGATGTCCTACAACCCGACCTTGATGGCGCTTCTCTGGGAGAGCACTGCCACCCGTGAGACCAAACTACTCAAGCAATCGCTGGAACATCGCCACCAGCTACCGCAGGGCACCTCATGGATCAACTATCTGCGCGGCCACGACGATATTGGCTGGTCCTTCGACAATGGCGATGCCTGGGCTGTCGGGATCAATCCCGACGACCATCGCAACTTTCTCAATCAGTATTACACTGGCAGCTTTGATGGCTCCTTCGCCCGCGGCGTGCCCTTCCAGCATAATACCGATACAGGCGACATGCGCGTCTCAGGAACAATGGCATCACTTGCTGGACTGGAGCAGGCCGTTACAGATAAAGATAAGATACTGCGGGAAATGGCGATCAAGCGCATACGCATGCTCTACGGCGTGCTCTCCTCAATCGGAGGCATTCCGCTTATCTTTATGGGAGAGGAATGGGGGCTCTTCAACGATTACGCATTCACGGAGGATCCGGAGAAAGCGGAGGATAGCCGCTGGATCCACCGGCCAAAAATGGACTGGTCCATCCCGAAGAAACATCGCGGTAAAAAAACAGCGCCAGGGCGCATTTTTAAAAATCTGCAGGAGATCTTTGCCATGCGCAAAGAGGTGCCCGCCCTCGTCGGCAATCAAATGAGGTTACTCCCAATATTTAATGACCACACTCTGGCTTACCTACGCTGGCACGATGGAAGCAATCTCATCGTTTTCGCAAATTTCTCCGAACAGCCGCAGCAAATTGAGCTCAGTCGACTGCGACTTGAGGGCTTCTCTCACTTCCTAAAAGATGTTTTCACCGGAGAAACCGTCTCGACCGCAGGCCAATATGAACTCACGCCTTATCAATTACTCTGGTTGCTCGAGGATTAACATTAGACTCCTTTCAACGCAAGTGCAGTGCTGCCGCTTGGCCGCACCTGCCGATTTAATCACATGAACAAATACATTCTTTTATCCATTTTATTTACGGCTGCTTGCCTAGCCGACACCCCGAAACCCGCCTTCCCCTGCTGCCCGCCGGCTGAGGGGCAGCCGCATCAACCCAGACCGGACGCGCACGCGCCCATCTCCGTCATGGGCGACCACACGCACGCAAAGGACGGCTTTATGCTCTCCTACCGCTACATGCAAATGAACATGGATGGCATGCGTAATGGCAGCAACCGTGTCTCCAGTTCAGAGGTTTTCGCTGCGGATGGAGGCTACACCGTGACACCTGAATCCATGACCATGGACATGCACATGTTCGGGCTCATGTATGCCCCCACCAATAAACTCACGCTTATGTTAATGGCCAACTACCTCGAAACGGAAATGGACCACCGCATCAACCCGGCTGCGCCCCCCATGCTGTTCAATGTCGTCGGAGGCAACACCTTCACGACTAAAACAAACGGCTGGGGAGATATTAAACTCGGAGGGCTCTACCGCTTCTATCTGGAAGACAACCGCAAGGCACACTTCGGAA
>Ga0307972_1001721_pt1 | contig 11521 bp, 10 predicted proteins | sample OrgLakmetagen780_FD_201848 | JGI IMG/M metagenome (GOLD analysis project Ga0307972, IMG submission 201848) | Saline water microbial communities from Organic Lake, Antarctica - #780 | ecosystem: Environmental > Aquatic > Non-marine Saline and Alkaline > Saline | place: Antarctica: Organic Lake...
GTGTGTGTGTGTGTGTGTGTGTGTGTGTATGTGTGTGTGTATGTGTGTGTGTATGTGTGTGTGTGTGTGTATGTGTGTGTGTGTGTGTGTGTGTGAGGAGGGCCCGGCGTCCATATCGGAGAATCGGAGGGTTTGAATAAAAGAATTTGATATCATTTTACTCATTTGCTCATGATTCGGAGAAATTCGGAGACTTTTCAGAGCGGTTGGAATCGCATTTTTCCATTTCTGAGTTACAAGAATATAATTGAGTGAATGAGTACAATCGCGTAGTTGTAATTGCGGGCAATAGGTAGTTACAGCATGGAAAGCTATTTGCAGGCAATTTAGTGCTCCCAGCATGCAGCAGCTCGGACAGAGGAATGCAAAGATGCTCGGCAGCAGGGGAGCAGCTCGAGCACTGGCTGCCATTCGCCCCTTCAGCAGTTCCTCCTCTAGCAGCAGCAATTCTGGTGCCGGGAGGCTTGCAGGCCGCAACATTTTCGAGCTAAGGGCAGTGCCGCAGGCGAATGCGGCCACCACCAGCGTGGAGGAGGTCCAGGCAGCCTCGCCTCCCACCAGCCACAACAACAAGGCAGCACCCACCCCCTCCTCCCCCCCAGCACAGGAAGCCTTCATCTCCCTGCCCACCAGTGATGAGTCTGACACGCTGCTGCGGATTAGGCACAGCGTGAGTGGATGGCTGTAGTGCGAGGAGAGCATTGCGAGGGTGGTTGGTGTTAGGGGGCGCGGAAAATGACACCCTCTTACTGACACAAAATGTTGATACACGAAGACACGTTCCTACCTTTTCCCCCTCCTGGATGATCCTGCAGAGTGCCCACATGATGGCCATGGCCGTGCAGAAGCTGTACAAGGACGCACAGGTCACCATTGGGCCCTGGATTGACCGCGGCTTCTACTACGACTTTGACCTCAAGGAACCCCTGACAGAGAAGGAGCTGAAGCAGATTAAGAAGGAGATGCAGAAGATAGCCAGGGCCAAACTGCCCTTTATCAGAGAAGACGTGAGTGGTTAGGGGCGTGTCTTGCACTGGGGCGCTTGTGCACAAATACGCATACGCACATATGCATTCACACACATACGCACATGCACATACATATGCACGCTCCTTGCACACCACACACAAATGTCCACACACACATACATCACATACATACACAAAACATACTCACACACACACACGCATACACACACCCATGCACGTATCCTTACACGCACGCATGCACAAATATGTGCACTCCCACATTCATACATACGCATGTACACGTGCTTTCACGCATACGCATCTGCTTATCTGCATGTACATGCCAAAACAATTCAAACAGTTACGTATTCAACACGTCACGTACACAAGGACAGCAAAAACAAATATGCATACGTATCCTGCACATTCCACAGATGCCAATTACGTTCTTCTCTGCTGCCCACACATTCACTCAAACACACAAGCAAAACCACACACACTCACTCACACACGAACACACACGAACACAGGTGAGCAAGGAGGAGGCAGAGCGCCGCATCAAGGAGATCAATGAGCCCTACAAGCTGGAGATCTTGGAAAGCATCCTTGCCCGCACGCCAGACGCAAACATCACCATCTACCACATCGGAGAGAAAGACCATCCCATGCACTGGTGCGTTTTTGTCGGGCACCACATCGCTGGGAACGGCTCTCAACGAGCATTTTTGTTTGTGCTGGAACTAGAAAGTAAGGCACTCTTTCAGAGAGGGGCTCCTTATGAGTGTGTGTATGTGTGTCTGTGTTAGTAATGCACCCCTTAGAAAGGGCTCCAAATGAGTGTGAACGCTGGTCAGGTACTTGGACTAAGGTTCGCGTCATTCCATGCACTTATGTGAGTGCAAACTGATCTGCCCGGCTCTATTTGCCTCTCCCATTGTGCACTGGTACCAGTGGGAACTCAGTGAGGCTCGTGATCTAAATCGAATTGAATGTGAGCAGGCACGAGCCAGCCAGGAAAAACAACAACCACACCTCACCTATATTTCTCATGCATCTCTCATGTGCCATGGAAGCCAGTACAAACTGTTTTGTCATCAGCACTGTCTTGCGACATTAGCACCATGGATGTCAACAAAAACGTCACTGTCTTCAAGACAGTGTCTTGTATCTTCAGCACAACAATAACCCACGCAAACAGCAACCGCCATCTTGTGTTGCGAGCACCACAGTAGTGGGCAAAAACACCACTGGATGTTTTTCTTTTAGTCAGACTCAGAGACAACATCCAGTGGTGTTTTTGCTCACTAATGTGGTGCGCCGTCTCTGACTGACTCCCACCACTCAGGGACCACTGGATGTCTCTCAGTCAGACCCCCTGCAGGTGGGACTTAAGTGCTGGGCCCCACGAAGAGAAAACTGCGGACCTCCACAAAAACTGTACTATTATTATTAACTCTGTGCAGGTGGGACTTAAGTGCTGGGCCCCATGAAGAGAAAACCACGGACCTCCACAAAAACTTCACTATTTTTTGTAACTTTGTGCAGGTGGGGCTTGAGTGCTGGGCCCCACGATGAGAAAACCGCGGACCTCCACAAAAACTGTACTATTTTTTGTAACTCTGTGCAGGTGGGACTTAAGTTCTGTGCCCCATGAAGAGAAAACCACGGACCTCCACAAAAACTTCACTATTTTTTGTAACTTTGTGCAGGTGGGGCTTGAGTGCTGGGCCCCACGAAGAGAAAACCGCGGACCTCCACAAAAATTGTACTATTATTATTAACTCTGTGCAGGTGGGACTTGAGTGCTGGGCCCCACGAAGAGGAAACTGCGGACCTCCACAAAAACTGTACTATTTTTTGTAACTCTGTGCAGGTGGGACTTGAGTGCTGGGCCCCATGAAGAGAAAACCACGGACCTCCACAACAACTGTATTCTTTTTTGTAACTCTGTGCAGGTGGGACTTGAGTGCTGGGCCCCACGAAGAGAAAACCGCGGACCTCCACAAAATCTCCACTATTTTTTGTAACTTTGTGCAGGTGGGACTTGAGTGCTGGGCCCCATGAAGAGAAAACCACGGACTTGCATGAAAACTCCACTATTTTTTGTCGCTCTGTGCAGGTGGGACTTGTGTGCTGGGCCTCACGTAGAGAAGACCTCGGACCTCAATATGGACGCCATCAAGCTTGAGTCGGTGGCAGGCGCGTACTGGCGAGGGGACGAGAACCGCGCGATGCTGCAGGTAGGTCTTCGTGTCTAATTGCTGACTGTTGTTGAGGCTTGGTGGGGCTTAATACAGGCTAAGCCACTGGAAGTGAAGTCCAAGGGCACTGCTGCAGGTAGGTTTTCGTGTCTAATTGCTGACTGTTGTTGAGGCTTGGTGGGTAACGGAGGCTCTTTGAAGGATGGAGCAGAGGCCTTTATGCTGTTCCTGCGTGTCGCGCCGCTCAGCTGGTTCTTTGGTCTAGTTTACTCACTTAATACAGGGCTCGAGCCAGTGGAAGTGGAGGCCAAGGCCACGAAATACGCACGATGCTGCAGGGTTCACTAGTTGGTGCTTGTTTAAAGGGGTCTTCTTATTACAATAATGACAGCACAGCTTGAACAGTGGAACTGAAACTGATCGACTACATTTGTGGAGGCAGGGTTGAGGGAGGAGTACCCACGCCGGCCTGTGCTCCAAGGTTGCATCACTCCCTGGCGTTTCAACCATCATTTCTGTGCACCGTGTTTACGGCACTGCCTAAAAGAATCGAGAGCAGCTTGAGGCCTGTGTCACGCTCAGCTGGTACATTTCCTGATGCTGAAGCTCTAAATTGACTGTTTTTTTTGTGCAGCGTATTCGTGGCATTGTTGGGTGAAGCCAGGAGCAGCTGCGGGCCTACTTCAAGCTCATCCATAAACCCACTCCGTCCCTGACATTTGAGCTAGAATACTGTCTGTGTTTCTTGTGCAGCGTATTTATGGCACTGCCTGGGAGACCCCGGAGCAGCTGCAGGCCTACATCAAGCTCAAGGAGGAGGCTGCAAAGAGAGACCACCGCAGATTAGGGAGGGAGCTGGACCTGTTCAGTTTGCAAGAGACAGCAGGTGGGTGTGTGGTCGGGTGTGGGGGTCGGGTTTGGGTGTGCGCGTTTGTGTGTGTGTGTGTGTGTGTGCGTGGGTGTATGTGCGTGTGCATGTGCTTTTGTGTGTGTGTGCGTGTGTGAGAGGTCCTCATCGTGTCCTGCCTGCTGTCATTATCGTAACGGAAACCTGCACTGCATATATGCCTTGTCTCACTATTTCAGCGAGCCACGCACCTACCATCCACCCTCCCACAGGTGGAGGCTTGGTAACGGAGGCCTGCACTGTAATGGATGCATTGCCTCACTATTTTAGCGGGCCACACACCTACCATCCAACCTCCCACAGGTGGCGGCTTGGTGTTTTGGCACGGGAACGGAGCGATGATCCGCCACCAGATTGAATCCTTCTGGAAGGACCTGCACATGCAGCAAGGCTACCAGCTCGTGTACTCCCCACACGTGGCCAAGATCGACCTGTGGAAGACGAGCGGCCACTTTGACTTCTACAAGGAGAGCATGTTTGACCAGATGCAGGTGAGCCTCACAGGAATGTTTGAGCAGATGCATGTTTGACCAGAGTGCAGGTGAGCCTCGGAAGAATGTGAAAGTGTGCCCATGCGTGTGTGCGTAAGTTTCTGAGTGGGTGTGTGTTTGAATGTGTTTGTGTGGGTGTGCATTGTAGGGCTTTAGGGCTACTTATAGGGTTGGCCAGAACCATATACGGTTTATATACCGTATTTTTGGCAGGGAAATCACCAAATATACGATCATATACGGTGTATACATACGATTCTGGCCAATCCTAGCTACTTGGAGTCAGAGGCATATTCAGGGAGTGCGAGGTTTGGGCGTGGCAATTTTTTTTTACACAAGGCGTCGCCTTAAGTACCATGTGACTTAATACTACATTCACACGTCAGCAGTGTGAGAGGGCTGCCATCTTAATTGTGCTGTTTTGCCAATGCGCTCCCTTGCATTTGGCGTAAGAACAGCGGCTAAGACTTTCCAGAAACAAGTACCTTGAATTGCAGTACACATTTTTCTCAGACAATTACCTCATATTCACACTACTCCAGATTAAGGATGAGGGCTACCTTTATAAAAGACTCTTTAACAACAAGTACCTTTAAGTGCAGCAGTGCACCATCCTCTTGAACAACGACCTTGTCCTCACTTGTATGTTCTCAAATTCACTGCAGGGTGAGGACAAGTGCTACCTTTATAAAGCCTTTTTAAAACAAGTACCTTTAAAATACAGCAGTACACAGTGTGTGTGTATGTGTGTGTGTGTTTGTGTGTGTGTGTGTGTGTGCGCGCCCCTTAAACAACGACCCCATTCTTACGAGTACGTCCTCACACTCACTGCAGGATGAGGATGAGGGCTGCCTTCATAAAAGCGCACAAACCTTTACATTTGCTGCCAGTCAAAAAGACTACCATGATTACCATGTCAAGCACTCATCTGTTAGCACATACGTACACACCTCGCTGCAGATTGAGGATGAGGAGTGTACCAGATTAAGCTGTCACTCATCTGTTAGCACATACGTACACACCTTGCTGCAGATTGAGGATGAGGAGTACCAGATTAAGCCCATGAACTGCCCCTTCCACGTCGGCATCTACAAGGAAGGCTTCTACAGCTACAAGGACCTTCCCATTCGGCTAGCTGAGCTGGGCACGGTCTACAGGTGCGTGGCTGTGTGTGTGCGTGCGTGCATGTGTGTATGTGTGTGTGTTTGTGTGTGTCCAAGCGCTTATGCATGTGTACTACAAGGACCTTCCTATCCGGCTAGCGGAGCAGGGCAGGGTCTACAGGTGCGTGTGTGTGCGTGCTTGTTTGCTTACGTGCGTATGTGCTTTGCGCATGCTTCAGGGTGCATGGTTATTCACGTGTGCGTGTGTTTGTGCATGACCTAAAGTGTACATGCCTGTATGCATGCGCGCAAGTGTATGTGTGTTCACGTGTTAGGATGCGTGTTTGTCTGTTACTTTGTGTACGTGTGTGTATGGCTAAAGTCACAGTTAGATATAAGTGGAAGAGCACTTGCAGTAGTATGCAGGGAAGTGGAGCTAAGATATTTCTGATGCTACAAAAAAAGCAAAACTTTCCCAAATCTTACATCGTCGTGCCTGTCAATTCATGTGTTTTGTGGCTGGCAGTGGCTTTATTCGGCCATCCTTATTTTTGCCTGTGCATGCGTGTGTGTGTGTGTGTGTGTGTGTGTGTGTGTGTGTGTGTGTGTGTGTGCGCGCGTGCACGCATGTTAGTGTTTGTGTGTGTTTGTGTGTCAAACAAGCATGTCCCTTCAAAGTCCTCAGGCAAAGCAAATAATAAAAAGAAAAAAAGAAGCACTACAGTGAAACATCTCTGAATGATTTATGCCCTTGCACACAAGTATTACGCTCTAACGAATGGAAAAAACAATAATTGAGCACACATGCATCGTCCATGTCAGCTTGGGCAGGCCGTAGCTTCTCTTATAACAAAGCCACATTTTCAATTCAGGACTCACAACATTTAGAAGCACAGCCCCTTGACTTACGCGTTGATGTCACCTTACGTGTAGCTAGGAGCGATCAGGGACGTGTAGCTATGAGCGATCAGGGACGTGTAGGCATGAGCGATCAGGGACGTGTAGGCATGAGCGACCAGGGACGTGTAGGTAGAGCAATCAGGGACGTGTAGGCATGAGCGATCAGGGACGTGTAGGCATGAGCGATCAGGGACGTGTAGGTATGAGCGATTAGGGAACTGTAGGCATGAGGGGACGTGTAGGTATGAGCGATCAGTGACCATGCACGGCTTTTTCAGAGCGCTTGGCTTCACCCCCCTTGTTTGATGTCGACTTCACCGTGCTCGTAGGTATGAGCGATCAGGCACGATGCACGGCTTATTCAGAGCACGTGGCTTCACCCAAGATGACGGCCACATCTTCTGCCTCCCCGACCAGATCTCCGCAGAGATTGTGGGAGTGCTGAATCTCATGGAGCAGGTGCTGTCGACCTTTGGGTTCTCTCAGTACGAGGTCAACTTGTCGACACGGCCAGAGAAGTCTGTAGGTGGGTGTGAGGTGCCGAACCTTCAGGCTGTAGGGTTTATCAAGCAGGTAAAAACTGCCAACTTGCAAACAAGCTGCTGTCATGGGTTGATGCTAGGGTTGGCCAGAACCGTATAATTACACCGTTTATGACCGTATATTTTGTGATTTCCCTGCCAAACATACCGTACACACACCTTATACGTATAGTTCTGGCCAACCCTAGTTGTTGCCTTAACGTCTACGCCAAATCCCTTTAGGCTATAGGTTTCATGAAGCAGGTGAAAACCGCCAAGGCAGCAAACGAGCAGCTGTCATGGATTGTTTCCTGTACGCCCACACCAATTTCTGACTCCTATGACTGACGCAAGAGACACCAATTTCTGACTCCTATGACTGACGCAAGAGACACCAATTTCTGACTCCTATGACTGACGCAAGAGACACCAATTTCTGACTCCTGTGACTGACGCAAGAGACACCAATTTTTGACTCCTATGACTGACGCAAGAGAAGCCTGTTTTCATGTTGGTCGCCTGGACATCATTCCTGCATGTCATCACAAAAGCATCTGTGCTGTTTAGAAGCCTGTGATGAGATTACAAGCAATGGATCAACCACCTTACTGTGCTGGTGAAAACTATTCTGCTGAGGCTTCGCAGTAATTGCATACACTTCGCACACAATTTTGTACAACTGTGTATCACCATAGCCTGTGATGAGATTACAAGCAATGGATCAACCACCTTACTGTGCTGGTGAAAACTATGCTGCTGAGGCTTCGCAGTAATTGCATACACTTCGCACACAATTTTGTACAACTATGTATTACCGTAGCCTGTGATGAGATTACAAGCAATGGATCAACCACCTTACTGTGCTGGTGAAAACTCTGCTGCTGAGGCTCCTTGGGTTTCGGCGTGCATTTAGATCCATCTCTCCTCTGTACTTCCATCGCCTCTGCTTTCCAGCAACCCTCCTGGCATTATCACGCATTACATGGTCACGTGTATAACTCACAAAATTGTATTTTCATGTGGCAATTGACGGCAGGTGGCAACAACTTCTGGCATTTTCTGCAGGAAGTTTTTAACTTTAATCCGTGCATTATGTCATTTCTGCCTAATCGTTGCTCGTTGCGCAGGTGACGACAACTTCTGGCAGATTGCAGAGAGTTCTCTGGTGGAGGCCTTAGATTCTAAAGGCTGGTCTTATCAGGTAAGGCTCGTTTTTCCAGCCACACCGCTTGCTTATGTCTACTCCAGGCTACCGGTTTTCCAGGGGGAAGCGGTATTTTCCTCTTGCAAGCAGGCAGAAGGTCGTTGCTCTCGCGTAGTTCAGGTGCACAGAATCTCGTAGTCGTGGGCTCCATCGTAGGTAGCTGCAGGTTTTGGTAGTTGTGGCCAATGATGGTTTGCCATTGCTCCACATAGCTCAGGTGCACAGGTGCACATATTTTTGTAGATGTGGGCTCCATCGTAGGTATCGTAGGTAGCTGCAGGTTTTGGTAGTAATGGACAGTGATGGTTTGCAAGCCGTTGCTCTCACGTAGTTCAGGTGCACAGGTGCACATATCTTTGTAGAGAAAAATACCCCCCCCTGCAGCCGTGCAAAGCCCGTGCGCGACGAACTCGCGTCCGTCGTATTTTAGCGTGGTCTCGCTTCCGTTGTATTTCAGCGTGGTCCAAGCGAATGGCCCCCATAGTAAACTCCATCGTTTACAATATAGCTGCCAGCTTCAGCTGTGAAAAGGGGTTTTACAGGCAGTTATAAAATTTTGCAGTTCTATTTTCCAGGTACATGTCCGAGTTGCAGTGATATGTATAAGTTGCATATAAGTTGCAGTTGTAGGTACAAGTGTAAGTTGCAGATGCAATTGCAAAGACCAGGTCACGGTCTTTGTATTACCACGTACACAAATAAGTTGCCTAAGCCACCTGCAAAGTTAGGTCACAGGGCATGTACTACTTGAACAGGCCACCTGCAAAGCCAGCTATTATATTCAGGTGTTACATCAGTGCTTACTGCTAAAACATTGGACCTACAGCCTTCTTGTTCACTGATGTTGTAAGGAACCCAGTTCTGTGTCGCCTGTGCACAGCATAGCCACCTGACACTGTCTATTGCGATCACAGATAGACGAAGGGGGAGGTGCCTTCTACGGCCCCAAAATTGACCTCAAGATCCAAGATGCCATCGGCCGAAAGTGGCAGTGCTCGACTGTACAACTAGACTTCAACTTGCCACAAAGGTGAGAGCTGTGTGGTGTGTGCTGGCTTGTGTGGTGTGTACTGGCTTGTATGCTGGCTTGTACAACCAGACTTCAACTTGCCACAAAGGTGAGAGCTGTGTGGTGTGCGCTGGCTTGTGTGGTGTGTACTGGCTTGTGGTCAAGCCAGTGTACAAGGCAGTGATATGTGCCTGTCTGTATGTGCCTGTACCTCAATTGCTGCATGAGTGTGTGTGTGTGTGTTCGTGTGCTGCAGGTAAGTGTGTGTGCGCATGTTACATCAGCCCTGTTTAAGCACACTTGATATTGTGGAACTTGCTTACCATTAATGTTGTCGCACTGTGTCAGAATCACGCCTTCCACATGCAAAGCAGGCTATTTAAAAATCGGAGTGTGTGTGGTGCTTGCTGGAGCAGTTCATACCAATAAGACTTAGTAGTGAAGTCCTTAGCCGATGCACACACACACACACACTCTCACACACACACACACACACGTCCGCTCAGCATAGCACCGTGAGGTCGCAATGACACAACGCCTGCCCTGCACTGCGGATGCGCACAGATTCAACATGACCTACGTAGACGAAGAGAACAACAGGCAGCGACCCATCATGATTCATCGTGCCATTTTTGGCAGCATCGAGCGCTTTTTCGGCATCCTCATAGAAAACTACGCAGGCGCGTTCCCCCTGTGGATGGCACCCACTCAGGTTAGTGCAAGATGTGTGCGTGTGCGTGTGTATGTGTGTGTACGTATGTGTGAGTGTGTGTGAGAGTATGAGGACACTAGACCTTTGCTTGCAAGAAAGATGGCGCAAAAAAGCCTCTGTTCTGTGTGTACTTGGCTTCTGTAGTCAGGGTGAGCTGCTCTGAAAGACGCGTGGTTGTGGTAGTGGGTCGTTGTGCACTCATTTGCTGTGTCAGCAGGGTTGGTCCTTGTCTTCTCGCGGCACTTGGCAAGCGGAGATGAAGAGCCACAGCTCGTGTTGTCATCATAACATTCTTTGCTCGGCACTTGGCAAGCCGAGATGAAGAGCCACAGCTCGTGTTTTCATCATAACATTATTTGCTCGGCATTGGCAAGCCGAGATGAAGAGCCACAGACTGTGTTGCCATCATAACATTCTTTGCTCGGCACTTGGCAAACCGAGATGAAGAGCCACAGCTCGTGTTTTTATCATAACATTATTTGCTTGGCATTGGCAAGCCGAGATGAAGAGCCACGGCTCGTGATTTTATCATAACATTCTTTGCTCGGCACTTGGCAAGCCGAGATGAAGAGCCACAGCTCGTATTTTTATCATAACATTATTTGCTCGGCATTGGCAAGCCGAGATGAAGAGCCACGGCTCGTGATTTTATCATAACATTCTTTGCTTGGCACCTGGCAAGCCAAGATGAAAAGCCATAGATTGTGTTGCCATCATAACAAAGGTGTACAGTTGACCAAGACCATGTACTTACAGTATGATGACGTCTGGTTCATTTGACAACGTTGGCAGATTTCACATTGACACAATAATAACCGCTACAAAGTACCCAGACCGTGTTGCCAGGCATGTTTTGTGTCATAAGTCACTAAAAAATTTTCATCTTCCTTCCTTCCACCGAACTCCTTGAAGCTCAGCGACTGGTGTACTCTCTATCAGACGGAGGAAGTTTACCAACTGAGTGGCACGGATTTTGATGTCAGGCAGCCTGGGACATGATGCAGCTAGCATTTTTTTTGCTGGACTTCCTGGGATGCGTACAATCATGCATGCGTACATTCCAGTTGCATAATCACTGTGCAAAAATATCACTTGCCCCCTCCGTGGCTAGGTGTGGCTGGAAAATAAATCAAATGCATCCAGTTGTCTGCCCTCTTGTTCCCTGTATGCTTACTTTAAGCTTGCCTGTAAGTTGTGCTTTGCAGATGCTGACCACAAACGACGTAGTCATTACAGCATTTCAATCCTAACCCCACCCTGTCAAACCCAACAATTCTGGTACGGCTGCAAAACGTGGATAACAGGGTTGCTTAAACACACGTCTTTATTCCCACCATCATGTGCCTGAATTACCTACACCCAAATTGTGCAGGTTCTGCTGCTGACCATGAACAGTACAGTCACTTAAAACATGTACAAAGAATGTATTGATCATTTCCACACTGTGAAACCTACTTCCAAACGTGCAGGTTCGGCTACTGACCATGAACGATGAGGTTAACGTG
>Ga0307972_1001723_pt1 | contig 11515 bp, 17 predicted proteins | sample OrgLakmetagen780_FD_201848 | JGI IMG/M metagenome (GOLD analysis project Ga0307972, IMG submission 201848) | Saline water microbial communities from Organic Lake, Antarctica - #780 | ecosystem: Environmental > Aquatic > Non-marine Saline and Alkaline > Saline | place: Antarctica: Organic Lake...
ATCGGACTGGTCTGCTGTAGTTGGGTGAGCTGGTGGGGTGGGCAGCTAGAGAGGAGAGAGAGGAGCTGTTTTTGGGGGTTTGCATGCGTCCTTTGTTCTCTCTTCTGCTCTTGTTCTCTTGGCACTCCTGGTTTTGTGAGGCTCTCTCAGCCTCTTGTTTCCTGTTTCTGACTGAGGCTTCTTATACACACACATCCTGAGACATATCGACATCTTTGTTCTTGTTCTCCTTGATGCTTACCCTTCACGCTTCTTCAAAACAAACGTTCTCTTTCTCTATACACTTTTCTTTTCTTCATACATCAGTTTCCTCTGTTTCTTTTGTTTAGCCAGGTGTAAGTTTCAGGCTTTTTCCAAACTTCCGCTGAGATGCCCTTTGCATATATAGTAATGTACCCTTACCTTACCTTCTTTTATGACTTTCATTGAGGAAAAGAACGTGGAAGCAGCAAATAATTACTAACGGTCTTTTATCAAAAGAATCAAAAGTTCGCTGCTGGAGATTGAAAAGCTCTTGTTCCAAAATGTGTCCAGATTTTCTCCCTGTCCGAAATGTTACCTCTAACAATTGACAAATCACATGCTGTCAATCACAATCTGGACTTACAGCTATAGCTAAACTATCCGTCAAAGGCGTTGAAGGAGCTCATGACATCTTGCACTCTCTCGTTAAAACTGTCCAGTTTGTTGCTCAGTGTATTCCTGCGCAATAAAGTGCAAAAGAAGGTTAATGCCAGGTCACCAATGAAAAGGCCGGCTCATCCGGTGGGTAAAGCCACCTTTCTTGGGCAAGCACAATTCGCAACTTCATGGCCTTGCACCACAATCACACAGTACCTGGTGGGAACAGGTCTTTACTACGGGGGGCTGGAACATGTGTTGTTAACTGCCATATGACACTGATACTGGGGCTCACAAACTACGAAGAATAGACGTACCTCTGAGAATTGGTGAGCAAAGAGTAAGGGAGTACACGCTCATAGCGAGTGACTGTTTCTGTCATGGACCAACGCGCTCCATCAGCAACATCCGCTGCCACAGCGGCAGCCTGGGCCTTACACAAGTCTTTGTTGTCTTTGTTGGGAGGCTCCTGGGAGGCATTTTGGAACGCTTTGGATTTAGCTAACCGGCTCGCCAACGTGGTAGGACTGAGCATTCAGCAGGCTGCTAGTGTCAGCCTTAGCACGCAATTTTCTGGTTTACAGTTCTGCTTGCCTTAACCCACATGTGAAATCAGCTAGGCAACATGGTGTCCACTTACATCACAGCCGAGACCATCTTCCTGGATGCAGGTTTGGACCTGGTAAGCAATGGTCAGCTTGCAGCTCTGACCAATCTCATTAGCGTGGCTCACACACTGCAGAAGCAAGCAATGTCATAAATTAATGCCGGCAGACTCTTCAAACGAAACAAACAGGAGGTGCTCTTTAAGACCTACTTTGAAGCATGCTTGTGCAGTCAAAATGTGTGTTACGTGTCTGGCCACTAACCCACCTCTTCATATCTCTCCGTGCTCCAGTCTTTCAGTCTGTTGCACACAGCCATTTCCTTGTCATCACGCAGCTCACAAAAACGACGAGTCTGCATCATCTTACTATTCAGGGCAACAACCTGCAGGGTTGGTCAGTATACATTGGCACTGAAACAAGGCTTGATCTAGCCTCCCCCTGCTGCCTAATAGCAACACCAAAAGCCATATCTCCAGCCTAACCTGCTGCACTTACACAATTCACCCGAGAGGCTGCCTTATCCTCCTTGCAATCATCATATCTCTCTCCATCCTTCCAGGTTTTACAGTGCCGCTCAAACTCCTTGTTGCGCTCGCAGACAAGCCTGCATGGAAATTGGAGGGGAGAATTTTCGGACAAGTGGTCAGCAATGAAGCAAGCATACACCTGCTTGTGTAGGGATGAAATAACTGTACTCACCAAAATGAGTCATCCTAAAAACGATGGGGTGGGTGGAGGGACCACTAAATGAAATGCATTAAAGCAGAGCATCCCCATATGCTGCCATTTTGGCAAAGCAAGTTATGGTTACGGCCAGAGTTTCTTGTAAATACAATTTTGTTTGTCAGAGAGTTGACTGGGGTTTAAAAGAGGTGGTGATCCACAGGAGTGCTCAACGAGGGTTGGGTGTAACTTCCGTTACACAAAATTATTTGCTTACCGCTCGTCAGTGGCAGTGTCAAAGCAGACCCACTGCAGCTTAATCAACTCATCAAGATCTTCATTCTCGGATGCCTTTGTCTTGCAGGCATCGATCTTTGTGTTGAACTCCTCACCGCATTCCTGAACACACACGGTTTAGTAGCTTTCCATGGCACAGCACCTATGCATGGGGCTCAAGCCGAAGCTAGGTGAGGACACGTAACCAGCTGTAACTAGAAATATCAACCAATGTCATAATAAAGCTGTCTTTATCCAGCTTCAGCTCTTTGAACTTACCTTCCACTCCTTTATTCGGGCTTCAAACTTTGTATCTTCGGCATCTTTGACAGCTTTGCAGGGAACACAACTACTGGGTTCTAGCCTTCCTTTTTCGCAATCTGCATAAGAGAGGGAAAAGGAGTTAAGTCAAAAGTTACTTCTGCGTGCAGGTTAAGTCGAGCATTAGCTGAGTAAATTTCTCAAATGCCATAAAAGCATTAAGCAATAAACAGCGACAGATGTTACTTAACCGGAGAAAAATCATCATCAAATCAACAGGTACTCAACCTGCCAACCTACTTACCTTTGTCACCCGTGTGCTTCATGTAGCATCCATCCAACTTCCCCTCCATCATCTCATTGAAAGTCTCTGGTCTTGGAAGCTCTGCAAAGTGCACATGCAAATTCCAATCATACGAGCTGAGACACTTAAAAGTTGTTGCAAGGCCTGCCTAAAGTGTGAATGAATGCCTCAGGCACTTAAGGAGCACACACTTTTACAGGCAGGCATAGGCATAGCTCTGATCAAATGCAGAAGGTAAAGTACTACTAAATGCCAAATTACAACTATCATGCTAGCATAATTCACAATGAACAAAGCAACCTTGCAACAGGCACATGGAGGAGCAATAGATAGCAAGTACTCAGCATAGCTGACAAAGGGGGCTGAGCAAAACTTACCAAGCTGCCAGAAGTCCGCAGTATGCTCGTGGAAAGGACCCCAAGCGTTCTCAACTTCCTGTGCTGCTGAGAACACATCTTCCACTTTGCCTCCAACACCTCTCTCGGAAAACTTGGGTTTGATTATTTTGAGCAGCTCAAGTGTGGCTGTGACTGAGCCCATTACATCAAGCAAGGCAAACCCATCCACTCCCTCTTCAAGACCACCATTGAGCTTTTGCACATGACCTGGAAGAACATGGGAGAACATTCAGAAAAATCTGCAGATTGGCTCTTGTTTGAAGAACAGTTGTGGACCAAGAAAATTTCAGTTGGCCCATGTTGTGTCACAAGAGCCAAGCCAGACTTGCTGGAAATCTGTTGCCAAAAAGTACAAGTTGAAAGGTGAGCACTGCACTGGAATACAGATAATCATGTGGCATTGCAAGGCACAGTCTTTCAAGAGAGGAAAAGGACCTGTGTTTTCTTCCCCTAATAAAAACACCTGCAAGGGCTTCCAGCGGCTTGCGGATAGTAGGCTTCATGCTGCCCATCAACGCAGGCAGCTTCTTTGATTCCTCTACAGCAGCCTTGAGCTTGGTGTGACCAACTTCCAGGTTGTTGGACCCAAGCATTTCCTGATCAGCCTCTTTGACATCAGCCTGCGTTAAAATTGGGTAGGGAAGAGGTAAGGTTGTTTGAGAAACCTAATCGAAGAGTTCGTGCAGAGAAATTTCATACAATGCAAGCGAAGATGCCAGAGGATGAAGTGCAAGCCATCCTACATGAGTGTATTATAGGAGTAATAGTCAACTCCACAAGAGTGTACAAGGAGTGAGAAGGTTCAGCAGTGCACCTTAAGGTGGACTGCTGTTGCCATGACTAAGACACCAAAATTAGGATGACGCTGTGACGTGAACCTACTTTTAATCTATTCCAGGTGTCTCCAAGCATGTTACCGAAGGTGGCTGCAACACTGTAGGGTGTGCGGTGCATGTAGTAGCCTTCCCAAGCATCAGACTCATGAACACCTGCAAATGCCATTTGGCGGATAGTACAGTGGGATCTCAGCTCTGGTTTTTCAATACTGGCCCCTTCTTTGCCAAGGGAGGGTGCTTTACATAAAGCATGACAGTGGTGGAGGCTCAATTGTGCTCCCCGTGCAAGTAGGTGTTGGAGTGAGGCCCAATGAGCCAACTGCTACCATACTGCGCTTTTAGCATTGCGAGGCCTACCTTTTGCGAGGTGCCACAAATAATAAGAACAATTAATTTGCGAGCATTAAACTTTTGCGAGGCCCATGAAAAGTTAAGGAAATTTGCGAATTCGAGGAGTCCTTGTGGTAGTGTAAAAGTAGGTGACTATGGCTCCTGATGGTGGCCCCTCCCACCTTCACTCTGGACAAATGTCAGAGAGTCCCCAAGGCCGTGCATCATGTCCGCCAGCGTAGTGTTGACGTAACGGAAGACGCGCTGCTCCGTGTTGGTGTGCTGCGTGTGGACGTGGTAAGCACTACTGGGGACGCAGCATCGCAGCATCAACAACAGCCGCAGGACTGATGCAAGCAACATGACGAGTCTACGAATGTAGTTGCACGACTTACATCATTGGCGTAACTCCCAAACGGTGTTGCTAGGAGGAGGAGCGCCAAGCGGGCAACCTGCACGGAGGAAAACAGTGCTTATGGTGTGAAGATACCGCGCGAAAGGGAGGGGAGCGAAAGGGGGGGGTGCGTGTGCAATTACGCATATTTCTCACCCGCGTCATTCTCATCAACATCGGCAGTGTCTCAATGAAGGTTAATTTGTTACTTACCAGATGTCATACATAATTCATCAATTTGGCGTGCGCAAGTCGTGTGGCGTGCAAGCGCAAGCGCATGTCGACACACGCATATTCATTTCATGAAAAGTTGTGGCTGAATGAACAAACAAATGCCGCCGCAAATCGCCGTGTTGCTGTGCGCAGCCTTGCTCGGCCTATGCCACTTCGGCCATGCCGCCACCGGGTCGCTGTGGAGAAAGCACAACCCAAGCAGCAGGCGAACTCTGCAAGCTCAGTCAGGAGTCGAGCAGCAGCACGACTGGTTGTTCCCCATGGTGCAGGTAAAGTCATGACAGAACCCAACGGCTCGGCATTGATGAAACGTCGTTCTCTAAGTAAAAATTTGATCAAACACTGGCCGGGGCGAACATCGAGCATGTACGTGCTCTTGCAGGGAGAAGGCCTGCCCGAGGAGCGAATGATGCAGCACCTCAACGCGAGCCTAGTTGACTTCGTGCATGCTGTGGGCAGCGCGGTGAAGTTTCTTGAGAGTGAAGGGCTGCACGAGAGCGATGCCTGGGAAGGCTACTTCATGCACCGCCTGGCTTTCAGCGTCATCCACCCGGCTGGCTCTGTATTGTTCGGCACCGATTGGCAGGCAATTGAGGTGGGACTGTAATGGTTCATAGCACACTGGAGACTTTTTTCCTTAATTGCCAGACTGAGCAGCCTCTTTAAAACCCTAAGACCAGACTAATAAAAACACACACAGAGTTAATGTGCTGATTTATGGGGATCACGGGCCTCATCTATATTTTATAAAAACACTGCGCGTTTGGGGCATTGGCATCTCGCCAGAGCTGGCAGACCTCCACTCCAGCGGCTCCCAGCTTGCAGCAATGACAGTTTGTTTTGTTGGCTCCTGCACACCCTTAGCCAGCCTGGGCACACCTGTCCCTCTGCTTTGCTGGCTTACATTATTGCTCCACACCTGATGTCCTGAACCATGCAGGATGGCATGAAGAAGGCTGATATGGCCATGCTGAGGGAGTCTAAGGTAGATGCAGCACACGAGGAGCTGCTTGGGGTGCTTGAGGTTGCATTGAAGCTGCCCAGCAGGGCGAGTGGCCTTGATGCCTCAGTACTGCCCCCTATTCAAGGACTGGCAGGTACGAGTGGAGTCATTCAGTAGGCCACGGAACAATGCTCTCGTTCTCGTGCGCAGACCCTGTTGGTCAATTAGTTTTTTCCATTGATGCTGCTGAGCTAATGACAATCAGAAGCTCGGGCAATTTGTTGAGGCCTCCTCTCGTGAAACCCAAGTTGAAATTTTCACACGTCTTAGATATTTTCTGCTCCGCCTCTTCTTGTCTCTGCTTGCAGAACATGCGTACAAGACTCTTGAGCTGCTCAAGGAGGGTGACTTAGGAGTCCAAGAGGTGGCTTTGATGGACATGACTGGGTCCATTGAGTTCATAAGGCGAACGCAGCAATTGTTCCGGTTGGACCAGGAGTCTCGCTCCCTTGTTGACTCGGTTTTAGCAGATGCTGGCAGAGTTGAAGAGAACATGCGTCTTGCTCGCCGCGATGCCCAGGACTTCTGGCAATCAGGCAAATGCAATGTCTTGTATCCTCAGAATGACCCAAGAAAACAGGCTAAGCCCATAACTCAGACATGTAGTTTAGGTGCAGTGAGAGCTTGGTGCGGTATTTTTGCAGCAGCTAAAGACAGCAAACTGTTTACTGCATTTTGCTGTACACTTGCAGACCTACCTCGACCTGAAACATTTGAAGAGATAAAGGAGGGCAAAGTTCAGGAATGCCGTCTTAAGGAAGGTATGTCCTGAGGAGGATGTAAATGTAAATTGAGGAATGCTGCAATATTGCTTTTGGCTTCTCAGAACAGTGTTTCCTCTGTGTGACCATGTTATTGGTTATTGTTGCAGTGTTGCTCTCTGCTGCTCTTGAAAACAATGTGTGTTTGCTGGAGAACTTGTTGTCTGGGCGCTCATTTGAGGCTTCAGTTTTACACCTCAGCCCATGTGTGCTCCCTCTTGCACCCTGGAACCTCGGATTACAAACATGCAGGATGTGAGCTTGGAGATGAGTGCTCGCAATGTGATGAGGTAGCTAATGAAGAGGATGCCAAAAAGCAACAGCGGTATGATGACTGGCAGGTGAGCATGCCCTGATTGCCTGCCTTTGCCCCAGGCAAGAAAGGCTGACAAAAGCTGGACTTGCAATTCTTCATTGGAATCCTTTAAGTACTAGTGCTCCTGTCTGCCATGCATGCAGGAATGTGGCAGTCAGTACAGAGATGATGTTGAGGATTGCAGCTCAAAGGTTGCTAGCTCCTGTTCTGACGTGGATATGGCCACATGCAGCAAGCTACAGTGGTCATGCTACGACAAGATCTCCTTAGAAAGGTCAGCGCTAGTATGGGGCATGTGCATCTTAAATCTTTTATCTACATCAAGCTTGTATGGAGATGCTGCCATTAATAACCACTTGTTATGGTGTTGATTTGTTGTGAAGCAATATCTGGCTGCACCGGCATTTGTGCTTCATCGGCATTGTAGTGCTTACCTCAAACCAGTGCCCTTGGTGCACATGTCAAGGCAGACTGAGGACCTGTGTGAGCAGGCATCTACATGCAGGGCTGCATCAGGGGTACGCTGGTCAAGAGCAGATACCTAGCTGTGTTTATTAGGCGCGTGGCCATGTAGTAACGCTACCTCGCAGTCAGGTTTCAAGGCCTGCCCCTACCTTAAAAGCTACCTGGAGTGAGTAGCATTGTTCATCTTTTTGCTGTTTATTGCAGGCTGCGCTGCAAGCACATTAAGGAGCTGGAACGTCACTGCAAGGAGAAGAAGCCCGACCAAGAAGAAGCTTGCAAGGATGAGAAGATGAAGGAGCGTGTTGACTGTGACGTGAGTGGCAAATGAGAGTGTTCAGCTGAAATGGCTGGCCAACCGCCCCTGCATTTCTAAATGTTCTGCGTACTTCTCACTGTGTTCGTCATCATGGGATGCTTGGATGCATATGCTCAGGTGTGACTACTGATCACTTTCAGGCCAAGGCTCATAAGTACATTGCTTCACTTCCTAACACAGATCAACCCCAACAGCAAGTGGAGCCAGCGCAAGCGCTTCTGTGAACTTCGTGATGATAAGGAGAGAGCTGTGTGCAACCTTCTGAGACCTTACCCTGCTGATTTCAGTAAGGTGAGCTGGCGTGGTGCACAAGTAACTCTTCCCACTGCAACTTGATGCCCATCTTACCAACTCTTTTCTGTCCCTCAACTCTTGTTCAACAATCTGTGTATTTACAGTGACATGGTTTGCTTGTCTGACGACTTGCTTCAGCTAGTCATTCCAAAACCGCATTACTGTGTTGCCCCTAAATTATCAGAGGGGGCTGACAGCCAAAAAAAAAATTTATAATGTGAATTGAGCACGTGCGCCCTAAGTTGCTATGTTTAAGCTTAGCATTCAAAGGTAGCCCTTGCTCTAAACTTTTGACAGCACCTGAGCTTGAACATAGCAACTTAGGGCGCACGTGTCTGATTTTCTACGGCGTGGACCCCACTTTTCACCTCAAAATCTTCACAGCAGATCATCCACTCCACCAAATGGCATACTTTCGTGTGGTATAGAGTTGCTGTATTAAACGAATATGATTGCAAAAAAAATCAAGTGAAAAGATAAAGTGTGTGGTGATGTGGCTCAACATGTGCTGTTTTCCCATAGGCACCAAATTAGGGTTTGGGCGGTCAAGGTGAGCTTTGACCCCCGTCAATTCGCGCACACTGTGGCTTACATGGATATAAGCACATCCTCGTGCAGCTTACAATATCAGCTTTCATTTAAAGCCAGGATGATTTCAGTTGGCTGAGTGGGCAGTGAATGGCTGAATTCAGAGTGCAAAAATGCACATTTTCAGGCATTTCCTCAGTCAACCCCCTCTGCTAAATTATCAATGAACTCAGCTTTATTTGTGTCTATTTTTTTGCAGTGTGTTCAAAAGGCAAATGATATTGCCACGGGCTGCAAGTTTATTGTGGAGATGGAGGCCAGCACTTGCAGGCACGAGGACAAACTTGACTGTGACGTAAGTGCTGCCCATATTTGTGGGGGGGGATACTTGGGCAGATGTGAGGTACTTCAATTGTGTGTATGGGAAGTTAATAGCTGCCTTGTCAATTTCCCGTGGGAGTATCAGTTTTCATCAGGAAAAAAAAGATCTTGCAGAATTCAGGGAAAGCACAAAATCTCTGATCTCATGTCATCCTATCACCATATCATCCTGTCTGCCTCTGCGCCTTAAGTCAGGTGCTTTGTGCTCAGTTTATAGCTGTTGCTTGCGAATTTCAGTCTCATCCCAGGTCTTAACAGCATGTGGCTTTTACAACATTTTTTGCAGAGAGAGGACAAAAACATGTGCAAGGCCCAGGCAGCTCACATTGCAGCTGTTGAGTCGAGAGGAGTCAAGTGGCAAAAAACAATGAAGCTGACACGCTACTATGCCTTCCTCCCCATGAGCATGCTGACGGATATTCAGAGGTATATTTTTGGGGCGTTTGGCTGCAAGCTGACTGTGTGACTGGCGAGCAAGAAAGTGCCCTAAAGCAGGAGATTTGCATGGATGCTTACAATGAGCAGTGAGAGTTCAGAGCAGCTGAAAGGCCTTGGTGCAATCAGTCCTTCCCAAGATATCGGCCTGCAGAGTTTCAAGGTCAACAAAAGCATGGATAAAGCATGGATTCTTGTGAGGGGAATGGAATCTGCCCTTTGGTCTAGCCAATAACTGTGCGCAATATGGCATGCTCAATGCGAAGTACCAACCTTCATGTGAATGCTGCTCAGGTCCTCCATCTCTTCCAGCTGGGAAAGTTATGCCAGTGCCATCACTGAGCTACATGAGCACGTCAAAAAAGGCATCAATGACGAGTACTCTGGCGAAAACAGTGGGGAGGACTCTGACGAAGACAGTGGGGAGGACAGTACACCAGTCGAAGTATCTTTCACCCTCATCATGGATGGGTCTGCGAATGACCTCAGTGAGTTCTTAAGCATGCTTGCTAGGTCACAGTCAGGCATGTGAGTGAGCAACCTGGAATGGTTGCCGAGTTTGCTGGCTCTGCTTAGCAACTGCTGGCATCATGGCTGTTTATTTATGGTGCACATGCAAGAGGTGTGTGTGTGCGCGCGCAGTGTGCAAATATGTTAGGTCAAGCTGCCTGAAGTCTCCAATTGAGCAGCGAATTGCTTTCAAATACGGGGTAAAGAGTTGAAAATTGACATGAGGAGGGATAAAGCAGGCACGCTTATTTACGTGCAGGAATGATCATGCATGGTAAAGTACAAACTTGCGTTATGAAAACTCTCAAGATGGTGGCTAGGGCTTTGCTCACTTGCATGAATGCATTTCCTACGGCAAAATGCTCATATACACCTGTTCTTGTGCAGATGATGAGGAGTCAGAGGAACGCCAGGTGTTTGAGGATCAGGTTGGTGGTGACCTACAAGAGGAGTTTGAAAGCGACTGTGAGGAGTGCAATGTGTCTGTGGATGTAACTGACGTTGAAGCAAGTGCTACAAGCAGAAGGCGGCTCTTGGAGCTTTTGGAGGTGGCTGTTAAAACAAGTGTGTCAGGTGTTGATGCATCTCAAGCTCAGACCACCATGGACCGCTTGGTAGAAGAGGACATCAGGATTGGAGGTGGACGTGTGAAAAAAAGTAGTGTAGTGATAGAAGAGGATGAAGGTGTGCGAGGCTGCCCAGGCTGCAGTGGCTTAACTGGTGGTGAAGTTGCCGGTGTGGTGGTTGCACTGGTTGTTGGTGTGCCACTTGTGATTGGAGCTGCAGTGTTTGTGGCCTTGTACATGAAAAAGAACAAGCCTGCCTCATGCTTAAACGCGTCATGCATTGGTGACAACCTTTGCACTCCCCACCCAGGCAAGGGTTACGAAAAGTTCCATGAAAACACAGACTTTTCTGATCTGCGGAACTAGCTTGTGCAGGAGTTGACTGCTTGTGCCCCTTAATCAATTTGTGGGGTGAGTTGATTTGGTGAAAGCGCATATTGCATGAAATGTCATGATGGAAGTCACCTTCATTATTATAAATGCACCATGCTGTGTGCAGTTGCCACAGCCATTGCCGTAGCAGAACATCTTCTGTATAATGGTCTTTGTTGATGATAGGTGCAAGCTTAGTCCCTGGCATGACCCGTTTTTGATTACATAATATGTACCCTTCAGTCAGGTGACTAGATTGCTTGTCTCGTGAGTTTGCTAAATTTGGTATGCACACATTTCCATGTGTTGCCATAAACATTTTACCGTTAAGGGTTCAGGTTACATCACTATATATGCCTCAGAGGGCATCTCAGCGGAAGCTTGGAAAAAAACCTGTAACCAAACCTATCTAAACAAAAGGGGAAGCGTCTATAAAAGATAATGGTTACAATGGTTACAATTGGGGGTGACCTTCAGCCAGGTTGTTTGGCTGATCGGCTGCTGACTGGTCTCGGCCAGCCACTAATAAATCCATAAGCTCAGAAAGAAAAAGAAAAAGTCTATTGTTCTGCTGAGAAAGGAAATCATGAACAAGTTGGTTGTTGACCTGTTGCAGCAAAAAGGGTTGGGTTGCTGAAAAGTC
>Ga0307972_1001724_pt1:0-10000 | contig 11512 bp, 13 predicted proteins | sample OrgLakmetagen780_FD_201848 | JGI IMG/M metagenome (GOLD analysis project Ga0307972, IMG submission 201848) | Saline water microbial communities from Organic Lake, Antarctica - #780 | ecosystem: Environmental > Aquatic > Non-marine Saline and Alkaline > Saline | place: Antarctica: Organic...
TGTGTGTGTGTGTGCGTGTGTGTGTGTGTGTGCACGCGTGCGTGCATGCATCTGTTGTATCTAGTGGAAATAAGCGCGTATGAGCGGCATAGTTCAAGCTAACACATTCTTTTGCAACAAGGGCACACCGGTAACTTGGGCAGACTGGTAGCAGATGCCCAGTGGGGCTATTCAATGGCTAGGCACCCATGCACCAGCTTTCTGCTCTGGTGTCAGTAATATAAAAAGGAAGGAAGGCCTTTAAAAACTCTGATCAGTGTTCGCGAAAATCCACTTTAAAATTTGATACAAAATGGCTGCTACGATGGCTTCTCTCCGAGCTCTGTCCAGCAAGGCGGTGCGTTCTGCGAGGGTGGCTCGATAATCAGGAGGCCGATGCTTGCACCTCGTCGTACATGCATTATACATCGCTCCTTATCGTGCATCGAACTCGCAAATACATACAGGCCATCCGTCCCAGTCTGGCGAAGGCTGGATGCGTCCCCAGGGTCCAGCCTTTCCACAGGCACTCCGTCCAGCACCTGTCCGTGAAGGCACAGGCCGCCGAGGTGGCCGCGTACACCAACGAGCAGAAGGTGAGAGGAAGAGGGAGCTTTTGTAGGTGCAGTTTTCTGTGCAAGCACGATGCAACTGCGTGTTCCCCACACTCTTTCTTATCCTTGTCTTTTGCCAACTTACTGAACTCTTCTCCCCCATTGTGGTGACCATATTCTCAGGGCCCCAAAGACTCCCTGGACTTCCGTGTATTCTTCAAGCAGGGAGGTGCGTGCGTTGCTGATGCTTGCTTTTTTCAAGACACACTCTATGCATGCCCTCGGCATTCACTGAACCCCTCTCTTTACATACATACACACACACACGCACACACACACATGCGCACACACACACACACAGCCAAGACCATCTCCCCTTGGCACGAGATCCCTCTGCATACCGGAGACGGAAACCTGCACTACATCTGCGAGATCCCCAAGGAGACCTCCGCCAAGATGGAGGTGGCCACGGTGCGTAGGTGGAGGGGGTGAAGCTAGAGCAAAAAAGCGGTAACGACAGGGAATGAAGGGTTAACCTACCTACAGCTGGAACATCCGTCATCACCTAACGAGACCTAGTTGCAGTATGAAAAATGTAGCGAGTGCCCTGCTGTTCTACCTCTGCCTTGCTCAGCAGCCTCAAGTATAAACATTGGTCCTAAATTCAATGTGACTTTTACATGTATCTGCACTATTATTATGTGCATCTAATTTGCATTGCTTTTGCTCGGCGCCTGCCACACACGCAGGGTGAGGAGTGCACGCCCATCAAGCAGGATGTGAAGAAGGGCAACCTCCGCTTCTACCCTTACAACATAAACTGGAACTATGGTCTGCTGCCCCAGGTAGGCAAGCCGGCAGCAGCTGCAGCAGCAACAAACAATTGACTGATTGAGTTGAGCGGCTCGTCGTGCTCATGACCACATGTACAATACCTTTGCTGCCAATGCAGACATGGGAGGATCCAGGCCACAAGGACTCTGCACTGGACGCAGCTGTGAGTTGATTGATAAGCTTGCTGCATCATTGATCAGCTTGTTATTTTAAGCGGTTACCTAGGTTCTGCACTTCCTGACTCGTTTGCTTTGAGACAACAACAGCGGGCATGCTGTGCAGCACAGACACGTATGCAGCACGGACCTGTGTACGGCAAGGACAATAGCTAAGAATGACAGCAGCAAAAAGTTGCAACCATTCCTGCAATTCAACATTTTATCACCATCGCGCATGAACAGGGTGACAATGACCCCGTGGATGTTGTGGAGATCGGCAGCAGCGCACACCGACAAGGAGGTGTCTACAAGGTGAACGACGGGAGTGGTTAAATATTGCGGTGATGTATTGGTGGGTGGGTGCCTGGTGTCGACGCCCTTTCCTTGTAATCTTGATCTAGGTGTCCAGGGGTGTTTGTGTGTACTCTCAGGAACAGAAAACTTTTAAAATTTACACCAATTACAGGTCAAACCCTTGGGCGTGTACGCTATGATTGACGATGGCGAGCTGGACTGGAAGGTCATTGCCATCTCCTTGGACGACCCCAAAGCCTCCATGGTCAACGACGTAGCAGACGTGGAGAAGTGAGCGATAAAATTTTATTGCTGGTCTCCAAATGTTGCATCGCGTGTCCTCCTGAATTTCCAGACCTGCCATGTTCAAGTGAAGGGTCTCCGCAAGGTCTTGCAAGCCGTGCACTGGATGATATGTCCTCTACAAACCATCTGCTCGTATGAAAAGGATACTAATGGTCATGTTGTGAAAAACTGCCACAAAGGAATGAGCTGATATGACACACCACTATGCCCATTCCATTATGCATTTACCTTGAGCGGAGTGTCCAGCATATCTCCCCACGTCATAATGAACCCATCCTGTCTGGACTGCTAAAATCTGCCAATGCACTATGCACAAGCTGTTCTTGTAAGCAAGAAGCATGGTTTTTATTAAGTGATTCAACAATTTGTGTACTCATGTAAACAGGCACTTCCCTGGTGAGCTCGAGAAAGTGCTGACCTGGTTCCGCGACTACAAGATCCCTGACGGCAAGCCCGCCAACAAGTTCGGCTACGAAAACAAGTGCATGGACCGTGCCTTTACAGACAAGGTGTGCAGCTGGTTGCAAACAATCCAGACAAACACAAGTAGCGTGGTTTTGTTTGTCCATCTGTCCGTCTGTGTCCATCTGTCCGTTCGTCCGTTCGTCCGTCCGTCCGTCCGTCCGTCCGTCCGTCCGACTGACTGACTGACTGACTGACTGACTGTCTGTCTGTCTGTCTGTCTGTCTGTCTGTCTGTCTGTCATTGTCCCCAGCTGTGTATAAAAAGAGAGAGACACAGGTCAATATTCTTACTACTACCAAACAAAGGGCTGCTTTATTTGTACCAATAATAATGAAGCACACCGAAAAGGCACCAGCCCAGGAAGGTTTCTATGCTTTGGTTCAAGTTTTTCTTGAGGCGTATCCTGACGTACACGTTTTCATCTTGTGCACCTGGCTTTCTGTCTTTCTCTCTGACAGGTGATCCAGGAAACACACGACGCCTACATCAAGCTCAAGTCCGGCTCACGTGCAAACAGCGAGGACCTTTCTCTGATTTAAGCTATTTTCTTATTCGCGCGCTGCTGCAACAAGCAGCCTTGACTGAGTTTTCCCCGGACCTGTTACTGTAAGGACAGTATTTTTCGTGATCTCGTAGGGCAAATTTTGTCATTGGGATTTTAAATGTCATGGCTGCTCAACAAAAAGAACCAGCAAGTCGACAGCTCGACAAACAAAAAGGCTAGTCAACTAAAAAATAAGAAAATAAGGGGGTAAGGGGTAAGGGTTACACAGCTATATCCTAAGAAAATAAGGCTTAACAATCATGATTTTAGGAAGATTAAATCACGGGATTAATCACAGGCTAGTCTTCCCTCGGCGAACCACCATTGCCCAGTTCGCGAGAAAAAGGAGTTTGATTCATGCAGGTATGCTCAATTTCAAAAAGTTGATTACATGCAAGCATTCACACACATACACACACACAACACACGCACACACACACACACGCACACACACACTACACAAACACACACAAATTACACACACACACACACAAAACACACACACACACACACTCGACAGAACAAAAAGTCTGACATGGCGTGTTTTGTTTGTGTAGGCAACCACATTGCGGCAGTACAGCAAGTGCAGGGTGCCGCAGAATTACCCTTTTTCTGCCACTTCCCTCTTGATCGGAAAGCTGAATGGCGGAGGGACAGAGACAAATTGTCTCAGGTGTGAACCTCGACTTACTCAAAGAACAGGTTCTGGGAGAAGTAAGAATAGGACTGTCTTAACAATCATGATGCAGTACACTGACACCATCCTTTTGTTCGCCTGGCCCGTGACAAGTAATGTTAGCAAATATATATTCCTGATAGACCAAGTAGCAGCACAACCCTCTAAGCTTCCTTGATAATGAAGGATGCGTGTCCTTGCTGCTTTCTTTGTGTGCTAATAGCAGTCATGTCAGGAGCTAGAGAATGGTGGAAACGTTACTTGAAGCCACAGGGCTATGAGGGTATTCCATGAACGCGAGCAGCACAAACTCTCACACGTTTGCACGCAGCTCATGTCCGAGGACACCTCATGCCTACTCCCGCTGTTTGGGGACCAAGTGCTCGTGCACAGGTACAGTTTTGTATCCCACACCTTGCACGCACCTTGCACGGTATATGTATGTATGAAATGCCTCGCACTGACAACACGGATATGGAGGCCATTACTGTAAAGTGGAATTAGCCTGGGTGAATTTGTGCTCCAGGGTCCACGTGTTGCTCTTTGTTCACTTGCAAGAATTACCTAAGAAGGTCAGCTGGAAAGAGGAAGGGGAGACTATGCGTCAACTGATAAGAGCAAAGCACCTCTTCCAGAGGGTTCACTAAGGGTTACAAAGGGAGCGCAAGCGCACTTTCAACACGTTCATGCATACGCATAAACCCGCAAACACATACGCATACACACGCATACACAAACACACATGCACACACACACAAACAAGCTGCTTGCTGTTACTGCGATGAAAGCTATCCGTGCAACAAGCACGCCAAGCAAAAGGAGCTCATTCCAAGGCCAGCCCAAGCCATCAGTCAGCATGCTGCCAGCAAACGCCTGTTGTTGTTTCTGCTGCATAAACCTGTAATAACATACTAGTCGTTATCCCTTTGTTTCAAACGCTCAGGCGACCGGGCGACCAGCAGCTGCTGCCTTACGTAATTCAGGTACGGAGCGCATGGCTGTGTTACTTACCCAAGAAGGCAGTTTTTGTCATTTTCTCTCTATTGCTCTGCTACAAAAAAAAGGAGGAGCATAAACAAGCAGTTTCTTCTTCTAAAACGGGGACAAACAAGTTTGCCAAAGCTGTGCAGGATGCGTGCACAGAGCTAATTGGCAACAGGAAACTTTACGGTGAAACACGGTTTAGGGCTTGGTAGTTATAGAATCACAGGCAAAGGCAGCCCTAGGCACAAAGCTAGATCTGTTCAGCCCTGTATGATATAAAAGGGAATACAGGAGTCTCTGTTGTCCCCTTTCATGATCTGTTGGTACCGTCTCTCTCTCTCTCTCTCTCTCTCTCTCTCTCTCTCTCTCTCTCTCTCTCTCTCTCTCTCTCTCACACACACACACACACACACGCACACACTCTCTCTCTCTCTATCTCTCTCTCTCTTTCTACTCACTCACAGACATCCATGCACACCTCTATACACAAACACATGCATGAACACACACACACACACACACACACACAACACGTGCATAAACAGCCTGGAGCCAAAGACGTCGCAGGAAAGCACGCGGCAGGTCCTGATGCCTATATTTTCATGGTGCGCGCTTTCTTTGCTTCCATACGTTGGTAACCCTGTGCCTTGAGGGTGTTGAGTGGTGCTGTCTCTACGATCTCACGTATGTCACTCATTCCAATCACACATTTTATCTTGTCTTGATCTCGTCTCGATAGCGCAAGCAACTTGTGCAGTCTCATGCTTGACGGGCCTGCTGCTCCACATCTACACTGAACATCATATTATCACGAGTTATGATTGTATAACTTTTGTCCTGCTCACGTCCACTGCACGCTGTGCATAAAAAGCACGCTATAACATGTAATGCTTGCCAATGTTTGTGCATTTATGCCCTCGCGCCTCTAGTACCCCGTCAGCTGTTTTAACACAGGCATGTGCTTTAGTTGTGTTTGCCCATGTTTTTGCGGTTCTCACCATAACAAAATTTGCCTGTTGTTTTCTGACTTTCCTCGCATGCGCAGGGTGTGGATGCTCTTGGCTCAGCCTACTTTGGGTAAGTGGTGAATGTAGCAATGGTTGTAGCGATCACGTTAATGTCAGTGTACATCTTTTGATGAACGTTGGTGATCATTTGCGCGTGTGGGGGACACTCAGAATATTTTTAGGGTTTAGAAACGGTGCATAAGAGGGACTTAATTCACTTGTTCAGGCCAGTGTTGTGTATGTGTACCCTATATGTAAGCTGTATATTTGTTCTACCAAACAAATGCCCTGTATGATGTACATAACTGTGGCCTGTCCATGGATGGCCTTCAATGCATGGCATTTGCTTTGAAGAAGTCATAAATTGCATGCCAATCCATGGATGGTCTTCGATGGTATGTGATTTACAGATGCCATCATTTGTATGGCAGCTTCTTGTACCTGAGTAAAGGGGGGGTCAAATGATTGCATTGGCAGCACTGGGTGTGATGGTGTACAGTACAGAATGAGTGTTTGTCTCTGTGCTCTGACTATCTAAAGATGTAGTCAGAGATCGCACGACACACTTTATATTAACAAGGGGGGTCAATGTATCCTGGCTGTGTATTTTCTGTGTCATCTCGGATTAATGTTGTCGTTGGCGTGTAACCTACACGTTTTCAGAGGAAACACGCCAGGCATTTAAGGCATCAGGCAAAGCAACAGTTAAGGCAACAGGCAAGGCAGCATTTGAGGCAACAGTAAAACTAACACTGTTGCGCCTCTTGCCTCTTATACTGCTTTCATTTGGTCACGGCCTCCTGAAATTTACACCGCTGCTTTCCTTGTACATGATCTCTGCAATGACTCACCACGTGGGCAGGTGCATTGTGAAAGATGCTGACGAGCTCCTCAAAGATGTGTCTGTCGCCTCTTCAAATGGCACCAAACCTGAGTGGATGTCTGCACGCATGGCAGGCCAAGAACTGCAGGTACCTTGTGTTTGTTTACTTGCAGCGGTTGAGGTTATGTCTTTGACTGGATGCCTACACAACTGTTGCGCCATGAAGTGCTAGTGTGCCATGTTTCTGTGGTGCAGCTTTTTAGTCACGTCTGCGCGATTTTTAATGCAAGAGAATCATTGAGGTTGCAGGAACGGTGAGTTGAATGTCAGTGATGGGATGTCCGTGAATAGGGTGACGTGTTTGAGTGGAGGCCTGCACGCTTGGCAGGCCATGGAATGCGTTGTCATTTTCCAAGTGATCTTCAGGGTCGCACGCTCTATGTTTCAGGCTTTTTGAGCTGCCTATCAGTCATATTATGTGCAACGCTGTACACGCTGATGCATTGCCTTTTGCTGCCTTTACTAGGTCGGATGTCAAACAGAATAGGACTCAGTGCGGACAGATGACAGCAGAGCTGTGCTCCCTCTGCTGTCATGAACACAAGATAATCCAAACTGTGTCCCTCTCTGGGAATGCACCTCTCGCTTCGATGTACCATGCTCTACTGTGTGAAGCCCACTCAAAAGCGATATAGTGCACCTCACTCAAACAACAACGCTTGTTGTCCAATTGCAAATGCAGCAAGGAGAAGCGGCTTTGCTAGCTGCAGCCTCCGGTCTTGCACAGTGGCACTCCAAGGTAACAAGCGCCATGTGCGTGTGTGCGTGTATTTGTGTGTGTTCTGTCACCAAAATGCATATGCACACAGGCATGTTTAACCAACACCAAAATGCACACTGATCTCTTCCAAAGTCATGCCCATTTTTTTGCGGTGCAACAGAACTCACGTACACCTGCGCACATACATACACACATAGACACGCGCACACACGCGCATATACAAATACACGCATGCACACAGGAACGGTTCCACCCTATCACTGGGGCAGAGACAGTGGCTGGTGCAGGTATGTTGTATTTGTATACTTGTTTCTTTCTCGCTTTTGCGATTATTGTGGGACAGTAGCCATTGTGGTTAGGTCAAAGATGGTAGCTGTATCTGTTTTTTATTTTGGTCTCTATTAGTAGATGTCGTAGTGTCACTCACACACAAACACACACACACACTTATGCTGTGATGTGTTCATGTTGTTGATGCTTACAGGGTTGCCAGTTTAAAAAGGCCAAATGCACATAAAGGACTTTGAAATATGTGTGACAGCCTAAGAGCGTTGAAACCCGAGCTACAAACAATGTGGCCTGTAGACTTCTTCCATCTAAAGCTGATGCGTAGAATGAAAGTGAAGTTGCCGCAGTTTTCAACCTCATCCCACAGTGCTCTCTGCAGCCGGTCCTGCCTTGCTCGCTATCACTATCACTGTATGACCCATATCACATCTCACATATATACGCAACATGAAACACACAAACACACATACACCTACACATACATACATACGCACACGTACATACACCACACACACACACACACACATTTCTATGAAATTCAAAATCCAGGTGGCTACAACAGGAGCGTAAAAGACAAAAGTTCTGCACGCGCGCCCTCCCTTTACCCACGCTTGGACCCAGCTGTCATCATGGTGCGATTTCAAAACTGTAGGTATAGATGCCTGATAATAGATGCGTTTGTGGGTCGCGAGACACGCTAAACACGTGCATCTTTAAGTAATACAGTGGTTTTTGCGTAGCAGCACATGAACTACTACATGATCTGGCATCCATCCACATATGGGTCAGTGCACCGGAATGCTGGACTTCTACCACAATTTTTGTTACATGTTTCTCACATAGCAACAAGTCACGCTGAACACATGCAAGGCTGTGAAAGGATAAAGGCGCCTTTTGTGTGACGTTGCCCTAGCAAACCCATCCCATTCACAATGCAGCCGAAGAATGAAAGGTTCTAATTTGTTAGCATCGTGAAATGGTGGGGGGTCATTTCCTGGTGGTGGCCAAAACGATACATGTAAGTATAAACGCACATACCCTGTTCTGTGTATCTGGTGACCATAGCAGGGGGAGTGCAATTCATACGGTCATATATAGGGTTGGCCAGAACCGTATAGGACCGTATGTATGATGCTTTCTCTGCTTAAAATATACCTTGAATACACCGTATATACATATATCTGTATGGTTCTGGCCAACCCTAGTCATATACAGCGTGCGTCCACTGCTTTGGCCAACCCTGATTGCTGCCCGAAAGATGAAGAAACAAACACCAGTACCCACAAAAAGCAAGAGTGATATCACTCTGCTGCACTGCGAGACTGGGAGTTCAGGTACTGCATACTGAACTCAGCAATTCTTTACGCGACACGATCCTGACATGGTATGATCACTTGTTCCGTCCCTGCAGCTGGTCACATCTGGAAGCAGCAGGCTGTCCCCCCCATCGCGGTCAGACTCCTCGACAGCGCCTGCAGTGCCAACAGCAACAGGCGGGGTTGTGCAGCAGGATGACTGGTGCCTGCTGGGGCGGAAAAAAGCCTGGCCGCCAGGCAGGTGAGGCGTGTTTGTGTGTGTCATCATCTGTGAATACGTCCTTGCGTCTCTTTTGTGTGTATGTGTGTATGTGTTTCTTTCTGTATGCAGCTGCTCCTGCACTCAAAACTCGTCTTTGCATTGCTGCATGAATTGTCAAGGTGTCTGATCGCTTGCGCCGCACCATTGCCTGCAGGTTCTCAACGCTTGCTGGATTTCTAGAGGCGAGTCACTAGTGGTGGTCGGGTTGTGAGTCATTGTGTTAAGATCATTAGGTTTGGCCATTTCTTGCTGTAGTAATGGCTTGAATCTAGCATGAGCTATGTTTTTGTGTCATTCCTTGCACAGCGGTACCAATCAGTTTAGGCTTTGCTCTCTCTCTCTCTCTCACACACACACACACACACACACACAAACACACACTTACACCTCTTTATGTTTAATATATCATCATTCTTTATGCAAAGTTCATTGAACATGTGTGCCACGCTCGTTCATTAGAGGCATTGCTCACACACACACACACAAACACACACACCTCCATGTCCAACATCCATCATTCTCTATGCTTTATGCAAAGTTTATGTATCATGTGTGCCACCACGTATGAATACAAGTCTGCTCTTCTGCTCTCTTCCAGGTAGGAGAGCCCCTTGAAATGGCAGTCACACGCGAAGTGGAGGAAGAGTCAGGTGTGCTAGCCACAGCACAAATGTCAGAGCTCATTGTAGAGTTCCAAATTCGTGTCCAGGGCCTTTGAACAGCGGTATG
>Ga0307972_1001726_pt1 | contig 11511 bp, 16 predicted proteins | sample OrgLakmetagen780_FD_201848 | JGI IMG/M metagenome (GOLD analysis project Ga0307972, IMG submission 201848) | Saline water microbial communities from Organic Lake, Antarctica - #780 | ecosystem: Environmental > Aquatic > Non-marine Saline and Alkaline > Saline | place: Antarctica: Organic Lake...
TCTTGACGACGTCCATTTTGAAGCCGAGATCCATCAACAGCGAGACCTAAAGTACGAACAGTTTGAACTCAAAAATTAATGCATGAACCTCATGTGGTGATCTGCATTCTTAACTTTGAACCCTTCTTAGTATCCCTAGCCTTAATATCAAGCCTCAATAAGCTGCTAGACAAGTACTTTGAGTGCTTCTGCGTGCACTTCTTCGCCGGAATTGACGAGTTCTTCTGGCGTGTTCCAAGGCGCGTGTGCCACTGCATCCAAGTACTCGAGTGCAGGCCCATTCGAAAGCACCAAGGCACTCACTGCCGGCACGGTGGGGAACTCGGAGAGCTTCAATATTTTAGTCACCAGTTCACAACAATGTGCCACACTGAAATTATAAGCACGCACATGTATGCCATAGGTAAGGGCTTCACGCACAACACTTAGGGAAAATGTATGGAAAGATTCTCTGCTACGGAGAGAAAGTCCGACGATCTAATAATGTAGAAATATAGATGCGTACCTTGATATAGTTGTCGCTTCGGGGTCACCGCGCTCACGAAAGAATGTCTGCACAGGTGCAATCGTAAAACGCGTGAGTAAGAAGCGGAGCTAGATGCGCACGTGGGAAAGCTATAATTAAAGGGAGTCACCTCAGCACTAGACGAAGATCCTTGCAAGTTAATAGCCCCTTGCAAGAACTTTTCTGGCCAGGACCCCTCCAAGATTGAGGTTGCCATGTTAACAAAAGTATCCTTTCAGTCAATGAAGACGAAATAATTTGGCTTGGTAAACTCAAAAGAAATGGAGTGTAGCGTGCTATGCTCCTCTCTTTAATTTCGTGGCAAAATGAAACTAATAGGAACGAAACTTAATTGTCAGTTATTCTAGGGCTTGTCACGAAGCGCTTGAGTTTCCGTTGCTGGAGCCAGCAGCCGCTTCACAGTACAACTTACTGAGTCTAGCTACAGATGGTAATCAGCGCTCTAATAAGCGGTTAGGCAGTTGGGTCGTTGGGACGTTGGGACTTGCGGTGGTGGGACTTGCGAGGTTCGGTGTTCGGTTGTCGGTGATGATGTTGTATTGTTGTGTTGTTCCGAGTTCTGAGGTTCTGGCTGTCTTGACCTGCTTGACGCTGTTGACGCTTGACCTCTTATCATTTCTTGTGAGTTGAAGAAAATGTACGAACGGGGTTTGCTTTGTTCTTTTAGATAGGCGTAGCCCAGGGGCTATTGATCACTTCAGCCGAATCAGCGTGCATTCGTTGTCCAGACGTCAATAATCAGAAGGCTTCGCTTTAATGAAGCGCTGTCATTTATAAAAAGAGCCTAGCCTGAACTACTACCACTGTTGTGTTAGCTTCCTCCTACCATTCTGGATTAGGCTGTGAGATCCCAGCGACAGGAGTAGCTGCTACTTCTGCAGTGAGGTCAAGCCAATGGTTGATAGGACCGCGGAGCATTCCACTTCACGGCTGTCACGATCACATGACGAGGGGGCTTATTTGAATCCTTTGATGGCGCTGACGCATGAAGATCTGGGCATGCTTCCTAATGCCTCAACGAGGACGCCTAGACTATCCAAAATATTGGTGTTGCGGCTTTGTCTCGTAGGTTTCCTCTGTAATTGCCAGCCAAGTGAGCCTTTCTTGGCACGATACCTCCTCGAAGACAAGGTGCGCTCGCCAAATTGCATTGGTTTTGTACCATTTCTATCGTCGATTGAGATTTCATCAAGAGATTTTTAGTTATGGGCGTGAAGAGAACAAATTCGAAAGATGATTCAACAAAAGCGCTTTGGCTAACTCTTACTTGATTCTTTTTCTACAGGGCTTGACTGAATCGGAGCTTGACAACAGTGTTTGGCCAGTGGATACCTACGCAAGTTTAGCGCTGTTGGTGCCTCTGGGTCTTTTGGCTGAGAGCCAGTACTTTGGCTACCGTGGCGTGATTTTACTTGGGTTGCTATGCCGCCAAGCTACCAGAATGTTGCTACTTTTCAGCAGTGGTCTTGGAGCCATGCAGGCGATGCAGATGACCTATGCCGCTGCCACTAGTGCCGAGGCTGTTTATCTGGCGTACCCATTCGTGGCGGTGCCTCCTAAGCTCTTTTTGCCTGCTAGTGTCGCGGTCAGAGCTGCTGGTCATCTGGGGAACGCCTTAGGTTCAGCTATCGGGCAAATTTTAGTGTCTTTCTGGCCCAGCATGCCTCTCAAGGTGCTCTTTTGGTTGAGTTGGATCTTTGCTACCGCTGGGCTCGTTGCGATGTTGATCCTGCCGCCTCCGAGGAGGTCTTCTTCCTCTTCACGCTCTGCCACTTCCTCAGAATCATCAGATTCACCTACGAAAGAAACTAGCAATGGTCTCAACGGGAGCGGGCCGTGCCTTGGATTAGGAAATGTGTTGTGGTCTGGGCCAGCAGTTGTGGTGTATGAGGTCTACGAAGTTTACAGGGCGGCAGGGTGGGCTTCGGCTCTCTCTGGGTGGTCAGCGTGGTGGGTGTTTGGGACTGCGGCGAGCCAGCTGTTCTTGAACTACTACCAAACCTTGATCTACGACGCAAGCGCGGTGCGATAGCACTTCTCTTTTTCTCTTCATTCATCTTTGAGTTGATTGGCTCTCCCATGCGTAATGAATATCTTTCTTCTTCTTTTGATGTATGTTTACATCCTCGTTGCTCTATTTCTACGATCTGTTGTGGTTCCAGTCCGCTCCCTTCGGTCTCGTAGAAGTGCTCATGGAAGCCAGTGCTGCAATTGCGTCGACTTTACCCCTTTTGGGGGCGAACCGATTGCCGCCACACAGCGACAACGACCGCCACCTGCTGCCTGCAGACACCCCCTCTACAGCAGCAGATCGTAGTGATGGCGGTGGCGGTGCGGTGAATCGCTTATGGGCGTGGCAACAGCGCTTGTGCTTAGGAGCAGCGGGTGCATTTGCAGTACTGTGCGGATTTGCCGTGACACCCGTGTGGCCACCGCCGCTGCTGTGGGCGTGCGCGTCCTCGGTAGATGATGATTCTCATGAAGCTTGCGTTCTCGTTTTCGTTCTTTTGTCTTTCCCTATTGCTTCAAATTTTACCTTGTGTTATCATGTATGCAATATCTCTTATTTATTTTTCTGGTGTTACCCTCCGATCTTTTAGGTGGGTCTGATGGCAATCCTCACCTTCCAGCAGGTAAAGGCATGAAGGATGAAAAAAGAAAGTATGCGCAGTTCGAATGACGTGAATTGCTATGATTGAGTACCTTTAATCTTGTTTCTCTATCTGTGTTGTTTCTTTCCTTCGTGTTTCTATTCTGCTAGTCATTGGCCAGTATCTTCATGGCACTCGGAGCTGCTGCTGCAACACAGCCGCATTCGCCTTCAAGACTGTCGTCGTCAACTCCAGCCTCCTCCTCCGAGCCAACCACAACTCCTTCAAAAGAGCCAGGGTCACCTCTAATTGAAATGCCTTCGGATGAGCAAGAAGAGGAAGAGCCGTTGGAAGTTCGGTTTGCAGCGCTCTTTACCGGCTGTACCATGGCTGGCCTCGCTCTCGCGGCATTGATTCAGGCCACGGCACCATTATTGGGGGCGTCCTCCACGCAGGCCTACATGGCACTGGCGGCGCTTTTACAAGGAGCTACGCTGCCGTGCCTCTTTGTCTTCACTGCTCTCTCAGGCAGCAAAAGGGCTCATAACTCCAGCATGAGCACTGAGGGAACCTGAATGGAGGTCTGATGGGAGTTGCAATCGCCGTTCTTGCTACTTTTTGTCTTTGTGTTAGTAATATGCGTTGGTGTTCATATCTGTGTTGCATGTCAATAATTCGTGCTTGATTGAGTCTTCTTCTTACTTAGTATAAACTTCATTTTTTGCACTCAGCCCAGTAGACCTGTTCTGGTTCTGGGAGATTTATTGATAAACTGCTGCGTGCTATTTGTTAATCCTTCTTTGGAATTGGGGAGTACTGGATCTAACTGATTTCCCTGTGTTTTTACCTGTTAGCTGTTAGGTGCTAGTCTTTAGCCATCTAAATATGTTTCTTAAACAAAATTCAGGGCCCATGTAGCACGTGCTTCCAAAAAAACAAGCCCTTATTAGGATGCCGCTGGTTTTGTCTTTACACGAGAGGCATAGACCGGCCTTGACCTAAACCCCAGCCCTTGCAATAAGCAATTACTACAGTAAAGGAATTTGAATTACAGTAGCAATTGATTATTGATTAGGATTAGCAAGCCAATTACCAAGGCTTGGTTAAGTATGTCCTAATCCAATATTTGCTCTGCACTTTCGCACTTTTTGCTCGACTCATCGTTCTTGAAGCAAGGGGATGTACAGTAGTAATATCCCTTGCTTGAAGTAGTCAGTCAGTAAGGGTCTTGAAGTCGTCTTCTTCTTGCAACTTTCTTGCAACGATGAAGCTACCGCCAGCTATACTCCTGTTGTTGTCCGGCTTGCTCGTATCAGCAACAGTGCCAGGATGCAGTGAAGTTTCAGTTCCGCGCACGCTAGCTAGTTCATGTAGTAGCAAGTGGGTTGCTCAGCCTTCATGGTCGCTAGTGCATTATGGCGGCGCCTCGGATGGAGGTATTAACCAGCACGCCACAAGCTACTGCATAACTCTCATAAACTATTATCTAGAATTCGACTCACATTTGTTTTGCATCTTGCCAGTGCTCAGTAGATTCATCAAAAAAGTTTTCAACTTCTTTGGCTTTAGTCGCAGTGAAGTCAAACAAGGTGAGAAGTCGTGCCTCTTCCTTGCGTTACCTATGTGACCTATTGGCCTAAATCAAGAACTAGCCGTATTTTTAACTTCGGCATCCTGCACGTACCTTTTATACTACACAGGGAAGAAAGCGAGTAGTGCTGTACCCTTCGCAGCAACCATCAATGGTATGATAGAATCGTCAGACAGTGAAGCCTATCGTGGTGGTACCTATTCCCAGGCCTTACTGTTAGCACGGCAGCAAGGCGTGCCTTTGCTGGTAGTGCTCGCACATAACCGTGGCACTAAGGCTGATATCGAAAAGGACGACCTTTGGGCAGCACTCACGCACAGTGACTTCGTGGACCTTTGTCGTGACGAAAGTGTGGTTGTGTGGGGCGCGTGGGTAGGCTCATCAGAGGCACAAGTTGTGGGCAAAAAGATACCGGATCTCAAGCGAGCAGCGACGGGAGGCCTCGAGAAAGGTGCACCCTCTGGGACCGTAGCCCTCCTGAGACCCAGCCAAGAGGCCTCGAATGCTGCGACTCTGCTTGCGTCGTTTCCACCTCGTGTATCAGCTAAGAGCAAAAAGAAGGCACCGAAAGTAAGCTCTCTCCATGAACTTTCTTCTTTTTTACAGAGAGAAATGCACCATGATAAGCTAGTCATGGCTTTGCTTTTTACTTTATTCAATCACTCGTATGATCACACCAAATGCTTTACATTCAATGCTGCATAAATCATCCCTGTATTCTCGCCCCCCCTCGGTCCCCAACCCAGCTCACCGGCCCCAAGCTCGTGTCCTGGGTGACGTCATCCAAACGGCGCTACTCCTCGGAGCTGGCCAAGGACGCCTCCATCGCCAAGGACCGCGCCATCATGACAGAGGTCTCCGATGGCTTCAAAGCGGGCTTAGCCGCTGACCAAGCGCGAGAAAGGAGAGAATCAGAGGAGGCTCGAGCTGCCCTTGAAGCTGAGAGAGTGGCAACAGCGAATGCAGCAGCGGTGAAGGCACAAGCGATGGCCGAGAAAGCACGGCGGGCTGCCATTTTGGTGAGGGAATTCGACATAAACATTGATTTATACTAATCATTGTGGCGAGTTCTCATTTCGTCTTTTCAAAGAAGTTTAACCATGATTTTTTAGTTGTTTCTGCTCAGTTCCTTTCTGCAGTTAGAAAGAGAGTGCACTGACCTGCCTTTTTATCCTCTGTGTGCATGATATGTGTTCGCAGGAGCGCCTTGGAGAGGAACCACCAGCACCGAGTAAAGGCAGTAAGTCAAAGAAGGCAGCAACTTCCGCGAAAGAGGATGCCGCAGTCCCGGTGGCGCTGGTGGCAGTGCGTTTATCCGACGGCACGCGGCGAAGGCGGCGCTTTTACGCGTCGAAAACTACGGTGCAGGACTTGATCGATTGGCTGGACGCTGCCTATGAGGTTAACCCCAAGCACTTGAGCTTGCGTGAAGCGGGCATGAGCAATGCCTCGGAAGGCTTTACATGTGCGGGCAGCGGAGGTGGAGCACTCGATGTGAAACAGCGAGCGAAGACTCTGAAGGAATTAGGGTTCCACACAAAGCAGGTGCTCTTGAACGCAGAGTCCCGTGAAGAAGAGGAGGAAAAAGTTGATGATGAACCCGCTGATGCGAAGACTGAAAGTGGAGATGACCAATAGATGAGAAGGGTGGAGGCTGTGCTTCTTTTCGATGTGGAATCCTTGTCTTCTTGGTGCTTGGTGTGTGAGAGCTCGGTTGCGGTTGCTTGGCAAAACGAAGTACAATTACGAATTAGAGCTGCTTTACGTGGAGTGAAATGTCTTGTTTCTGCCTTTCCGATTCGGTACGGGTGTATTTTGGCGATACTTCATACCGTACTTCAAAAGCATGGGGGCATATAAGCAGCAGCAACACGTTTTTCGGAGTTCATATTCATACAAAAACTCAATATGAAGTTTTCCCCATCAACCCATTTCTTCTCCAGGCGTAAGTCCTCTTCAATTTAGTCGGAGCTATATGCAACAAAGCAATGGAACATCTTATATGAACCCGCCCCACGAGCTTCTTATTCCGTCTTTACGGGTGGCTTCGGTGCATCTTTGTTGCATCGCTTGGCGCGCCATGCGAGGTAAGGTTTTTCACTGGACAAAAATAGAGAATGGGGGCAAAGGAGGTAAGAAAACTGCTTCTAAGAGAGTGACGATTCAAATAAATGTACGAAGTTTGACAAATGAATGCCTGAATATTCATGGGGATAGGGCTAGTTTCAAAGTTTATTTTTCCACGGATAGGACAGCAAAAAGAAAAGGACAAGTACAGCAGTAGTACCTGTCGAAAAGTTGGTCATAAATGGCCAGCTTTGAGGCGAAGCAGCCCATGTTTTTGCTGTGGTGAAATTCGTGTTGGTCGGTGTTCGCGGAAAGCGGGAACCACCGCACCGGCGACCAGGGAAACGCATAGCCGCAATGGTCGTCTACAGTCATATAAGCAAGGAGTACCAAGTAGAGTGAAGAGGGCACTCAAAAACAATTTAAAATATATAATCATACAAATACACTGGACATAAGAAAGACTATCATGAGTCTGCAGTAGTAAATGACGAATTTTGCAAAGTAAAAAAATACGCATCTGCATTCCCTCGCTAGATAAGCTAGGTAAGTCGATCTTCAGTCGCACCGATATTCGCCACCAAGAGCCAGGCGATCCACTGGAAGAGGGTAACGCTGTGTGGGTGCACCACAATGACGGCCAGCAGAGCGGGCGCTGCCAGAGTGATGACGTAATCCACAGGATGCTCGTGCATCGAGGCCAAGATCGTGTTCTGCTTGTACTCGTGGTGCACCTTGAAAGCAAGAGAACAGTAAAGGCGAGTATTAAGAACTGTTATCACTACCTGAGTTGCTTAATAGTGCAGTAGTTGAATAAATGCTGATGCTTCTACAATAGTTTTAAAGCTAGCAAAACTAAATTGTTTCGGTGTAACCTAAGGAGGAGCTATCATCATCACCTTGTGGTACTTGTAAAAGCGAGGCCAGTGCGCTATGCGGTGGCACCAATAGAACCCAAACTCATGCACAAGGGTCAAAGCGGCGTTGTGAGCGGCGAGCAACGGATACGAGGGCCAGTCAGAGGTTTTGAAGGACATGTTATCGCCCAGGATGAGGTACTTCCCCACTGTGAGTAAAGGCACTAGGCATCCGTAGTTGACCGTGAATAGCACAACGCTGCGCTTCGTCAGAGCCCAAAAATCAGCACGAACCTAGAAACACCGCAATAGAGAACGCACAGGTATAAAATCAGGGACTGTGTATGATGGGTTAGAATGCAAGTAAGGGCGTGTATGATGCGACACACAAGGCCGATACGTAGCGCTATGGCCAAAGCTCACCTTCGCTTTCTCGCTACGCCAATGCCATTCCTGGTCGCTGATTTTATACCTCTCGAAGAAGGCATAATTGCCAGAGTATATTGGGACCATCAAAAGAGCTGCTATCGCAAAGTAGGCTAGTCCCATCTCATTCAAGAGCACCTGAGCCTGCAATGGAGAATATTCTGACCAGAACCCTTCCCAGTGAGGTTTGAGCAACGGAGGCACAGCGAAGAACCAGAACAGCGACTGGAGGGCCGCTGCAGTTTTCCAAACAGTGTCTTCCTTGGTCATTTTATCAAACAATTGAGGTCGCACTGCCTAGTATTACTCGAGCTTGACAACTTAACCGAGCAAATCTTTAAGACGGGCAGCCACAGTCTCGACAACTGAATAACGCTAGAGTTCGACGCCTTGAAGTCGAGCGCACGATACTGCAAGAGTGTAATAAATCAACAATATCGGAAACCGAGCAAAGGTCTGGGAGCTCGGAGGCGGGAAGTAATGCCTAACGGGCCACTGAGCCACTGACGCTGCTTGACTGTAGGAAGTAATGAGGAGATGGGGGCGGGGAGATGGGAAGATCAAACAACACAAAATTCACTAGTATGGTATAAAAAGAAAAAAGAGGGGAAAAACACACTCAGTAAATCCGAGAGAAGAACTGTGCTGCTACTAGCTAGTTTTATCCCGGGTTGAATCTTTACGGCACTACAGGGGGTCAATTTCACAAACTTCTTGAACAACTTACTTTCAACTACAGTACTTTCCATCGGCTATCGGCTGACCCCTGCCCCCTGGCCTCTGGCCCCTAGCTGGGAGCTGTGGGCCGCTGCCGCTCCCTACTGAACGCCTCATGCTACACGTTCGTTGATAAGAAAAAGGCACCTCATATGATATATGCTCCCGCGGTTACATTGAGACGATTCCCTGCTGGGGCAAAAAAATAGCCCAGAGAATTGCCTCGTGGACCTGGGACATGACACACGAACGAGCACTCAGTCCCAGGCGCCAGTTGGAGCCTCAATTGGCCTTCTGGAGCGAATTTACCAGCTCGTGTACAGATCAAGTGCATTACCTATGTGGTTATGTGCTTCTGTGACTGCTGTGTACTTGCCTTTCTCTGATTCTGTTTTTGGGAGAGTATTTACTAGACTACACTAGACTAGACTAGACTAGACTAGACTAGACTTACTTTCGATTCATACGAATGGAGCGTATTCGAAACTCTTGGTATATACGACATACGAAACACCGAAGTCGATGAACGGCCGTCACGCATCAGTGGTGCGAACTCCGGATCACAGGATTCTAGTAGATTTCTACGATACATGTGACGGATTGAAGATTGAAGCATGTTTTAAGCATGGTGCGTTGGCCTCGTGATGAGAGTTTGAGACTGTCGCGCATGTACCGGTACAATTCCAGTAAAAGTTTTATATGACAACTCGGCAGAAGCCACAGTGCTCGCAATTGGCAAGCAAAGCGCTCACTCCAAAGAAATTGTTTTGTACTGTAAAAACAGGCCGTTCGCAGGCATGAGCGCTGCTGTTTCCGCCTTCGCTTCCTTCGCTCATGCCAGCAGCATCGCGCGCGTGGGCTCGATGTTCATCGAAAGTTGCTGCTAGCTCGGCCTGTATCTGCTCCAGCGATATTTGATCCTCGCCAAGGTTGAGCCTTGCACCGCACGAGCACACCAGCCTTAAGCCATCAGGTGAGGCAACCATCCAGCCGTGCTGGCATACCGGGCACAGCAGAGTTCGATCTGGGAGAATCGAGAATTTTGCCCCCGCGTACAATGAGCTATCTTATGAAAGAAAGAGAAGTAAAGCAGCATAGAAGCACATTGTCGAGGTGCGTGCATCCACAATGGATATTCTCAACTATCAGATTGTCTTCGATGCTAGCTGGAATCTTCTCATGCACACATCGGCTACAACGAGCATCTCTCACACATCAAGCGTAGTATTCCTAATTTCACCTCGCGAAGGTGCGCTTTCATCCACGGCTAATGCTTCAAGGGCGCTCGACAAATCATCTTCTTCGTGCTGTTGCCGTGCTTCATACTCCTGCTCCACCTCAGCCGCCAATTCGTCATCTACGCAACAACATACACACGCACGCACGCACGCACGCACGCACGCACGCACGCACGCACACACACACACACAAGCCAAAAATCGAGACTCAGTTAGAAGAGAAATCGTGAATCATACACCAATTTTCAAGAGGGGTGAGAGAAGAAGGAAGATATTGATACCTTGAGCTTGCAACTCGAGTAAGAGAGCATCTTCCACAGAAACGAGAGCTGACGCCCAATCAGATTCGCTAATTTCAAAGTCATCGAACATCACTGGGCCGCTCCATCTACGGCTGGTCGGATTTGATGTGGCTCCCAATAAACCAGCGCTAGTAGATGCACCCGATTCTATGCCCATAGCTGCAGCGAGCTGTTTGCCATCGGTAGCTTTGTCAGCGCTGAAACTACTAGTGCTGCTGCCATAGCCACCTCTCGAAACTTCTGAGAAGAAAGTTTCTTCGAGCAAAACCCGGGCTCGCTCCCGTAGCGGGGCTGCAGCCTAGTTCACACGAGCTCAAATGAAAGGTATAACTAGAAAATTGGAAACTTTTGACTCATGTCCTGCACGAGAGTGCGCTTTAAAATGCAAAACAATTTTGAGGGCATTCGATACAGCAACTAATCATACCACTAGATCGGCATCTCCTGACCCTCTTTCATCTAGCGGTGTGCGGCCAACCTCGCGAGAGCGCAGCGAAGCTAGAGCCTCCCGACGACCCTCCTTTACGCGCCGTAAACATTGGTCTCTTATGCGATCAGTGAGCTGTTTCAATGGGTTTTCTGCCATGCTCGTTTCGCAAGTCACTCGAGGCATTAAGTCAGCTAGCTAGAAATAGATGAATTCAAGGTTACTCTGCTGTCGAAGCCTATTGCGTGGTAGGATGTTTTGCTACAATTGTAAGACAGGCTAGCTCTATACTTCTAAAGATAGCCACATTATACACACGCCGCTGTTGATCACCCCAGCACCCCAGCAGGGCAACAGTAATTCTACGTACTGTCACATTCTTTAAATTACGTAATCTCGTTCTCGACGTATAAGGGGATGTAGCTCAGATGGTAGAGCGCGCGCTTCGCATGCGCGAGGTAAAGGGATCGATGCCCTTCTTCTCCATTTTTTTCGCTCTGTTCATTCCTCAACGTCAATCATAATATTATAAGGTGATGTAGCAAGCAATTGCTTCATTTCATTCCTATCTTAATCTCTTTTTCACATTTATGATAAGGTGTTGGAGGCAGTAGTAGCTCTCGGTAACCTTGCTTTCCGTATAGCAGAAATACTTTTCCTACCCACGTCTGAGTAATTGACCTTGAGCTTATAATTATCCAACTGACACTGAAGCCAATGCTGCGGACAGAAGTATAGGCACATGCGATGCACGCATCACTATAGCCAA
>Ga0307972_1001742_pt1 | contig 11437 bp, 6 predicted proteins | sample OrgLakmetagen780_FD_201848 | JGI IMG/M metagenome (GOLD analysis project Ga0307972, IMG submission 201848) | Saline water microbial communities from Organic Lake, Antarctica - #780 | ecosystem: Environmental > Aquatic > Non-marine Saline and Alkaline > Saline | place: Antarctica: Organic Lake...
CTGATCCGGGAAGTGACGGGAAACGGCAGGTTTCGGATGTGGCGTGCAGCATTTTGATACATGGTGATAGCACCAGCCATTTTATCAGGCTCATAACCTGAAGGTCGTAGGTTCAAATCCTACTCCCGCAACCATTTTTACCGAAGAATACCAAAGCCTTAGGCCTCGCATCACGCGGGGCTTTTTGCTTTTGTGCATTCCATGTCAACGCCACGTCAACGTTTGGCGAGTCGCACACCAAATATTCAATGAAATCAACGCTACCGCTCGATAGCGGCACCCTGTCATCCCGAGCATTTTGCGGGTACGATTCCTCGGAACTGATGCCGAGTGACCGCGATGTCCAAGAAAACTCTGAACAAAGCCAATCTCGAAAGGCTTGGTGCGCCGAAGCTTGCCGAGCTGGTGATGGAGCTGGTGCAAGGGTCCGCAGCCTTGCAGCGTCGCGCTCGGATGGAACTGAGCGCGGCACAGGGGCCCAAGGAGGTGACCGCGGATCTGCGTAAGCGGTTTGCATCTCTGCGTCGGTCGCAAAGCTATGTTGACTGGCGAAAGCAGCGTGCGCTGGTCAAGGATCTGAACAGCCTGTTGGCCCAGATCGAGACGGTGATCGCACCGCAGGACGCAGACGAGGCGTTTGAGCTTCTCTGGTCCTTCCTGCAACTTGCCCCTTCGATCCATGAGCGCACCGATGACAGCAACGGTTCGGTAGGCGATGTGTTTAGCGAGGCGGTCAAAATAATTGGGCAGGTGGCGCCCCGGGTCACGATCAATCCGCAGATGCTGGCCGAGCGGATCCTCGATGCTGTCGCCGATGCAGGCTATGGCGAATTTGACGGCATCATTCCGGAGACGGTAGAGGCGCTTGGCCCAGAAGGCTTGGAGCATCTCAAACAGATCACCAAAGCCTGGGCCGACACGCCGCCGACGCCTGAAGAGCTGGCCGCGTATGAACGCTTTGGTCTGTCCTCGTCGCCCGCAGAGTCCGTGTCGCGCGCAAAGCAGTCGACCTCCTCGATCATCCTTGCCGATGTGGCCGATGCGCAGGGTGACGTCGATGCCTACATTGCGCGCTATTCGGCCGAGCAACTGACCTATGGCACCATCGCCCCCGATGTGGCGCGCCGTCTGATCGACGCGGGGCGCGTTCAGGAAGCCTATGACATTCTTCGACGGTGCATGACGCGCGAGGCGGATAGCCCCATACGGAGATTCAATTCCAGCCTTGATGAGGTTTATGAAGACTGCCTGCATCGTTTGGGCAAGATGGACGATCTGAAGGTGCATCTCTGGTCCACGTTCGAGCAGGGCCTGAGCGCGCGCGCCTTGCGCAAATATCTCAAGCTGTTGCCGGATTTTGACGATGTCGAGGCCGAGGAAAGGGCGCTCGGTGCTGTCGAAGCCTATCCTCACCTGGGCACGGCGATCAGTTTCCTCGTCGACTGGCCTGCGCTTGATCGGGCCGCGAAGGTCGTGCTGACGCGTGCCGATGAGCTGAACGGCGATAACTACACCACGCTGACCCACGCCGCAGAGGCGCTGGACGCCCGCCACCCGCTGGCCGCGACGCTGCTGCGCCGCGCGATGGTCGAGGACACGCTGAAGGGTGCGAAATCCACGCGCTACCGCCATGCCGCGCGCCATCTGGCCGAATGCCAGGCGTCGGAGCGGGCGATCACCGACTATGGCGCATTTCTGACACATGAGGGTTTTGTCGCAGCGCTTCGGCTGAAACATGGCCGCAAATACGGGTTCTGGTCCCTGGTGGACGGCTAAGCGCGGGTCCTCGGAGTATTTGCGAGGCTTCAACCCCGCGTGCCAGGCTTCACGAACCGGTCCTGCGCACAGTGCGCCGTAAGCGGGCGACGCCAGCCCAAACTTGGAACCAGCCATCGTCGACTGCGACAATCGACCTACTCGGGCGTGAACTGCCATTCGCTGCGTCGGTCACCAAGGCCAGCTCAGCGCAAAATACCGGACATTCCCGTCCCAACGGGCAATGCACGCCTAGCCTGGATGAAACTTTTGACTGGAAACTGGGTGATGTCTCCCCGATGGTGTACAAAACCAAACCATACCACTTGTAGGCCGCCTGCCAGCTGGACGTGATCATGAATTTGAAGGATACCACTTTGGAAAGCGAGAGTTTCAACCTTTCTTTGAATGCCTTTTCGGTTCTGAAAGCCAGCTTCACATCAAACCATGCTGCGATTTCCGACCTGGTCGAAGATGCTGAGTTCGATGAACTTCATTCCCAACAGATTGTTCAGCGATCTCAGCAAGCCCTGTTGTCCCCGATTGCTCGCCTGGATCAAGAATTAAGTTGGCTCCCAGAGCTGAGCAATACGCAAATCAATGAGATTGGTTCCTTGTTGGAAGCAGGAAGGATAACCGACCTCCGTGAAGCAATTGCATTTATCCCCGATTTGCCAAAAGCCAACGTTCTCGCGCATTTGTGTGGCACCAATTCTGCGGATGAATCGCTCCTAAAAGACCTCCTTCGTGCATGGGATGATGTTGACCAACTCAGTCTACTGCAATTCCTGAATACCCAACGCCAAGCGGCTGGTTTCCCACAAATCGAAAGGAGCCAACTTGCGGCCTCGATCAACGTTCTCGAAAGCACCCATGCGCGAAGCGCTGCGCTGTCCGTTTGGCGATTGGATGCACCCGGAAAGCTGATGGAGAGTCTGGTTGAGGCGGAGGTAAAGAGGGACCGCGCAAGCAGAATTTTGGCCGGGTTTGTTCGTGAATACGACATCTTGAGCGAACCTCACTTGGCGAGGATTAGCGAAGCTATTGATCAGCAGATCGAACTTGCCCGTCAACCGACACAACAGCTTGAGGCCGTGACGAGAGAAATCGCAGAGCTCCTACGGCAGTGGGATGATGTCAACCAACCCGTTCAAGTATTTGAGCAGCATCAAGGCCATGAAGAAGGTCGGTCCAAGAAAATCTACCAAAAGCTTCGATCACTATGCCTCGAGCTCGCAAACGATAGAGGCGAATTTCGTCACGCAAAGCGCTTGTCTGAAGCGCTGTTGTATACATTTCCAGAACTCGAGTCCGTTGCTGAGGTGCTCAAGGGCGATGTGGAGGCGCTGGAAGACCTCGATGAACAGCAGAAACGGTTTGCATTACTGGAACCGCTCGTTGCTGCCTGTGAGGCCGCCAAATCACAAGTTCCGAAGCTGAAGTCAGCGTTACAAAGCTCGGGCTTTGCGCCTGCGCGCAGGGGTGCTGTGAAAGATATCTTCGCAGCGTTCGACACTGCCGCCAAAGCTCCAGGCTCCAGGGATGCTGCATTCCTCGTTGTCCGAGACCTAGCGCTATTTGTGAACAATGATCGGAATGACCCAGAAACGGCGTTCAGGCTGATCGACGGGCTGATCACCTACCGTGGTGCGAAACCGTCCCAAGATGTGAATAATAAACTTGATGAAGAGCGGTCCGTGCTGCATCGCAACTGGAAAATGCCCGAATTGGATCGGCAGTCAGGCAATCTCGGCGGAATGGCAAAGGTCGTCGATGAAATGCTCAAATACGCAAAGGGCAATGATCGCACTGAACTGATGCAGTTGGAGTCAAAGATCAAGCGCAAGCAAGCAGGCAAGAAGGTGAAGTGGCTGATCTATGGCGGTATAGCAGCTGTCATCGGTTTCTTCGTTATTTCTGAAGAAATGAACTCTACGCCTTCGAGAAGTATGCCTAGGCCACCACTCCCATCCACGGCCACGCAACGAGCAGAAGTTCTTCCGCCCCCGGTCTTTCAGGCCCCGGGGATTATCTGGAATAGAACTGGCTTGAATGGAAGTGCGCCATTCCAGATCACGACTAGCTCTGGCGCGGACTATTTTATCAAGCTCGTAGACTATCAAACTGGAACAGACGCAGTCGGAATTTTTGTGAAAGGGGGGCAAACCTTGGAAGTGCAGATTCCTCCTGGAACCTACCGCATGCGCTACGCGTCAGGACAGACATGGCGGGGAACTTCGCACCTTTTTGGCCCCGGCCAGCACACGAGCTATTCGCAGTCTTCTTCTCGCTTTGAGTTTACGAGATATGACGGTTACACCGTCGAACTCATCCGGCAAACGGGTGGTAATATGCCGACTAGTAGCATTTCACCGTCCCAGTTTTAGGCGTTTTCCAAACAGAAACTTGGTCAAAGAAAGTTCAATAATGTCAGAACACTTGAATGAGTTCGAAGGTGATCCAGAAATCATTGCACAGCTTTGCCAAGAGTACTGGAAACTGGCGTCTGCCACACAAAAGATTGCCGAGGTGTTGCCCGAGAAGGAGGCAAAGCGATTGTCGGGCCAATTGAATTTTTCCAAACGTCAACTCGAGGTCTTGATGCAGCAAATTGGTCTCCGGCTTGTAGATTTTGCGGGCGAACCATTTCACGCAGGTCTTTCTGTGTCGGTGGAAAACTCCGGCGATTATGGGGAAGATGAGGCCCTTGTTGTTGACAGGACTTTGGAGCCAACAGTCATGTCCGGTATGACCAAAATTCGACTTGGCCGCGTGATCGTTGCGCCAGTTAAACAAGAAAAGGAATAGGCTGTGTATCTAGGTATCGATCTCGGAACATCGAACTCTGCGGTTGTTGGGCATGTCGATGGAGCGCTACGTTTGTTCAAAACTGCCGACGGCACCGATGTGCTGCCAAGTGTTATCTACCTAGATAAGCGCGGGCATCGGTTCATCGGAAAGACCGCCTATGACCGTTTGCTCTCTGCGCCAAAGAATGTCGCGGATGGCTTCAAGCGCTCCATGGGAACCAAGAATCCGATTTCCCTTGCCGGGGAGACTTGGACCCCGGTGCAGTGCTCGGCTGAAATTATCAAAACGTTGGTTGGTCAGGCCATGACGGAAGCCGGTTCGCAAGAAATCGAAGGCGTGGTAATCACGACCCCTGCAGCGTTTAACCAAATGCAAAGTGAGGACACCATTTCCGCCGCGCGACTCGCAGGGTTGGAAAAGGTCAGCCTGCTGCAAGAGCCCGTTGCCGCTGCTTTGGCTGCAATTTCCAATAGCAAGCAGAAGGACGGCGTTTTCCTTATCTATGATCTTGGTGGCGGGACATTCGACCTCGCCCTCGTGATGAGCACGGCTGGTGCTGTGAATGTTGTCGCACACGAGGGTGTCAACATGCTGGGTGGCCGAAACTTCGATAGGATTATTTTCGATAGCGTTGTCCGGCCATGGCTTTTGCAAAATTTCAACCTGCCAGCCAATTTTCAGGCCGACGAAAGATACGAACACCTCGCCAAGGTAAGCAAACACGCAGCTGAAAGGGCAAAGATCCAACTGTCTGCTACCGAAACGGCTTCAATCTTTGCCACTGAAGATGAGGTTCGTGCAACGGATCAAAGCGGCGAAGAGATTTACATCTCCATCGATCTCTCACGCTCAGAAATGTCGGAGCTGGTACGAGACAGTATCGAAGATACAATCGCTTTGTGCAAGAAGATCATCGCCGCAAACGGCTACAAGAACGAGGATATCTCGAAGATTGTGCCGATTGGCGGACCTTCGAAGATGCCGATCATCCGGGAGATGCTGGAAGCGGAGCTTGCCATTGCAGTCGATAGCGGACTGGACCCCATGACCGCCGTTGCCACTGGTGCGGCAATATTTGCAGAGAGCCGAGAATGGGAGGGTGACAGCTCTACTCAGAAAACGTCAAAGCAGAGGGAAACAGTCACGGGTGACATTAGCCTTTCCTTGGACTTTAAGTCTCGCGTTTCGTCCGAGAGTACAAAAATTCGCGTGAAACCTGCGGGCGATATTCCCAGCGGATTCGAACTTGAAATCCTTGATGAAGAAGGTTCATCTTCTGGCCGGATACCGTTGAACGGTCCGCTAAACGTTGGTGTTAGCGTTCGAAAGATCGGCAAGAACCGATACATGGTCAATGTTTTCAATCAGACTGGTAGCAAGGTTGATAGCGCTTCACGGGAAATCAGTATCACGCGGTCCGAAGCCAGCGCGGCGAGCGTCCCTATGACCTACAACCTCGCCGTGAAAGTTCAGCATGGCATGGTTGGGTATGAACGAAACAAGCTGCACATATTGGTCGAGAAAGGAACGGCATTGCCAGCGCAAGGTCGGCAAAAATTTCGTTCTGGCAAAACGCTAATTGGCGGGGAAGATGACTTCATTGCGGTAGAATTCTATGACCTGGCGGATGACCTAGACAGCCCTGAACATAACCTTCACATCGGCAATTTCCGCTTGAATAGCGTAGATGAGCTTGAACGCGGAGAGCGAATCAACCGGGGCGACGAGTTCATTATTGACTGGAAGATGAGCGACAACGGCACGCTGAGCTTTGCTGTCGAGCTTCCCGCGCTTGGCCGGATAATTGACGCATCGAATCTTTATCGCCACGACGACGGTGGGATAAATTATGAAGGAGAACGGGGCGCTGAGGTCGCGGCAACAATGCTTTCGCGGGTGGAAAGCGATCTGCAAGAGCTTGAGAGTGCACTGGACCACGATCCTGACCAATCAGGTGGCATTCGAAAGCGTATCGAGCGACAGCATGCGGCGCTATCCACTTCGGTGGATGCTGACACCCATCGTTCCGTTGCAGAGGAAGCTCGGAAGCTACGCCAGGACGTTGCTCTTTTGAAGATGTCCCCTGAGAATGAAGAGCGCGTGTTGACAGATGAGGCCGCCAAGGCCGAATTGTCCTTTGATGAACTGAGGGACATGGCACAGCCCGTCGATGCGGAACGACACGACAAGCTGCTTGTTACGGCACGTCGGTCGATTCGTGAGAAGAATTTCGATTCCGCTCGAAGATCGCTGGGCGAAATGCATGGCATCCGAATGAAAGTTCTAGCGGAAACCCCAGATTTCTTGGTTGAGATTTTGAAACTTCTTGCAACAGAGAGGCATCTGGTCGTTGACGATGAACTGCACGAACAACATGTCGCTGCTGGCGTAGAAGCTGCTAAGGACGGTGATGTAGATCGGTTGAGATACGTGATTGGTCAAATGATGAACAACAGGTTGTCCACGGGTGCTGATGCAGCCGACATCGTTGAGCTGGCGCATCTTTTGGGGTCTTAACTTTCCACCTAATGGATCGAAGCCACCGGCTTCCAGCCGGCCCGCTTCAGCGAATCTGTTCTGATCTTCCTCCCCGAAATCTGAAGCCCCCGAAGGGGTGTGGCTTCAGATTTCGGGGAGGAAGATCATGCGCTACTCGTCATCCGCGCACACGCGATTTTATCACAGATACCACGTCGTGTGGGCCACGAAATACCGGTATAAAGTTCTGCAGGGCGCAATGCGTGAGCGGATCCGAGAAATCATCATCCAGACCTGCGAGGAACTGGGCGTCCATATCGTGAAGGGCGTTTTGGCGCGCGATCATGTCCACATGTTCCTGTCGATCCCGCCCAAGCTGTCCCTTTCCGATGTCATGCAGCGCATCAAGGGCCGCTCATCCCGCCGCATCCAGATGGAGTTCCCCGACCTGCGCAAACGCTATTGGGGAAGGCGCTTTTGGGCGCGTGGGTATTTCTCCACGACCTCCGGCAACGTGACGGACGACGTCATCAAGCAGTACCTGGAATTACATTCCTCCAAGTGATGCCTCCGGCGTCAGCCGGTGGTCCTTCACTCACCCTGCTTTTTTAGGAAATGGAGGCTTGCTTAATAGGCGGTTCTGGCGGGAGCTGTGGCCTGTTTACTCCTTGCATCGGGCGGCTAATTTTCCGGAGATGAAGGTCCGCTTCGCCGGACTGTACAACTCGAAGCGAAGGCGAGTTGATCTGGTAGCGGTCATCCAATATGCGAAGCATAGATGTCCGGTCTGGGCCGATAGCGTCGGTGACGACGCCCGTGGATTCGCAGCTTTTCAATGGCGGCTATCGCGGGATCCTGCAGCTACCAAGCCACGCCTCCTTTAGCCATCTCCCGCCTTTGTAGATGGTGCCACAGCACCTGCCTGATTCAGCCGACCTTGCAACCCCAAAAGGACGTGTGATCGGCTGCGAAGTAGCCGTCCGCGACCCGGAAGTACCCCTGCAGCTCGACGGTATCACCCGCGGTGAGCGGCACCATGGTCTGTAGCCAGATGGCGGTGGCGAGCGAAACATGGGTGGCGGATATCTCCCCAAACGACCCCCGGATTTCAGTCGCGCCGTTCAGCACCAGCCGCCCGCGCATGCGAGCTGTGGCGCTGGCATTGATCTTGTAGAGCAACGTTGCGCCGAACAGGTATGTGCCGTCCACGGGCGCGGTGAACAGGTTGGTCCCGGCATCAAACGCGGCCTGATCGTTGTAGTCGGTGTTGTTGAGGCCGATTTTCGTCCAGGTGCCGACACCGACATAGTTGTCGTAGTTCGTCCATGCCTTGAAGCGCGGCAGTTGCGGCTGCTCGACGATGCCGGAGGCGTTATCCACGATCAAACCGTCGAAGTAGGTGCTGCCGTCGGCCGAAACCGCGAGCCGGAAACTGTCGGAGCCGAAAAGCCCGACCAGCGCCTTCGTCACGAAGTTGGTCTGGAGCATCAGCCCGAGATCGTCGGCGGCGTTCTCCTTATTCATCGTGTAGAACAGATCGCCGGTGCCGCCTTCGGCCACGGTCTTGGCGGTCCAGAGCGCCGCGTTGAGCTTGGCCGAAAACGGATTGGCGGCATCGGCGGTCGTGCCCAGCCCCAACAGCGCAAGGTTCTGCAGAGAAGACGGGGTCGTGCCGACCCAGCCAGTACCGTCGTAGACTAGCAGCAATTCTTCATCCTCGACCCATACCCGCCAGCCGGTCCGGGGTGGTAGGCGAAGCCAGGCCCCATCCGTGAACATCGCGACGTTCAGGTCCCAACCCGCCCAGTCGCCCGTCGTGCTCGAGCCGACGATGTATCGGTCGCCATCGGCAGGGCTGCCGGGCGGCGCGGTCAGGTCGCGGTCGAGGACGGAAAGCTGGACGAGCCCGTCGAGAAGCCGCAGCGACTCGTTGTGGGTGACATGCTTCTGGGCTTGCGCCGCCAGAATATAGGGCAGCATCAGGTTGGTCGTAGCGTCGGACATGAGCGATCCTCAGGATGTAAGAGTGACGGTTTTGGCCGTGCCCCGCCCGATCAGGGCTGAGAGCTGGAAGATGCGGATGGTCACCGTGTCGCCGGGGCCGAGCAGCGCACCCCAATCGGTGATCTGGTCGGCTGCGGTGTAGAGCGCGTTGGGGGCGGTGCTGTTGAGGGTGCGTTTCACCGTCCCGCCGTCGAGGATCTCGACCTCATAGGCTTCGACCTCCTCGATGAGCGGCACCTCAACCGCACCCCAATTGTCAGCCGCGAGGGCCCGGGAGCGACGTGTCCAGCGGATGGTCAGATCACCCGGTGTGCGCGGCCAGCGCCATGGCTGCTCGACATGAGCGACAGAGAACGGCCGCAGCCCAGCGCCTTCGGGCGTGAAGGGAACGGCGACATAGGTCTCGTCGCTGACAGACCGGCTTGCGGGACCGACGCGCCAGTTCCAGGGAAGCCCGAGATCGGCCTCGGCGATTGGTAGTGATGCCAGCGCAGCGTCGAGCACCACGACCCGCGCGCCTGTGAGTGCCGGGTTGGCCATGGCCTCTTCCGTGCCGCGCTGGCCACGCAGCAGTCGCGTCAGGCGATAGCGCCCCGGCGCAATCAACTCGGCAACGCCCGCCTGCACGATTTCCCACGAACCGGGCGCACTTTCGATGGCCAGCGCATTGGCCCCACCGAACAGCGCCAGCTCGGTGATGCTTTCCAGCGTGCCGGAGAGCAGATCGATCACCAGCGCATTGCCGAGATCGAACCGTGATTTGGGACCAGCATAAAAATCCGAGACCAGCGCGCCGATCCGGGCACGGCCGCCGAAGGTGGTTAGCAGATCGAACCCGTCCGTCGTCGGGCTGCGAAACACCGCCATTTCACCTGGCCACGGAACCGCATGGGCTGCAACGAACGGCCGATGGGCCGCCTGATCCTCGGTCAATTGTGGCAGATCCAGCAGCACCACCTCAGGTGCGCCGAACACCACGGCTTTTGACAGGGACGATGGGCGTGGTGCTCCGGGTGGCAGATCGTGGGCCTCGCGATCCTGACGGACAGCTTCGATCCCGCGTGCCTCCGCATCTGCGATGGAGACAAGCCGCAGCAGGATCTGTCGCCCGTCATGGCTGAGCGTCACGACATCCGCTGGATCGAGCGCCAGTCGCGACGGCGGCAAGCGAAACGCTGCCGTCTCTCGACCGGTCCAGGCTTCCATCAGCGCGCGGCGGCAGCGACGCTCTGCCTCCTCTGGCGGGACCGCCATCGGGAAACTCTCTGAGGCGATGCGGGTCGTGTCCACGGTGATGCGCCGGGCCTCGACCTGTGCGGCATCGTAATCCTCGTCAGCCCGCGCCACCTGCCATTTCAGGGCCTGCGGCAGTTCGGTCTCTTGGCCCCGCGTCAGTTCCAGCACATCGCCCTCGCGGGCGGCGACCAGATCGTCATGGGTCACGTTTGCCGCAGCGGCGCGCCCACGCATGGCGAAGCGGATCACGCCCTCAGTCTCGACAGCGTCAAACCCGAAATGCCGCGACAGCGTCGTGATCGAGGCGCGCGGGCTTTCCAGTGCGCCAATGGCGTAGCCTTCGATTGCGCCCCAAAGACCGGTGACGTCGATCCGAGCCTCGGGCATGCCCGCACGCACGCAAAGATTGCGCACCAACGCCGCGAGCGACACCGCGCCAAGCCGCCCCGTCAGCCAGTGGCCGAGCCGCCAGTTTGCGCCGTCCGTCCAAACGTCGGTCAGCGCCGGGAAAAAGGGATAAGGCCGCGCGTCCCACGTCCACGCGGCGCACTCTGGCACATGCACCATGCGGCCCCCGTAGACCGATGACACCGGGTTGTTCGTGGCGTCGCCCCACCAGAGAAAAGTGGCCTCGAGATAGGCGCGCTGGATCGCGTCATCGCGCCAGCCCCGCGAGAAATACGGCGTAAAGCTCTCGGACGACTTCGGATCGAAGAATACATTCGGCTGGTTGGTGCCGCGGTCGATGGCCGGGCAACCCAGCTCGGTGAACCAGATTGGCTTGGATTGTGGCACCCATGCCGTCGGAGTTCCGCTCTCCACCCCACCGGGGCGGTCGTAGTGTGCGTTCGACCACCAGGCTTGCAGATCCTTGTAGCGGAAGACCCACGTCTTTCCCGCCGCACCATCGGTGATCGGGGTGCGGACCTGCGCTGAGCGGTCTCCGTCGCTGGCATAGAACCAGTCGAAGCCTTCCCCGCCCGCGATGTTTTCCTGCAGATAGGCCCGGTCGTAGATCGCGGGCCAGCCCTCGGCCGCGTCGGCATGCTCGAAGCCGTCGCGCCAATCCGACAGCGGCATATAGTTATCGATGCCGATGAAATCGATCTCCGGATCGGCCCAGAGCGGATCGAGGTGGAAGAACACATCGCCG
>Ga0307972_1001746_pt1 | contig 11426 bp, 6 predicted proteins | sample OrgLakmetagen780_FD_201848 | JGI IMG/M metagenome (GOLD analysis project Ga0307972, IMG submission 201848) | Saline water microbial communities from Organic Lake, Antarctica - #780 | ecosystem: Environmental > Aquatic > Non-marine Saline and Alkaline > Saline | place: Antarctica: Organic Lake...
CAGCAGCCGTCACAGAAACCCTCCAAAAGCAGGAAACGCGCTGCAGAAGTGGGCGCAAGTGAAGGCAGAAGCTGAGGCCGAAGCTCATTTAGACGCCGCTCATGCATCTATCGGCAGCAGCAGCAGCAGTCACAAACAGCCTACCGCAGGCATGTCCGATCGCTTGAAACATATAGAAGCGCAGTTTCGCCAGCCTATCAAACCCTGGGCTCAGAGGCCAATCGTTGCTTCACCTTCTCCTTCACAACCCCCACGTGTCCGAACACCGCCGCGGCGTCAAGCGGGAGCTCCACCTCCTGCTGCCACCTTAACTAGCACTGATGCAACCGCTGCGCGACCTCGTCCTCGGCGCCGCTTAACGCCAGGGTCCACTCTGATGGCCGCTGCTGGAGCGCTGTCTGGGGCTTCTGGAAACACACCACCGAAGAGCGTACGGCAGGTGGCCTGGATGGAAAAGGAATCTGCCGAAGAAAGTTATGCCGTGCCAGTCGAAGCAGGGTCGGAGTACGCTCAAGACGAAAGTGTGCTCAATCAAGGAGCAGCAGCATCATCTTCATCAGGGGCAGCCAGAGCGGCTCCACCAGTGGTGCCCCGGAGCCGAGTCTTCGCAGCGGTGCGGCCGCCGTCGGTCGTGCCACCCGAACAAGCTGCATTACTCAACGCCGCTCAAGGCGGTGCTGGCCCAGGGGTGGCCACTGTCGTGTCTCGCCCGCATTTGTCGCTCTCCGCAGCGCTTGTTCGCTCGTGGGGGCGCCTGGGGCCTACCACTGGAGACGCTGCCAACGGTGAACATCGAGGCAGGAGCCGCAGCAACAGCCTCAGCCGCCTCCGCGAGAGCTACGACAACTTGATGGGCAACGCCTTCAAAAGCAATGCTAACAACACTAACGGCAACCACAGCAAAGGCGGCAGCAAAATCAACGGTGGCTTGTGGACCGCAGCGAGCGCTGGAGCTAGAGCACAATTCGGCAACGTGGCTAACACTGGCAGTAGTTCGTCGGCTGCTGGGGAAGCACCTTCAGGAGATGGGCCATCGTCGCAGCGCATGCGCGTTCCCAGACCCCCGCCTTCCAGTAAGCCGAGCCTCTTGCGAGCGGCGGCTGCTGGCGGGCAATTGTTCAATGGGCGTTACCCCTCCAGTAACATGCAAGCTACTGCAGCGCCACCCAACAGGAGATCGCCTGACCCGTCCCACCTCGCTGCATTGCGGAGCAACTCGCTCAGCAGCGATCCTGACGGGATGAAAATGATGCTGGCCGACATGGAGGCCTCCGCCATTGTCGCTGCTCAGAAAGCAGAGACATTGTTTGACGTGGTCAATGCGATGGGCCCACTGCCTCCTCGAGAACCCTCGCCTGTAGTGAACAACAGCAACGGCAGCCGCAACAGTAACGTTGGTGGGAAGAGTAGTATATTGCAAGCCGCTGCCAGAGCAGGAGTGATGCGGTCTGCCGCGGGAGCATCCGCAGAATCATCGACTGACCCTACTCCCAGGGATTCATCACCCATCGAAGACGACCCAGACGGCTTGAAAATGTTGATTGCGTCGATGGAAGCGGCCATTAAGCAAGCTACAGTCAATGCCAGTTCGTTGGCCACTGCCGTTGAAGCCATGGGCCCTTTGCCGCGCGAGAAAACGCCCACGCCGCCCCCACAGCGGCCGCTCATGCTTGGAAGAGGGTCGTCGCTCGCCGCTGCAGCTGGTCTGGGGTCTGCTTGGCCTTGGAACAAGACGAACTCACGCGGTTACGATGGTGGTGGGTTCGGCGAGGAGAATGATGGACGTGGTGGTGACATGCCTCACAACAACGCCGGCAACGACGATGATATTGTGGCAGGATTTACCTCACAGCGCGCAGCCAATTCGCAAGTGGTGCAAACTTTGAAAGACGCAAGCCGCAACCTCGCCCAACGGCTCCTTCAACTCGGGGACGACATCGTCGAGTCCGGTGGCGGCGACGTGGCGTCCTTTGTGCACGAAGCCTCGGCGCTGGCCGCAATGCGGTTGCAAGCTCAAGTGGCAGCTTTAGAAGGAGAAGTTGTAGGTCGTGGCGGTGCGGATGCGCAAGAGGAGGAATATGAAGAAATGGCAAATCCAAGCGGTGGATGGGATCCAAATTATGGCGGGCCACAAGGAGAGGAAGAGCAGTTAGAAGAGGGAAGCTACAGAGGGTTCTACGGAGATGAAGATGAAGAAGAAGAAGTAGGTTACGAAAACGAATGGGGCAGAGATGCCGGTAGCATGAACCTTCGAGCTGGCACACAAGAACAAGAAGAAGATGAAGGCATAGAAGTAATAGCGGCATGGCCTGCGGATCCTTCGCTGCCGCCCCCACCGCCGCTGCCGCCGCCACCCGAGGCCGTGTACTTCGAAGCCCTCGCGCTGCTGCGGCCCCGGGAAGGGCGGCACCGCGACGCGCCGCTGTCGTTGGACGTGGCGCCGTTCCAAAAGGGCGACATTTTTGAAGCGTGGGGCGACGGCGAAGAGGTAAGTGAAGCTTACATGCGCGCGCTTCAAGGGCAAATGAGAGTGACCGTTCAGGTCTTGTGTGTGTCAAAATTAGGGAAGTTTGCACGAATGAAGTCGTATTCTGTCCTTTGAAAGATGTACCTTTTACGTCGATTCCAATTTTGTCCTGCAGGTGGAAGGTTGGTTGAGGGTAGCAGGTAGCAACAACGACGAAGAGATACCTACTTGGGTGCCAGCGCGCAACTCAGCTCGCGACCTCGTGCGGCACGTGCCGCCTCCGTTTGCTTCCAACACCAACAATCCCCAGGCGTCTACTTCTTCAGTATGGGATGATGATGCCGGGCAAGCGGCTTTGGATGCTGCAAACGCCGAAGCAGAAGAGATGCGGCTAGCTGTGGCAGAAGCTGCTGCAGCATTGGAAAACGGCGTGCATGACGAAGAGTTGCTGATCGAAGAGGTTGAGGGAGGCGTAAGTAGAAGCAATGGTGGTAATGCAGAAGGAGAAGTTGGGGAAGAGAGCGCTCTCGTTGACAACCACCCTCCTGATGGTAGTAGCAGTAACGCCCCTGCAGAGTACGAAGAGGATTGGGACGCTGGGAGCTTCGACCGCGAATTGGCGATGCAAGAAGAGTTACAGGCCCGGGAAGCCGAAGCTCAAGCAAGAGCCGAGGAAGCTCGCCGAATCGCCGAAAGCGAATTGGCGATTGCCCGCGAAGCCGTAGCCCCCCTGGAAGCTTTCCTGGACTCGGTGTACCGTCCTTTGGTAGGGGGCCCGACTTCACGGCTGGGGAAGCTCAGCCCGAAGCAGTTCTTCAAGCAGTGCGGGCGAGACCGGGCCCTGGCCAAGAACAACGCCTACCACGCGTCTGGATTAAGTGCTGCCGACTTCAAGACCATTCTAAAGTGGGGCGGCGTGGACTATTTGCACAAAGACTGCACCGACCTTCGGGCGGCTATCAAGGTTAGACCAGTAACAGTTGCAAATCTTTAAAGCTATTTCTGTGGTTGAAACTAGTTTTTCTTCAGACTTTTTTTTTCTGAGAGTGTACTTTTGTTCGCCTTATAAATTATTCCTTCCTTTCTATGTTATCATCTCATTAGGCGGTGGATCGCGGCGACTTTCTGCGGTTGGCCGCTGATGTTGAAGCTGCTCATGCAGCCAAGGTCGCAGCAACTGCGCCTGAAAAGAAGGCCAAGAAGTCAAGCAGTAGTGCTGCTGCTGCCAAAACGCCTCCCAAAGCTCGACCAGGCAGCAGCGGTGGTGGTCGAGGAGGAGGAGGAGGTGGAGGAGCAAAAGGAGCAGTAGCGAAGCCCGTGAAACCACCCAAGACGGGCAACAGCATCAGCTTTGATCTTTGGATCGCAGCGCACCGAGCTGCACAGTTCCTACCGCTCCCTACCGTAGACGAATACGTCCAACAAAAGGAGGAGCAACGAGTAGAGCCGCAAATGCAAGAGTTTTTGGAGCAAGCGGCAAGAAAAGCCGCCGCTGCAGCAGCATCAGCATCAGCAGCAGCGCCAACATCAGATCCTTCAGGGAGCAGCAAGAAGGACGTTGCAGAAGATCCAACACCTCCAAAGAATGGTCGTAAACCTAATTTTGAGGCACAAGGTCTCGAGCCAAGTGCTTCCCCTGCTGAAGATGAAGTTTCTACTGCAGCTGCTACTGCTGCTGCTGTGCCCTCGACGAATACATCTCCAGGAAATACAGAAAGTGCTGCTCCAACTTCAACAGGTGGTGAAAATGCGCCAAACACAGCAGCAAGCGCAGCAGCTGAAACAGACACTGGACCGTCGTTAACAGATGCTGGAGATGATGCTCAAAATCCGCCTGTCGTTGATGCACCCGAAGCCATGCCGTTATCCGCTGAGGAGCTTGAGTCACAAGAAGTTGACCGAGCATACCAGAAAGTCAAAGCCAAGCAAGAAAAAGATAGCGCTGCTGCTGCTGCTGCTGCTGCTGCTGCTGCTGCTGACACCACTGCGACCGCTATCACCTCTGAAGGCGCTGGTGGCAACAGCGCAACAACAACGCCAGGCGAAGGTGAAGGCAGTGAAGAAAAGCCGCCCGAGGAGCCAGTGAAGGACAAGAGCGGAGTCACCAAAGTGAAGATCAAGAAAGCCAAGCCGCCGCCACCGCCGGACCGGAGCCTCGAGAACGCCATGGAGACCTGGACCCTGCAAAAGACCCGGCGCGACGACCTGTACAGCCAGGCCCTGCAAGCCCTCAAGAAGCCGCCGGCGCGCGCGCGAAGCAGCATCCTGGAAGCAGGCAGTGGTAGCGGCGGGACTGCGACGACTAGATCAAGTTATGTGTCTCCGCGGGGCGCGCCAAAAGCGCGCAGCAAAAGCATTCACATCGCGAGCCACCCCGCGGACGCGATATCGCCCTCTTCGCCTTCTTCGCATGCGGTTTCTGCGAGTTTACCGAGGCCAAACACAGCAGATGATGAGACATATTAGCTGCTAACTGAATTCCGATGTAATTAGTTGAAAACTGGTCGCCTTCTGTGTCTTTCTAAAATACTCGAATGCCGGAGTTCGAAGTTCGAAGTGCCGGTATATGAATATGAAGTGAAGTGACGATGCAAATACAGCCGCATATTCTTCCTTCGATTCATTTCCTTCCTCCAATAGAGCTTCGAAAGTCCTATCGCGATATCATCTAAAGTTTAAGTCGAGTGGTGCCCGCCTATTGCGCCTTTTCTAGTAGCCTTGATACTGATAATAGGGAATAGGCAATTCCCAATGAATTCCACTTGTGGTGATGCGAATTGCGCGGTTCTATATCTAAATCAAGGACATTTACTACATAGCCAGCAGCAATGCGCAGTCTTATAGCTCGCGGACACTGTTGATGTCTGCTTGCAATGCAGCGGCCGCACGCCGGGTCGCAGGGTTGCTCTGCCGTGCGGACGCGCTGCCGTTGTTGCGGCCTGTTCCAGGCGCGGACTTGACCATTTGCGTTGCAGCAGCACCTCCGCTGTAGCCGCCATTGTTGGACCGCCCGCTCATGCGCTGCGAAAGCAGAGGCATTGCACTAGTGTTATTGATGTTGCCAACGCCTCTGCTGCTGGCTTGCCGCCAGTCACGCGCGCTTCCAGCCATCATTCCGCTGCCGCCCAATGTCTGCTGACCTCCACCGCCGCCAATGCGGCTCGCCTTCAACTCCCGGAGTTCGGACTCGAGCTGCGCAATTGTCGCGTCCTGAGAAGCTGCGCGCACGCTTGAGAGCGGAGGCACTGGAGAGGGCCCAACGCGGCCGCTGTCCAGCCGGCCGCTCACCATGCGCGCACTCATGGCGGGCCCCGGGTCTCGCGCGGACGCCGGGGCTGACGTCCGTGCGTCGCGCACGACTTCCACCTCGGGCCTCGAGCTGAGCGGTGGGCGTTGCGACACGTTGCCTAAACCACCCTGGCGCTGCTGATCTTTCCAGTCGTCCGGCTGGCTGAGGCCAAACTTGGCCGGGTCCCCGTTGAGCAAGTTCGGCGTGCAAGGGGGTCTGAGCCGGTCTCCGTCGAGCGAGTCGTAGGTCGCCGAAAGCGGGTTCACCACGCGCAACGTTCGAATGGCGTGCTTCACGGAGTCCGCCTGCGCGCCAGCGATATCGCCCACGAAGTTGGTGTTCCGAAAGTGCCGCCGGTCCTCGAGCGGAGGCTGGCACTCGTGGGGCGGAATCCACCCGGGCCACGCGCCCTCGATGTCGTCGGTTTTCAGGCTGTAAAAATCGTGCGTCGCCGCCGCAGGCAGCGGCTTGGGGTTGGTGTACTTCGGGTCGTCCTGAATTACCATGCCATGGATGCGGTACTCGGGCTTCAACGGGCACACGGTGCGCTTCGACTTGAAGCCGAAGTCCGTAATGTCCCGCACGTCGTATTGCGTGTTCAGAGGCGGGCCCTCGATCCGCACCCGTTCGTTTCGCGGTCGCCACCCTACTTGCGCGCCTTCCACGTCGTCGCATGTGTGGTTGAAGCGCTGCGCATGGGCATACAATTTCCGTGGGGCCGTTCCCTCAATGTCACTAACGTTGTACGAGTCGCGGACGAATTTGGGCTCAGGATAGGCAGCCATCTGAGTTGACGGCAGCTTGTAGGCTGGCAGCAAAGGGTCAACCACACGATTCGTCTTGAACGTGTACGGGTGTGGCTGCGCCCTGATGAGTAAATTGAGGAAAAAATATGATTAGTTACTAGATTGCCAAGCGTAAGGCTATACGAATTGCAACGCACCCCTCAATGTCATCGAGCTTGAGGGCGTAGTCTACCGCGTTCGTGTCCCGGATAAGCTGGGTCGATGTGGTGCCCTTGATATCGCGCGGATCATAAAAAGATGGCTTGGAGGTGAACTTATACATGCTCTGTGGCTGCGCACCCTCGATATCTTCCACCATGTTTGTTGGCCGGCCAGCGTCAGGGCCAAGCTTCAGGCTCTTGAAAAACTCCTGCTTATCGTTACGAATTGTAGATCGCCCTTCAGTCGCGAGCGACATGCTCCCGAATCGAGCAGAGAGCATTTCACCAGTAATAGGATTACGTCCCGATTCCATGGCTCGGGCACTCATAGCCTTGTGGCTTTCCTCGCACGGCGATGCTCCTTAACGCCAAGCGCAAGAGAGCTTGCTGGCGGCTGCGCTGCAGCGCTCAGCAAAACAACGAATCCGCACTGAACAAAACAAATTTAATCGCGATAAAATATAAATTAGAGCAGTCTGTTTTTAACGACTCCGTTCGTTCTCGTTGCTGGCTCGTTGGCACTTGCGCTCTTGGCCTGCGCGTTCGGCTAATGGTGTGAACTGCAGGCTTCATTTGATGCTTAGCCATCGCTGCGGCACTTTTCGTTACGTCATTCTCATTCCTTATCATCTAATCGTTGCCGACTTTTGCATATTGTCCAGGACGCCGACTACCTGAAACGCACGGTTGGACCGGCGCTTACCAATGCTCTCACGGCTATGGTCACTGATCAGCCTAAGGACTCCGTCGAGGTAAGAAGACCGTCCGAAATTTATTAGTCATTATGTAAAGGATCAGTTACTAGTGCTTCGGTCACCCTGATTAACGTTTCCAGAGTCTCATACGCATCTCTATCTCTTTTGACTTCGTTCTGTATCCCGCGCTGGTAACTCCATGATAGTACTTGGGTCAGTACCTATTGCGATTCGTGGAGCGCGAGGAAGGCAAAGCTGCCACTGCAGAACTCTTTGCACAATCCGCCGCACAGGCAGCTGCCAAGGAAGAGGCCTTAGCAGCAGAGGCTGCAGAAAGCAAGGCGGCCGAGTCGGAAGCAGCTGAGTTACTGCCAGGCCAGTCCTCCGTGGACCTGGCACTGGCGGACCCAGCCACTGACGTGCCTACCATGTACGAGCCAGTGCTTGAATTGGTGAAGCTGGCGACTGGGGCCACGCACGCCTACTTGGGCGTGAAAGGCACGGCCGAGCCGGAAAGCGAAGGCGACCCGGCGAAGCCTGTGATCTCGTGGCTGGCGGGCACGTCCGGCAGCAGCATGGCAGGCGAAGCGCTCGTGGGCGCCAACCCGGACGACGAAGAGTCCAAGGCAGAAGGCGTGACTTTTGACCTGTTTGTAGGGGCAGAACCGCCGGAGCCAGCCGAGGGCGACGAACCACTGCCGGAAGGCGCGGACCCGCTCATTTACCCTAGCGAGGTAATGCCAGTGCTGTATTTTCTAGAATGTATAAGGAGAGAGACAAGTGAGGGAGGCTGCTTTTCGCCAAGTTTAGTCATGTTCTTACCTTTGGGAGGGGACAATGTGATCGTGACTGCAAACTCTGATGCCTACGTTTTTTTGGTTTTAGGTGGTGGTGCCTAACGTGGTTCGACACCCTAACATGAAGTTTTTTGGCGTGCCCAAAATGGGCGCTTACGTTGCGGTGCCCGTCAAGTAAGCAATAGTATATGCCGTGAAAGTTGTGAATGAGGATTTTTTGTTGAAATAAAATGAACGCATGCTTTACTGCTCTCGCATCTAACATTATTGTCTCATGTGGGACTCTTCTTCTTTCTACTGACCTCCCTTCACTTTTGTTCATCAACCATCGGTTCTTAATGCTAATGCGACATCTAGATACAAGTCTTGCTTGCACGCGGATGGTATTGGCGAGGCAGAAGCGAGCGAAGAAGGCGGAGAAGGCGGCGGCAAAACCCCGTCGTACCAGCCGGTAGAAATGGTGCTGGGTTTCCACACCATGGGCCAAGCGGGGCGGCAGTTCACCGACGGGCAAGTGGCGGCGGCCAAAGAATGGGCCCAGAAATTGGCAACCTCGCTCGAGCAGTCGGAGCTTACCACGTGGGGCGCCGAAGTCGTGAAAGTGGAAGCGGCCGCGGAAGCCGCGCCCGCGGTGGGAGAAGCGGTGGCGGAAACCAGCGCGGCGGCGGAAGCGGCCAGGGACGAAGCGGCCGCGGCGCTGGAGGCCAACGAGTCGCTGAGCCCCGAAACCAAGGACTTGGAAATCAAGAAATTGGCGTACGCCGCGGCGAAAGAAGTGCTCGCGAGCTTGGGCCAGCAGCTCGAAGCGCTGGGCAGCCGCAAGTTGCCCCCGAAGCCGGAGCCGAGCCGCGCGCTCCACGCGTTGCTGTACACTTTGCTGTACGAGAAAAACCTCTTCGTGGACGCCAGCACTCGGAAAGTCAACTGGGAAAAGATGCGCCAATTGTTTGGCCCGCCGCTGGTGGCCAAGCTCGCGGCCTACGACCCCGCGAGCGAGAAAAACGTGTACCCCCGCTATGCGCGCGTCGAAGACATGCGCCGCCTTCTGGAGGTGGACGCGGAAGCTCTGGCGGCCGAAGGCCCCCTCTTTGCGGCTGCGCTGGACTTGGCCACCAAGGCAGTTGACGTGCGAGAAGCTGCAGTGGTCGCGCGCGAGGCAGCCGACGCAGCAGCTGCGGAGCTGGCAGCACAGGAAGCGGAGTTGAACGGCCTGAATGACCCAGAGGAATAACTTAGAACCAGTTCTGATTATAATTAGAACGATAAATATCTAATATTTAATATTTGATATCTACTAAGTCCACATGGAACATGGAACCTGGAACGCAACTGCCCTCAATCGAAGGTGTAGAAGTAGAAGTAGAACTGTAGAAGGCCACACTTTAGACTGGACTGAACTTAAGCAAGAAGCAAGGGATTTCAAGAACAAACAAATCATAGCCCAAACACCAGATTGAAGATTAAGTTAGAGGTGTGATATGAATATGGGCTTTGCTGATGTGGCTCTCGCTGCGATAAGCGGTAAGTGGCACTGGACTGTGGCGTAGTGCGAGTTATCTCTAAGATAGAATGTAAGCTTCAGCCATAGGATACAAAGCAGTGCGCATTGAAGGCCGGAGTTTAGGTACTGCAGACCCGCAGTAAAACATGCCACTTTTTATGGCATGATTATGGTGCGCGCGTCATCCTCTATTACTATTACAGTACACACCGAATATCACCTGAAAGACCCTTCATCATCACTGCTGTCAGAGGATTCCTCCGAGGAGTCAGGGCGCATCATACTTCTCATACCAAGAGCCTTGTTGATGATAATGGTGCGCGCGTCATCCCCCACTTGCTCAGCAGAAGCTTTCGCATCCAGCTTTGTTCTACGCTCCTCTTCCGCTTGAAGTCGCCGAATTCTTAATGCCTCAAGACGTGCTGCCTCGTTCACTTCCAGAACACTTTTTTCAAATGAAGCACCAAATTCGTTTAAACTCCTAAAAAAGTCTTCAGAGTTCAATTCAGGGTCTTCTCCAAAATAATTCAAGACGTCGAAATATTCGCGTTGCATACAATTGAGTTCATTTCGAAGCACTTCCATTTGAATATGCGCTGCGTGGATAAAAGTTGGGAACGTTATAACTTCCATTTGATTATCGCTTGGCACGTCGCCCTTAGAAAAGTCGAATTCCAAAGACCCACAATCATCATTGACAATGAGCTGTGCTGCTGCAATGTCACTACTGAGGCCTTTCAAATCAGTCTGTATTGTCAGAATGGAGACTTGGGATGCATCAGGTACATTCGCAAGATCGTTGCGGAAGTCTAGCGTGTCTGGTTCCTGACTTTGAACCAAGCGTATCAAAAATTGCATCACTGAAGTTTTCTTGTCAAAAGCTTTAGCATCTTTTAACTTGAGCAATGAGTCCAGAGTAAAAGCTTTTACTTGATTTGCACCAACATTGAGCTTGTTGCCAAGCTTTAGCACAACGGCAAGCAATCTCTTTAATCGAAGTGAGGTTTTTACGTCATTGCACGCACGCTGAACGACTTTGATAGACCCGCTCAACTCATTCCGAACTGTAACAAATCGTTTCTGTGTCGTCAGACACCGAAAACGCTCAGCTGAATCAGATACCCCCATCATTTGGATCATAAATCTATCTGTTTCTCCAAGGCGGCTGATATCTCCGGCACCACGGAGATAATTTGATAAAGCAGTAGTTTCTTCATCAGTAGGAAGAAATTCTGACAACGTGACAAGCTGGTCGGCCGTGAATGCTGCCCCTTTCAAATTCCTTAAAGCTGAAGCGATTTCGCTGAAACCAATACGAACGCGCGCCAAGGCAATCGCTCCATTCATTGCGCGTTTCCCTTCTACAATTTGGATTTTGGCTGTTTCAGCAGGCTTTGTTTTCTTGACTTCATTCTCCTTGGGTGCGAACTTTTCAACCTTTTCAATGAACAAGTCTTCGAACTCACCATCATCAATTACTACTTTAGATGAAGCTTCATCTTCCTGAAGTGTTGACCAAATTGTGTCTGCTTTCAATCGTGACTGATGTATACTCCTCCAGTGGAGTCGCTTACGTCGAAACTTATCCTTTACTTCTGCAGCAGCCTTAGATTTCTGTTTTCGATTATTGGGAGCCGGTAGCTCTGGGTCCATATCTAGAACTGCTGGATCAAGTCCTTCTGCAGTCATCTTGGCCGCTACAGCCCCCTTGGGCACGTGCATTTTGAGCAT
>Ga0307972_1001748_pt1 | contig 11422 bp, 13 predicted proteins | sample OrgLakmetagen780_FD_201848 | JGI IMG/M metagenome (GOLD analysis project Ga0307972, IMG submission 201848) | Saline water microbial communities from Organic Lake, Antarctica - #780 | ecosystem: Environmental > Aquatic > Non-marine Saline and Alkaline > Saline | place: Antarctica: Organic Lake...
TGTTTCTTTTGTTAGCCAGGTATAGTTTCAGGCTTTTTCCAAACTTCCGCTGAGATGCCCTTTGAGGCATGTAACCTTACCTTACCTTATACTTTGTGATGGTGATTTGATCTGGCAAAGTGCTAGATACAATTGTATTTTCCTCTTGACATATGACAGCTGTTTTAAAATGATGCTGTGCTGTGATCAAAATAGTTTCATAAATATTTACAACTTAATAGATCGCAAACACAAGCCTTACAAAAATGGAAAAACGCCGTCCTGCAGCAAAATTAAATCACGAAGCGTTCAACGTCTCAGTGACCCTCCCAAAAGGAGAAACACCGCACGTCATCAGCGTCAGCTAATAATCCCACTCAACCTAGCGCACTGAGGGTCCAATGTAGCACAGTCGTAACAAAAGGGGGCTCTGGCAGTGACAATGTACTCGCCACGGTTCAATTAAAAGCCATAGGATCGGATGCCAGAACCTAAGATCCCCTAGCCAGTAAGCAACACACTAGCACAAAGGCAATCACAGCTCTTCAAACCCAAGCTTACAAAAGCATGCTGTCAATCCAGAAAACTGGTTAAAGTAAAATCAAATTTAGAAATTACACACGCGCAGAGCTTGATGAGCACAAAGGTGCCATTAGCCAACAGCTTTTATTAATTTCCAGGAAAATACATTGTTTAAGGCACCAAGACACTCCTACCTTAACTCAGCAGAGAACACTCAACTCAATCAAACCACATAATCTGGCTTCTACCTTAGCTGGATCACTTAGCTACCAGTTTATCACTCCCGTTCTGCCGTTCAGTCTTTTGCCTCTCCGCCTGTATGTAGCAGCTCCGACACACAGGCTTGTAAGCGTCTGACCCCCCCACCAGCTCCTGCTCCTTTGAGGCAGCAACACGCAGCGAAAACAGCGACGGCCGTCCACACCTGTGTGTGGCAGTGCATGTGCTTGGTGCTCAGTGTCTACAAGAAGAGAAGGGAAGCGCAGTGTGCTACCAACGATAATAACACGCACGCAGCACAACTTAAAGCAGGTGCGCTTCTCAACGATTGTCGGTTGGCTCTGCTCCTGCTCCACATAAACGCTCTAAATAACTCAAGAGCCTTTCCTGGGGGCCCTCTTATGACCACCTTTAAAAAAGTCCAACAAGTTGGGCGCTTCAAACTCTATCACACGATGAAGCCACCGGGGTGCAAGAGGGGGCGAGATTTAGGTCACTTATACTTATACCTTCCAAATCAGCCAAAGGCGACGCATCCTGCAGGCTCTATACAGTTGTGTACATCAACAATTTGAAGAAATACAGCACCACACAATGCCTTGTCTGCCCACACAAGTTCATACACCCACTTTGTCCAACTTCTCTCAAACCACCTCTACATAAACCCTCCCTCTTGAATTACACAAGCACGCCAAGCACGTGCTATTAAACACACACACACACACACACGCATACACACATACACACACCAGACTCAGGTACTAGCAATGCATGTGCTCTCTGAATGTCCAGATAAGTGTCTCAGACATCTACAACACACGTGCCAGCCGTGCGCATGCAAAGGGCCACGACCTTTGCAACACCCACCCGCACTTTCCCTTAAGCTTGACGACATTGTCAGCCATAGGTACTAGGTCCAGCATGTGTCCAAATTTTCTGCACAACAAAACATGTAGTGTATGTGTGTGTGTCAATGTGTACGCAAGGTACTGGTGATAACTTGTGGCAGAGCTCCCTGGTTCAAGATGTGCATTCATTTGCCGTGGCTATGTAGCAGGAGTTGTCCTGCACTGTTGGGAGCAATGGATGCATAGGTAAAACCATCAAAATGTGAAATTGTGCCAGCAAGTGCAAGACAAACTGCAGGCTGTTGTTCGCATGGTCTGACTACTGCAACTTCCCCCCATAGACTACCACCTGCCTTCTCAATCATGCTATTCAGAAGCACCCACAAGAAGGTTGGATTCAGAAACAAAAGGCGGAAGCACTAGTTAGCAGCATACCAACACTATTTCTGGTGGGTAGACGTGGTTTTCGCCAACTTCACTTACGAGCGCTGGAAGTCCCCATCCAAGCCAGCTGCAATGATGTGCTTGCCATCCCCATCCACGGCGGCCTCCACAAACTCAAACAAATCCTCGAAAAACTGCAGCCAAACATATGGCGGGCAACATAACACTCGCAGGCACGGGTGCAATGTATGGCTACAATGCAAATTGCTTGTCTGTTAACAACGCCTCCTGTTAAAAAGAAAATATGAAGGGAGTGAACAGCCCTCGTTGGCTCGCAAGCAGTGCAGGGGTGTAAGTGTGCACTGTGTTGTGCATTGTGTTGTGCATTCACACACACACACACACACACGAGATGCACGAATAAGCACGATACTTAACCGAAGTACACCATACACCATACACACACATGCACACTCACGCGCGCACCTGCGACTCATCAATGCCAATCACATCAGCTTGTTCATACTCAGTAGCCCATAGTTGTTTGGCATGTAACAAACTGTAGGTCCAGAAGAGGAAAGAGACGAGTAAGCGGGAGGTTGCACATGTGTTCGGACAATTGATCAAGCGAGCCTCGTATCGTGTGCATGGATGCTCTGGGACCAAAGCAGATTGTGGGATGGGCTGAGACACTATTTGCCTTTCTATGAGAGCACAAAATATTCCAAATCTGCTCACCTTTGGGCCTCTAAGCACGGCAGCTTCTGCCCACTATGGCTATTTATGTGGGCTGCCTCGTAGCGTATGTCCTTGGTCGATTTGAGCACCAGCACACTGGAGCCCTGCTGCTGGACCTCCCTTATCCGCTTGAGCAGCTCGTTGGTCTTCCCCGCAAACATAGGGCCCACAATGAGGTCAATGGAGCCGTGCTTGGAGCACTGCAAAGGCGCGGCATTGCCCTCCTTCAGGCTCGCGTTCAGGTCAAGGAACAGCGTGCTGGAGAGTGTATCTGCGGATGGCTGACTGGTTTGGGCTGGTGGCGTGTGCTGGCTTTGGTAGGGTGCAGCGGGTGTGTTTACAGCTTGAAGCGGGCGCATGCTGGGACCAGCAGTGTGTGGAGGCGTGAAGTTGGCAACCTTGCCCTGACGGGGCAGCAGCTGCGTCTGCCTGCAGAGAGATGTTCCTAGACCTTGTGTCGTGGCGCGTTTCACGAGGCATTGGGGAGCATTCATGCTGGGGGGGCGTGGGGGGACGGCATTGGTCTTAACGGAGGGGGAGGATGAGGCGAAGAGGCTGATAGAGGGACTGAGGGCTTTGGACAGCATGCAACAGGACAGAGCCTGCAGGGGGCGTGAAAGCCCGAAGTGGACGGACCGAACTGGGATGGTTTTGATCGTGAATGCACGTGAGATTTGAACAAAAGAAATGTTTAAATAATGATTGATAAATGGGAATGTTGCGCAAGTTTGAACCATGATCTTCAGGAATTTCCATGATACAACAATAGATATGTAATTAGCTCAGGATGGCGAACCAGGCAATTGATGTCGGGTCCTCCCCCCTTACTAGCTCAGATTCAGATTTAACTGACAGGGGGCCAGCGGACAACGAAGGGGTTGATGCTCTGGGCATCCCACTTGCCCTGGACTTGGTCCAGCCCATGCTCAGGATCACCGCGTTCCTGTCTCAAAGCAACGCATTCATTCTAGCTGACCTGCAAACCGTCCTGGAGAGTTCGCTGGTCCTGTTTTCACGGCAGGATGAGGGGTGAGAGCTAGATGCTGGGGAGGTGCAGCAGGGAAGAGGGAAAGTTCAACAGCTTGCTTCTTTGCTCCAGAGTTGTTGAGGAACACACGTGTTTGCTCGTTTACTCTAGTTGCCTTCTGCCTTCTTTCCAACTTCCCTAACCTGTGCATGCATGCCTTCTTAGCAACCCTCATAGCAGAGGAGCTAGAAAAGGAACACCACGTGCAAGCACACCAGTCTTCTCATGATCTAGGTGCGCTCTCTTCCCTTCCTCTTTCACCTTGCATCTGCTCCTGCCCCTGCCGCGCAGGAGGGACACCGTGCAAGCAGCCACGTTCCTGTCTACCCACTTGTACACCTGCGTCAACTGCTACATCGCCATCCCCAAGCAGCTTGGGCGCCTGGGGGTTCTTTCACGCGAGGCAGTGCAGCCAGAGTCCGTCGTCAGCTTCATAATGGCGCTCATCGCCCTCACAGCATCTATCCAGCACTGGTGGATCACTGTGCTGGATGGAGGCCAGGACCCAACAGTTCTCCTGGAGAATCTTTTGCAGCCAGCTCTGCTCGCGTGTCTGCAGTCACTGGCTGTGCTCCTTGATGCCAATGCCCCCATCTGGCATCGCTGGAAAAACATGCAGGACGAGTTTGCTTCTAACTGCAGTCCCATGATGACGTCGCTGTGGCCGAAGTGGATTAGCTTGTGTGAGCAGGTGGGACGTGGAATGGTGGACCACTACTACGCTCTTATCCAAGCGCCTACCTACTGAACTAGACTAGATGCCCACCCTGCATCATAACGCAAGCATAACCCGTTGGTGCACGTGCACAATGAGCAGGTGACAAAGTGCACCACGCAAACATGTGCTCACCCCATGTTACAATGCAAGCGCAGTCTTATTGGTGCACGTGCACAATGGGTCGGTGACAGATTGCAACACGCATTCATCTAAACGTGTGAATACATGCATAACAAGTTTTATTTGGCAGATGTGTTCAATTGTCTGCGTTCTGGTGGTGGCTATCAGTTGGGCTGTTCACGCTGCTTGTATGCTGATGCAAACGTCAATGAAGCGTGCATGACGCTGAACTGCATAGGTTTTGGCAAGGTTTTTCGAAACACTATTAAACACCACTGACTTTGACATAGAAAGGGTCACAAAGGGGACACAGGTCCGCAGGTGTATGCTCTTCATGCTGGGCTCAAGCTGTCGTTGGAATCGGTGGCATGCCCCCTGGTTCATGTTCAGCTACACCAGCCCCAGCGCAGCCTTCACTTCCAAATGTGCTTGCCATTCACTCCTTTCAAACGTGCTTGCCATATTCCGTCCCTAAACTTTCTTGGCATCATTGGATCAGGTACTCATGTGTCATCCGAAACTCACTTTACGTCTCCTCACGTGCACACGTGCCACTGTGCTCCTCCCTGTTCAGGTCCCTTGCGTCAACCATGACGACATCAGGAACGAGTTTAGCGCCAACGAGGACTGGCCTGTGGAGTTTGCCACCGACTGCTTGCAGCGTCTGTACGACATGTGCTCTGGAGGCACCCTTTGCAAGGCGGTGCGTGTGTGTGTGTGCGTGTGCGTGTGTGTATTGTATGTATGTGTGTGCGTTTGCCAATATGTGATTGTTTGTGTGATTGCTTGTATGTGTGAGGGTTTATATAATTGTGTGTGTGTGTGTCCTCGAGCACCAAGAGAACCACATCTTTCCTTGCAGCCCGTGTTCACCTGATCTGCTACTACATACTTTGCTATCGATGCATACTTCCATACTTTGCAACCCGCCACACGTCTCCTGCACAGAGCCTGGCGTACATACACAAGCACCATCTGCTGGTGGCTGAGTGCTCTCTCAGGACTGTCTCCAAGGTACGAAATGTCCTTTTGCACATGCCATGCTATGTCTGATTCTTAAAATTCCACTGTGTCTGAAGTGCTTAGCATGCGCATTCCAGTATTTCCTCACACCATTTACCTGTGGCGCTCATTCATTGTTGTTTCTACCACAACTTACAGCGCACATATGCACACGCACAATAGTGACACACATAGATGCACACAAGCACACACACAGTTGCACGTGTGCGCGCACATACAACACACACGCACACGCACACATGCACACACAGCACATTTGCGCGCATATACACATGACACACACGTGCACACACATACACACACGCACAACAATAATACACACGGGTGCACACACAGGTGCATATGCACACACACACACACACACACACACACACACATACAAATACACCAGGGCGTGGCGATGGATTGCCTTTCTGGGGGTGCCGATGTGAGTATAGGGTGAATGCTGGGCGTGCGGGAGTAGGAGAGGCTGGTCCCTTCCACCTAATTTCATATAAACTCAAGCTATCATTCATGCACATGGGTATACCACACAGTAGTTTTTTAGCACAAGACACGCAAATATTTGGTAATCCTAAGTGGGTTTGGCCAAACCCATGTTAAAGGCAATCGACACAAGGGGTGCACAGACCGATAATGTAGAGTACCCTAGTTTGTAGCAGCAAGGACAAAATATCTCGCTGAAATGAACTCTTGGTTCGCTCTTGCAATTGCAAGCAGGCGCAGCAGGATTGTGCCGCTCACTGTTGCATTTCTGATGCTGTCTTTATCCATGGCATTTCATGGTCATCGGACTTACGCACATATGTGTTCATATGATTGCATGTGTGTACATGCATGTATGCCCCTAACGCACAAACCAACACACATCCACACGCACGCTGAATTCTCACACACCTACTCTCAAGCCTACCCCCACGCACTCGACTACTTCAGGTCGTTGAGTTCTGGGTACCTGCCCTCATAGACTTCAAGCACCGCCTGCTAGAAACCCTGCGAGAAGACCCCGAGCTACTAAACCCTGACAGGTGAATAAGGTGGCATGGAGCGCACTCTGATGCTACCGGTAGTCAGCGTGCATGAGTAAGCCTCTCCAAGCCAGTGCTCATAACAGCCAGAGCCCTACCAAAGCTGACAGCATCGTCACTGCCAACCGTTAACTCCTCCGGCAGTTCCTGTACCTGGAGACCATGCCGACGCTCTCTCCCCCCCCCCCCTCTCTCTCTCTCTCTCTCTCTCTCTCTCTCCTCGCCTCTCTCCTCTTTTCCTCTCCTTTCCCTTTGCGCTGGTTGCAGGAAATGCAGCCTCTTCACTTGCAATGCTCATTTTTCTGACCCTCACACCTCAGAGTCTCTCATGTACCTTTTATCATCAGATTGTTGACCGCCCCTGCGTTGAAGACAAGGAGCGCACCCTCAGCACTTCTAATCCTGCCTGACCTTTTTTAAGCTCCTTCACCTCTGAAGCGTGCACACCCTGCATTACATTTGTGCCGCAGGGAGCGCACCTATTTCACCTTCAATCCTGTCCAACCGTTCCTATGTACCTTCACCTCTGAACTGCGCATACTCTGTATGACACTTTCGTGCCACAGGGAGCGCACGTATGTCACTTTTTCGAATCTGGTTGTGGACCTGAACGAAACGTGGAAGAACATCAGCATGGCAGAGAAGAACTTGGACTTGGATGAGGCACCCACCCCTGAAGTGCTTATCAAAGCAGATGCAGAGGTGAGCCTTTTCCTAATCTTGGGACACGCGTGTGCTGATGTGCGTGTATTTGTGTCGTAACATGTGTATTTATTTCCCCTTGCTCCCCATCGCAACTTGGACGCTATCTTTTGTTTCAGCTGCGGTCTTAAGAAGCCGTCCTGCTGGATCACACTGTCCTTGTTTCTGGCATTAATATTTATAAGTCACCGTCAACAGGTTCCACTAGGAGTGCACCACAATATTGTAATTAGCAGCACCGTACATATGTACCACGCACATGCACACGCTCACGCATGCTCACACACACGCGCACACACAAAAACACACACACACACACACACACACACACACACATACAAACATACACATACAGGCACACAGGCACGTGCAAAGGTATACACACATGCAACCACAGGTGCGGGACTTGCAGCGCCTGTTTGTTTTGGAGATGCTGCGCTCCTCCAACTTCAACAAGCTGCTCAGTGCTGCGCGCGAGTGCCACTTTCTGGTGAAGCGCTCCCAAATGATTTGGACGGCCGACAACACCGCATCCCTGCGGGTACGCTCTCTTGGTGTTATGCTTGAAGTGTGGCACAGCATATCACGATTGTGCGCCTCAACGTTGGTCACGCACCACAGTTTTTGGATCTGAATTGGTGATGCGTACACTCCCTGCTGCTCTCCGCTGCTTTGATTGTGCGTCTTTGGCCAAAAAAGGGGGAGTCAGCGGCACCTCAGGGACTGCCCTCTAAGCGCTGCACACATCTTTTAGCTGTGCTCTGTATTTGTACACATACTGAATAGTCACGTTTACTTGGTGGCACTGTCACAACTGTTGGGGGCCCTTGTTCATTTGACAATTTGTGTTGGGACAGACGGAAATCTGAACAGGTGCTGCCTCAATCATGCCCACTTTGCTCACTTACTGAAAATCAACCTCACGTGCATGTCCCCGCAGGCACACACACACGCACGTACACACACATACACACATACACACAGACACACAAACACACGTGCACATCAGCACACATGGACAAGCATGCATGCACACACGCTCACACACACACACACACACGCGCAAGCATTAACACCCACACACGCAAGCTCTGTGGTGTTGCACTGCAGGCAATTTAGCCGGCATGCACAGCAAGGATGCTACAGGAATGTTCCTTTGTTTCCTTTACACATACACACATGACTTGTGCTCTCGTCATTTTTACAGGCCAATGCAGCATGGATAGACAGCGACAGTGTGCAATGTCATCAATGTCATCTCGGCCTTCCTTTCAGCATCCATGCATGGCCCCTGCCCTCATTCTTACAGGCTACGCTCTCAGTCTTTCAGTCTTCCTTTATTCATCCACGCAAGACTCCTGCCCTCAATCTAACAGGCTAACAATCTGGGCCTTCCTTTCATCAATCCATGCATGACTCTTGCCCTCCTACTTACAGGCTAACGTAGCATGGATGGACAGCAACGATGTGCTGCGCAAAATGCTGCGTGCGAATCTGCACCAGCGCCAATACGCAGAGCTGGTGGGTGTGGTCTTTGCACAGTGGGGCCGGGGGCCTGAGTTTTAAGTATTGAACTGTTTGTGTGGTTGTGTCTCTGTGTGTGTGTGTGTGTGCTGTTTGCCATCTGCACCTAGCTTTGAACAGTATTGTGTGTAAGTATATGTGCACCTTGCAAGCTTCTAATGGAAACAGGAGGGTGCGCTGACGTCAGGCTCTTTGGTGTCAAGTGCCTATAGCAGCATGTACCTCTATGTTCGTACAAGCACGGGAAAAAACGTATGATCAAACCAGCCAGAACTCCGCCGAGCAGCCCTTTGATCCTTGGTAGCTGCACAGTTGTAAGATTGTAAGCTTCCGTCTCTGTTGGGCGGATCCTGCCATGGTTGGACGTATATATCCGCACTGACGGTGATAAACAGCCCAAGCATGGACAAAGGAAACAGACGTTGCTGTGTGTTGGACAGCAAAGTATACTCAAGTCACCATGCGGGATGAAATGGGGGCGGTGTTTCCCAATTGTTTTAGACCGTGGGGAACACCCACGGCTGACCTGACCATAAGTTCCTAGGCTTTTAGGGCAGCTACCAAGGATGTGGATGGACACTGCGTGCGATCGTTGAGTGTGAGAGAAGGTACCTATGGCTAACAGCTTAGTGTGTACGATACACATGCCACGAGTTGTGGGGCCATCGTACGTACGTCATCTACTTACAGGGTATCTGTGCGCTTTGTACTTGTGGGGCTCCTAGTGCGCTATGTATTTATGAGGGGTCTAGTGCGCTTTTTATTTGTGGGGCTGCTCTTACGCTGTACTTGTGGAGCTTGTAGTGTGCTTTGTACTTATGGGGCTATAAGTGCGCTGTACTTACGGGGCTACTAGTATGCTGTATTTATGGGGTTTTTCGTGCGCTATGCATTTATGGGGCTACTAGCATGCTGTACTTACGGGGATACTAGTACGCTGTACTTGTGGGGCGTTTCGTGCGCTATGTATTTCTGGGGCTGCTACCCAGGCCAGCCAAGCCCACCCCAAAAAGGGGGGGCTTATGCCCCTCTTCTGAAATGCACAACTGAGGTCATATAAAGGGTTTTATGCATATATGTAGCACTTCTGCATATAAATTATTGGGTTTTGGATCCGGGGTGTGAGTTGGGTCTCCAGGCCTGGGATTTGTGCCATTTAAATGTCAAAAAGGGGGCATGATGTAGAAGCGCAGCTTATGTTTCAAATTCCACCATTTGTTTTTTCCCCGGGTAGGTTTAAGGTGAAAACATACCCATTACAGCAAAGAAGGGGGTGTGGAATTTTGCTACCAAAGGACTGAGTGTGTGGGCCTGTTTGCTGGGCAATGTGCATTTCTGAAAACCCTGGAAGCACGCTTTCTAGCCACCACCTGCGTGTCAGGGGCTCTTAAGTATGCTCCAAAGGCATGCCCTGTCAAGTGTAATGGTTTGGGATGCTGGGGTTGGGCCGTGGTGGGTAGCGGCAGCTGATATTCTTCATTAAATATCAGGCTCTGGTCAGCCCTTCCGAGCACATACTGGTTCGACAAACAATTTTGGATGAACTAATTAACAAAGCTGAGCCTCTCTCAAACGTTTTTTTTGATGACCGGACACTATTTATATGTTTCGTAGAGTTCAGAGTTCAGCAAAAAAAAGGACCCAAACAGTTCAGCAATTGTTACCTGATTGTAATTTACACTTTTCCCTGCCAAAAGGGGGGTCCAAAACCAGACCTTTACCCCAGACCCCCGGACCTTCATTGAAACGTCCCTAATATCAGGAGGCCTCAGAAAGCATAACTTTTGGACAGCATGTCTACGTCTCGACAAAAATCAGAATCCTGACGTCGAGAGCTATCGATTGGTATATATATATATGGGTCAAATCAGGGAGGGGGGGGGGGGGGCCCGGTGGGGCTTTAATTTTGGGGGGGGTCTCCAGTTTTTTTCTGGGCCACTTACACGGAATTTTAAATATATCATGCTGCACTTGTGGAACCAGTTTGGATTTCGCTTCTATCGTCCTGCTGCTTCCAGAGACCCTGCAGGTGCTCAACGGGTCTGGGCTGCTGCGTGTTTTTTTGTATGATGTAATATACTCAGCGCACTTGCTTCGTACCCTGCCCTGCTGCAGGTCCTCAAGATCCTGCAGGTGCTCAACGAGTCTGCGCTGCTGAGTGTGGAGCACCTGGACATTCTGTGGGCCGCCACCGAAGCGGAGGGCACCTTTGACGTGGTCAAGTCCAACGTCTTTGCTATGATTGAGGAGCTGGCAGGCAACTTACCGCAGGTAGGGGTGTATGAGCGTGTGTGCTGGTGTGTGTGTATGCGTGTGTGTGCGCACGCGTGTGTCTGTTCTGCTGGTTAGGGTGTCCTGCACGTGTGTTTTCGTCGACTTTAGACAGTTCCACCCCTCCACCTCTTCCACACTTTTGCCCCAATATGTTTGACACAATTGCATTCTGTTTGCATTCTGTTTGCATTCTGTTGTGCTTCCTCTCCACGTGCTCTCACAAGCACGCCCCCCACCCCCCCCCTCCACACACATATGTGCATGTCCCTTCATCCCACACATCCACGCCCACATTGACATCCATACTCCCTTCTCC
>Ga0307972_1001751_pt1 | contig 11420 bp, 10 predicted proteins | sample OrgLakmetagen780_FD_201848 | JGI IMG/M metagenome (GOLD analysis project Ga0307972, IMG submission 201848) | Saline water microbial communities from Organic Lake, Antarctica - #780 | ecosystem: Environmental > Aquatic > Non-marine Saline and Alkaline > Saline | place: Antarctica: Organic Lake...
TGCAAGCCGTTCAAGAAAGGTGGGGCTCCAGCTGTAGCAATCACCGACGAACCTGTCAAGGAGGCCGCTATGGAGCGCGAGTAAGCTGACATCTTAGAAGCCAAGTCACCGTCAAGCCACAGTCCCTGCGCGATGACTGAACACCAGGCGACGCGCGCGTTTGATTCGAGAATGCTGAAGTAGATACCGCATTGTAATAGAAACCGGGAACCGTTTATATTATTCAGGAATCAGGTTTCGGAATTGATCATGCGATGTGTAACTTCCATACTCCAACCCGGGGCTTGTGCCAGTAAATTTGAATTTAGCACCACCGAATCACGGTCTTCGGCAACTGGCGAATATTTCGTATTTAGAGGAGGCATATTACAGACATTAAGTACATCCAGGAAGCAGTATTTGCAGTAGATCGCCAGTAATTACAATCCGAAGCCCATACGGCTTGCTATATCCATCTCGGCTTCCGGCTGTATGTCTTGACTGTCTTGTGTCAGAAATTTGAAACTTGATACATTGGGAATAATTCGTAATTCCTCAAGTGCAAGTAAAAAGTAAACCCTGGCTTTGATTGGCATTAGTTCCATCTCCCCTTATTGCTCTCTGAAACTATATTCTTTTGTGCCGTAGCTGCTAAATCCGGCGCCCACGGCCTTCGTGAAGAAGAGTACGCGGTGCTGTAGTCTGCAAGCTGGAAGTGAAACACAAATACAGCACTAAATCCTTGGTCGAAAGCAGACAGTAAGGCCCCTGCGGTGCTTTTGGCAAGATCATCTTCGTTGGTGTGCGTAACCACCGACTGGTGCCACCACTGAAGCAGCCGTTGTTGATTGGGCCGCAGAAGAGATGGGGGTTGCACCTCTGGCCGTGAAAGAGAGAGCCGCCGCTGCCGTGGCTTCAAAATCATCCAACGAGGCGAGAAATGTGTCATCGTCGTCGTCGTTGTCGTGAGCTGCGGCTTTTACATCACCACTTGCAGCGACAGAGCTCCTAGGGGCTGCTGCCGCCACTGGAGACACCGAGGGCGCTGCAGCCGCCGAGGCAGGTGGCGCAGAACCATTCGTGGAGGCAGCCTCGGTGGGCGATCGATGAAGAACTGAGGCATGGCCCCCACCACCGAAGCGAAACGAGGTATCGGTAGAAGAACCAGCTGACTTAGCCGTATCCGGAGGCAGCTGCGCCGGCTGAGGCTTCAGGGCTGGGTCACGAATGCTCGCGGCAGTGTCCACCTTTTTGTTTACAGATGATACATCAATAAAAGAAGAGCAAATGCAGCAAAAATTGGATTGAATCACAAGAACAGAAACGCACGTCAGCCTAATTAAACACGCGTGCACGTGCAGTCAATCTACCACTTACCCGTCGTGCTGCTTGCATCGCATACAAGTGCTGCAAGGCGTCTAATTCTTCGCCATGCTCGCGCTGTAGCTGACGTATTTCAGCCTGTGCTCACAACAGACGAAACGGGAAGACAAGAGAAGTGTGGAAGAGAAGAAAAATCATTGATTACTTGTCGAGATGTTTTAAGGAAAGTGTGAAATACATTAGACGCAAGGAATCAAAGGCAACATTGGCTTCTTCGTGAAAGTATAACGCACCCCATCATAACAAGGTAAAAAATCAAATGGACCTGCGCATGCACTTCAATTTCATGAACAAAGGGAATGTATCTCCATTTCATTACCTTGTGGGCGTCGGCCATTTTGCTCAGAATTTCTTCGTGCCGGCTGGCAGCGGCTCCTGCGGCGGAGGCTAGCCCTTCCGCACGCGCGTTGGCTTCCGTGAGCTTGCGCCGCAGAGCGGCCACCTTTATCAAGAGGAATACAACAACATATAAAAAAGAAGTTAAAGCAACGTCAAATTTTCAAGAGCAGAGGCCACAGTAGTATCATGCTCTACTGCTCTTTCATTGAAAAAACAGGAACCCCGCACAGCAGAATGTACTTCACGCCTAACTCTCTTTACCCATGCACACTCACCTCCGTGCGTGCTGCTTTTTCGCGGCTTTCTGCTTCGAGAAAACGCTGTTTGGCTTCTGCAACTGCGAGGGATTCTCCAACACTGCCATCTTCACCTCCTTCACCACTAGCTCCACCCCCTCGCTGCTGCTGCTGCTGCTGCTGCTTCTTCCCGTTCTCCGCACCGTTGCTTTGTTCCCCTCCTAATTCGAGTAAAGCATCGTTCAGGTCGCCGGGTGCGGGGCCATGGGCCAGGAGAGCTTTCCTTGCTTGCGGCTTGGACAAGGTTGAGGACGGCGGCAGCAGCGGCCCCGCACTTCTCCGGTTGCCTCCGCTCGTCGTGTTGTGCCGCAGCGTTAGCGTGAGCGTGGACTCTCCACTTCCGCTGCGGTCGCGAGTGTGATTTGCAGGGTTTTCTTCCATTCTCTCGGGTGAGGTAGCGTGCGCTCCAGGGGATAATGTACCACCACCACCATGATGACGGTGACGGTGGTAGTGCCCTGCTGCGATGCGCCTGGCAAAGCGAACAGCCTCGTCGTCGTACCTCTCTAACATGATACACATCCACAAAAAGGCACCAGATCAAATACAGACAGGAAGCCAGACGTGCACACAAGGATAAACGAAGAGTGCCATTAGGAGGAAATGAATAGTGTCTTGCACGAGTTGCACCTATGTGGAGCAGAAACATACATGTACGCCCAAATTTTGAAGTGAAAGTACAGGTAGGTGCGAGGAAGGTCTCACTACGCGAACTGACCATTGTGAGGATCATGCGAAGGCGCTGGCGCACTGAGAGAGGTCCCAAGATTCTCTGTTGGAGGCTCCCAAAACGGCGGCTTGGCTCGTGTGCTCTTGTTCGCAGAAGGCATGGGGGCACCCCGAGCACCAACCCCTTTGCGCGAATAAGCACGCCGAATCTGCACACGCAAAAACGGTATGAGTTACACAAAGGAAGTAATAAGGAACTAGGCTGAGTCAACGTAAATGAATAAGAAACAACGAAGACGAATATATGCTGCACACATAAGCACAGAAGACATACTGCCCAAAGAAAGACAATTCTCCAAGCATTTCACTTCCTCACCCAAGCAGGAACTGAGGGCAAGTTTCCTTCGGGAGGGCTTGCGTGAAACGGGTCGGAGTAGTTGTTGGTCGTCACGGCGTGCAACAGGGCTGCGCAGTACAAGTTGCGCTCCTTGATCCACGTTGGGTGGTCGACTTGATACGCTAACTTTGCAACCCACCTGTAAACCAACCACAAGCATTTACACGGTCATGTCGTGGATGAAAAATAGTAAGCAACTGGCTACACGACAAAGAAGCTGAGAGGTAACGCTACGAACACAAAAGAATGACAAGCCACGACTAGCGAACGCAGGCTCAACAGACTCTCAAAGAAAGCACCGTTGGTATACCCTAGAAATAAAGTACACTTCTCACCGCTCAACGCGAATGCGAATCGCGCGAGGTAAGTCTTCCAGCCGCTCTTCGATTTGCTTGAGCATTTCCAAAAACACTTCGGGTGCGCCTCCGCGGCCCTGAGGCGGTGGCGGGCGATGGTGGTGGCTATTTTGGTCCATGAACCGGCTGGGAGGCGACCGCGACCGCATCGCCATGTGTTGGTCGTTGTGCCGCCACCGCGGTGGAGACGCATCCGAGCGGTCAAGGGCTGCCACCGAAGGCCTCGAAGAATGCGACGACAGCCCTTGGGCGCTCTGGTTGCGACGATGGGAAGTGCCGCGACCTCCTCGTTCCAGGCCATCCGAGTGGGATGGTTGGTAACCTCGAGAATCTATAGAAGTGTCATGACCCATGCCATGCCTGGTGCTGTGGGCGTGCCGCTGGTTTTGCTGGTAATCATGTTGCTGTCCGAAGCGATGCTCCTCCTCGCGCAGGAGGCTTGTGCGAGTGGGAAACGGGTAGCTTTGCCTCAGTGGAGGCTCCATCTCGCCTCCTTCATGCCCGAAATCATCCGGATGCTTTTGGTGTCCACGCCTAGCAGTATTCGACGGGCTCAAGCTTGATAGGTCTCGCGGTGGAGAGCGCCACTGCCGTGATGGCCGTGTCGGTGAGACCGACGATGGAGTTGCGGCGCCAGGATAAGAGTGGCGAAGGCGATTACGGTTTTCTGCTTTAGAAGCTGAGGATCGCTGCTGATCCGCCATCCACATGCTGTTTAAGTCTGCGATAAGAACGCTGCGCACTGAACTGACGGTAGAGTCGCTGCTCACGCTGCGAGCTCGCGATCCAGATCGACGCGGTGAAGCTAGCGGGGTCGTGGCACCATCGGCACGCCGGCTAGAGCGCGGGGCGCTAGCACTGAAGAAAGCTTGCATTGCATCAGGGTTCACACACTTCGAGAGGTCCACCTACAAACAGAGTGCAGCAGTGAGCTAGCTTGCAGGCTGCGCATTTGTTGGAGCTCAAGTTGTTTATCAACTGTGATTTTGTTAATGGGGATTGGGGAAAAGATGTTGGGAGTCAGGTTAAAGTTCAATGATATGGTGAATCAAACCTTCTGAGGATCAAATGGTGAACGTGCATGAGGTGATTTCGGACTCGAATTGGGTCGAGGCCTTGAGAAGACAGCTGTAGGCGCCGCCATGGCTCCGATGCGATCGCATGCGTTCTCCAATCTCCAATGGTTGTGCGATTATTACGGTTACAAAAATACAAGGTGTTCTAATGTAGTACAGCCAGACGTACTACAGTTTGAAAAAAGAGGAATGCGCTGCTGCTGTGGAAACCATTGCAGCATTGCAGTAAAGTATATTCTTCCCATCTACCGTCCGTTCATTTTCGAGTTTCGAGTAATGCCTCGTGGCGGAATATGCTACATGGTCTGCGTGTTTTATAGACAACGTATTTCTGAGGTCTCTTGGCTCTAGACAACCGAGCTTATGGGTGCATCGCCCTCATTGCCGTGCATCCCCTGGCGACGGCGTGAGTCACCAATCGAGCCGACGGCGCGTCGGCTTGGTCCTGATGGTTTACTGTCGAGCTCAGGTAGCCACTATCGCAGTGACGTGAGCGAGGACGAAGACGACGAAAGAACCTCTCAAAGGCTCATGGCATGGGCGCCTCCGCTGGATTCAGAAGCTAAACTTCGTGGCACGAGCTCACTCGTGCGTTGGCCGACGGAAGACCGTTCCTCTTTTTCTGAGAGCTTTGCTGTACCTACTGTCGCCGTGGCATCCCGAGTCACGCCGCCGCGTCGATCGGGGTCCCATGAGAGACCGCCATGGTCTAGCAGTAGCAATACTCCCAGACGTTCAACGCGCGACTGCAGTAACTTGGATCAGAGCCCTTCCGGTTGGACCGTGACGGTGCCTGAAGAAGAAAGCGATGACGTGGGATATGCCGACAGCGACAGCCCCACTAGCCGCGACGCTGCCGATGAAATGGAAATAGTGGAAGCAGTGGCAGAGCCAGTAGCTGTGCTGTTGACGAGACCTCGAGTAGACGACGATCGCGCTTCGATGTCTGAATTGCAACAATCAAGGTCGCAGACGGCTTCGCAGCCACCTACTAGTATGACCCCCCCATTTGACCAAACACCCAAGTTAGAGGATACATCGCCGACCACGGTGGCAGCACCACATTGCACCGAGCCTGCCATCGACCAGCAGCCCAGCACGCGAGGCGCTGGGCCAGAGCTTGCGTCAGCGCTTGGGTCGCGTTTGAACCGCCTCCGGCGAGGTGGGTCCACCATCTCGGCTTCTGCGGACCCGGCACCTCAAACATTGCTGGGCGACAGCAAGGTAGAATCCTCGACCGCTCGCGAAGAAAGCATAAGAGACTGCACTGACACAGGCGATAGCTCGACCTCAGCTACAACTGCACCTACAAGTGCAGCCTCAAATGCAAATACCGAAGATGGGTCTGACCCCTACGTTACCCAAGGTCCCACTGCAGACAGTAGTAGCAGTGGGGTAGTAGAATGCTCGGCCTTGGAGCAGCACTTAGACACCACCAATTCAGCTCAGCCACATCGCCTATCGGAGAAAGTAGCTCGGCTCTTTGGCGCACAGAAACATGATATCGCTCGCCGCGATGGCAGCAAACCTGAGCCTGAACTCCAGGTAGGCGCTAGCACGGAGTGCGCAGACGAAGAGGAGGGCCAGTCCTTGCATTCTCCCTCGAGGGCTTTGAGCACTACCACGGATTCAAGAAAAGCTGTGATATCACCACCAGGCGTGAGCGTGGGGTCTAGCTCCGAGGCTCTCAAAGCCCGGTGGCGCTCGGTGTTTGCCCGCTTTGACGACGCCAACAACGGTGTGGTCTCCATTGTTGACCTCGAAAAAGGCGTAGCAGACAGCCCCGCCCTTGCCCGTGAGCTCGGCTTGCCTTCGAACGTTTCCACTGAGGGAGCCACTTCACTGAGGTAAGAAGAAAAACAGTAACGCAAGATATTTACGTGCAAGTGGATGGCGTACGAGTAAGAAATAGAGTGTGATTTCTTTTGTACGCAGACAAAGCTCGGCGATTTCTAGACAGCAATTAATTTGCCTCGTACGTGCCTTACTTCAAATTCGATTTTTATTCTTGTTTAGACGACTTCTGGGAGTAGCGAACTTCACAGAAATCAGTTGGGACGTGTTCTACGCTGCACTTGCGAAACGCGACCTGCGTCGGCGTGCGCTCTTACAGGCAAGGTCTCCTTGAGAAGCCGGCCCGGGTTAACGCATGTGGTGGTTTAAAAACCGAATCCTGCTTTGAAATTAGCACATTATGGTGCTGTTCTGTGATGGTCATGTATCATATCGTCCCCTTCGTTCTAATAAAGATTTCGTGTTGTATTCGCTTGGTTCGTGGTTCATATACATGGATATGGACTAGAAGCTAGGAGCTAGTAGCATCAACATTTTTAATTGTAAAAGCACGGGGTAATGGAACAAGCAGCGCCCTCTAGCAGTCCTAAATTCAAACCAAAAAAGCAAGTGAGGCCTCCTGTGTGCGATGCGGCCTTACTCATGCCTCATGGGCAGCCGTAGGCACTCGTGGCTTGTGGTGGTTTGGTGTGGGGTTGCGGGGTGGTGGTTACGGTTACGTGGTTACTGGAGCTGGAGAACGGCCGCGTGGCGGCTACAGCGAGACAGGGACACCCAGCCTCGGTACGCAGATCTCAACCTAGCTGGCAAGGAATAACTGTGGCACTAAGTACGGGACGTATACTCGTCGCCGCGCCTTGCGCCTTGCGCCTTGCTCATTTCTCGGCGCTCAACCAGGGTTGAGATTCCCGTTTCCGCGGAATTCCCGCGCGATGGCTAAAATTTTCACTTCACGTGGTATTTCCGCGGGGTTTCCGCGGGATTTTCGTGCCGTATTCATAAAGGCACTGCTAAATTCCCGTCGCGGAAATCACGTCTGATTTGTAAAAATTTCCCTTTCCGCGGGAATTCCGCGGAATTTCCCGCGGGAAACCGAACCTAGCGCTCAACTCTCACTCTTAACTCTCAACTCTAACTCTCAATTCGATTTTGTACTATATTAGTGTATCCCTCCTTGTCCTCTCTTCTCCATCGTCTCGTTTGCTTCTTGCTTCCTCATGGAGCGAAATAACGGACTAACGGAGCTATATTAGACTTTGACGAGACAAGCAGGGCCAAAGAGAAGCTAAACTAAAAACAGATATCAACTTCATTTTTCTAGGGTGAAGGTGCTTGCAGGGTTTCCATGTACATTGGGCCCTGGCAAGAGTTTCAACTCGCTCAGGTGAACGACTTCGAACCGCTGTCAAGCTTGTTGATTACTGTCTGCTAATTCAGTCTGAGACTTTTTCCCAATGCAAGTAATTCGAATACCTCTTTGATTGCTCTTATTCAGCGCACTGGGCGAGGTGGCCGTGCCGCAGCACCGTCAGCTGCTGTTCTCGACAACGTCCGCAAGCTTCTCGAGGTAAATTCTTCTAATACTGCAGTTTCACTGAACTATTCATGTCAGACACACGCAGCGGTTACCCGGTAGGTCTTTTGCGCTTATCTCTCTAATTGGTAAATATATTTCCGCCTCGAAGGATGCGGCTTCTAGCGGCGACTTCCAGGGCGATGCGGTCACAAAGCTGGAAGCTATGCTGGCTGCTGTGCAGGAAAAGGACCGCAGCAGCAGCGGCCGACCAGGAAGTGCTGCCTCGTCGAGAGCATCTCTGGGGCAGCATGGGCAGCACACTGCGCGGTCTAGCAACTATTCGCATGCCTCCTCGCGCCAGCCAGGCAGTGGCCTCCCTTACGGAGGTGGGTATAATAACCGGCAGCCTTACTTGCACCCAGCTGCTGGAATCACGGGCTCCTATTCGCAGCAGCACCACCAGCGTCGGCCGGGCAGCAATGCCTCGTCAGCACGAAGCGATACTTCATCGCATCATTGGGCAGCACCAACCGCTGCTGCGCTAGCTGCGCTCAACTACGACCATGTAGTGCGGCCGCCTCGTGACACGATCATCAACGGAGTGCGGCACCGGCAACGCAACAGCAGCACCCACAGCAGCAGCGGCCAGGGCGCCACGATGCACATGTCCGTGTCACGAGGCTCGCGCCGAAGCCGAGCCTCAGCTCCTGAGGCACACGGGAGCCACAATGCTATGGGCGCTACCATGGGCACTGGTGGTGGCGCGATCGCGGGAAGGGAGAGTGGAACCTTGCCCAGAGCAGGCTCGGCGCATGAATTCGAGGGGACGCACAATAGTAGCCACAGCCGCCGCAGTTCAGCCTTGCCAAACGCTGCTTCATCAGCACCACCATTTCAGCAGCCGCCGTCCATTGGGCAGCCACCTGTCTCAATGAACACCAACTATGGTACGACGGGTGCGACTGCGCCTGCAGCAGGGGCAGCGTCAGCTATGGGTTCTGGGTATGACGGGAAAGCAGCAGCAGCGCTCTTGCGTGCCGAACGACAGAGCAAAGCCTTGAAAACGGGCCGTGCAGACTTAGGCAAGTTCTTTACAGGCGACGCATGGGACGAGCTGCGCGCGCTCGAGCGCCAAAAGCGCGCGCTCATGGACCAGGACGTGGAGGGCAAAGACAAAGGAGATCATGGCGGCGGCACCACCGGCAGCGGTGGAGTTGGGTCTGGTGGCGGCGACGGTACAGGTAGTGGCGTTCCCAAAAAGAAAGGGTCAGGCAGTAGCCATGTGAACCGCATCGCTGAAGTGCGCTCGATGAAGGAGGTGTATCTTGAGGCCTTGAGGAGCGACACTCACAATTCCACAGCCGCAGCGGCAGCGGCAGTTGATGCCAGCGGTGCTGGGTTAGGCCTGAGTCCCAGGGAAGACCCTAGTGCAACACAGAACACTTCGCTTATTTCTGAAGAGGAAACAGCCTCTTTAAGCAATCGTGGGCGTCGTCAGCGCCCAGAGCCAATGGTCGAGCACTCCGCTGCTACTGCTGTAGCCACCGATAATGCTTCGCCGAGGCACGGAAATCAAACGAAGGTCGCAATACCAACAGCAGCAGCACCAGCAGCACCAGCAGCAGCTGCTGGAGCGGGCCCTGTCGCAAATCTAACGCTGCAGCCTGAGCATTTGAGTTTAGTTGCGAAATACTTCGGTGGTGACGAGGCGCTCCGAGACTTGGAGGCCAGCGTGCTCCATACAAACATGGCTGAAGCAGATAGGCCGCCGCGCGAGTCCCAGCCACTGAGAAGTACGACAGAGCTACCGCCGCACCAGCCCTCGCCGCTAAACGCTTCGCCCATTCGCACCCGGCCGCTTCCCCCCGAGCCCAGCGCGGCTAGTGCACCACAACCTCAGCCTACGCTCACTTTACACAGCAGCAGCGGCACTCTCAGAGGCACTGAAGAGGGCGGCAGCTTCATACCGGGGCGTATACACACGTCTGGTCGTCTTACCCCTGGTCGTCTCACCCCTGGCCGTCAAACTCCTGGCCGTCAGACTCCCGGCCGTACACCGCTGCGTACGCCGTCGGGCGGTGGACCTGGAGGCGGGTCGGTCGATGCCCTCCTGGACTGGGCAAACACGCTTGACTTCGACTTTGACGACCTTTGATCTTTGATTGGTTCCCGCTATTGCTATTGTGCTGTTGTAACGTAATTCGCCCTGTTATTGTGATTTGTTGGGCTCAATTAGGAGGTTTGTGCAAGGTTTGAGGTCTGTAGTAGCCTAAATTCTGAGTGTTTTCTTCTACCAAGTCCGTTCATGAGGCCCAAGCAGACCCAGAACCCGTGTACTGTACCGCGACGCGGACACGCGGACGCGAGAGGTAAATTCGGGAAAATCAATACAATACGATGGTTATTAAAAACCTCTGATGTCCAGCTTAGGAGCGTAAGTTCAAATGTTGCGGTGTGGCCTGCATATGCATATGTCGGCGTCAATGACCTTTAACCTCTAAATTCTGTTTGAGGTGCGATGGACTTTACTTAACAATTAAAATTTACAACCAAGTGAGTAAATGAAGCCGATGCCCGATGCCGACTCCTATAGTGTTAAAAATTGCGTAAAAGTTAAAGTGTGGAATGGGGCAAAACCAAGGAAAGGCAAGACACTTAAACCCAATTCAGATACACATAGATAGAAAAGCAAGCAGCGAGCAAACCCAAAAGAGTTTCAGAAGTGGCCGAAACGGCGATTGGTACAGTAGCCCCGTCGATTGAATTGAAACCCGCTTTTTAAGTATGTCGCATTGTGCCCTTCAGGGGATCACTTCGATTTTGGCCGCCGCATGCTCAACCGTCGACCACCACCTGTGAGGAAATAAAGACCCAGGCCTTCGACGGCCAGCAACAGCGGCCACTCCAGCCCTGCACTGGGCGAGCGGCGGAAGGAGTTGAGGGCTTTGTCTAACCGAACTACAGCACTATCACCGCAAATCATGCGCCAGAGCAATCCGCCAGCGGTACCAGTCAAAGCGCCCACAGTTACTTGAGCAAAAGTGTGCTTGCCCGATTTCACTCGGTGCAGGCAGCTACCGATAGCCACAACCAGCAACCCAGAAGTAGCCCACCGCGCCCCTTTAAGCTGCCCAGGCCATGCTAACCCGGTATAGGTAGCCAAGAAGAAGAGCATGTGCGCGTGGCTAGAGGGCATGCCTGGATCAAGCAGCCCTTGCCCCTCCGCCTTTGCTGGGCGTGGCTGATTGAATGCTCGCTTCAAAAGCTTTGCTGCAAAGCTGTTCACGATGCACCCACCCAGAAATATGGCAGCAAAACCATTTCTGAAGTAGTTCACTCCTAGCGCCGCTATGGACGAGGTGACCCATTTCACTGCGTCGAATTCTCCCATTTGTGATTAAGGCTACAGACTAGCTGCAGATTTCGTTGACCCCGAAGAAATTTTACAACTGCACTGTGGTCTGAGGTTGTAACAGTCTTTCAATAAACAAACTCACGAGCTAATCCACTTCTGCTTGATAAGCTACCTATAGAAGGTGGCTTCGTACGCTCGAATTGTTGCTTGTCCTCCAGATTAGAGACTATATTGGCTACTTTGCCTCGCAATGATAGATT
>Ga0307972_1001764_pt1 | contig 11386 bp, 14 predicted proteins | sample OrgLakmetagen780_FD_201848 | JGI IMG/M metagenome (GOLD analysis project Ga0307972, IMG submission 201848) | Saline water microbial communities from Organic Lake, Antarctica - #780 | ecosystem: Environmental > Aquatic > Non-marine Saline and Alkaline > Saline | place: Antarctica: Organic Lake...
CGTGGGTTTTGTGCTGCCTCTTCAGTTGGGCTACTGGGCCGTGTGTGGCTGCCGTAGCTGGTGCCTGTTGCTCCTAGCCGGATGGTGTGAAGGTTTTTGTGGTGTCCGAGTAAGCGAGGCGTTAGCAGCTCATGTTGTTCTTTTGCCGTTTCTGCTTGTTGCGTAGGGGAGGTGTCTACACAGTACTTAATCTCGATTAATGTATATCGCGTTTGTTTGGTTGTATGCCTCTTGGTTTCATAGCCAGGGGGTACAGACTGGTAGTGCCATCTGCTAGGTTATCACGTGCAACTCTTCTTGCATTATTGGCAGACCTAGTTTGATACAGGTTTTGTTTGGGGCATGGTTGCTGGGTCGGAGTAACTATGATTGCATCTGGCTTGCTTTATTTCCGCCGCTGTTGTGCATTGAGATTGGAAGGTAAGAGCCAGGTTGGAGTCACTCCTATCTGCGTCTGTTCTGATGGGCGTATAATGCCTTATTGCACCATTTTTTCACAACTGCCTACTCTGCTTGTGCTAGCAGGCATGCACCCTGTGCGCCGTGTTGGATCGCTTTCAGAATCATTCGTCCAGCAACGTTGCCTGTTACTAAACAATTTATTTATAATGGACTGAATGCAGCCTGGCAGATGTGGTAGGTGCCGTCTAGCTTTTGGCAGATGGGGCAGATTGGTGGGCCTTCTATATGGTTGCACTGAGCGGCACGCTTTTGGTTGTAGGGTATATCAAATCTGTGTGACAGAGCATGACATATTTCTTTTCTCCAGAGTGACACTTGCATTCTTCCAAAATGAGTTGCTGCTGATGTCTACAATGCCTTCCTTGATCAGTTCTCGGTATTTTGTGTAGCACTTTGTGGACTGATGTTTTGAAACCTTTATTTGATTCAGGACCTAGTAGTGTGTGTTGGACGTGCATATGTGCTTTCACAGCATCAAGATCTGAGAAAATGAAGAGCCTGTCTGCTGGAGGCCGCCACGGACATAAGGAACATGATTGAAATAGTACTTATTTGGCGCCGGGTATCAGACAGCGGTAGGTTGTGAAAGGTTGTGAATCCAGTCGCTAAGATCGTAATCAAATGGCAGAGAAACTAATATGTTCAGTTGCTCATCCAGCATTGCTCCTCTACATGTTGTTGAGCCTAGTGGCATATTTATTGCATGATCCTCTTTTCAAACAACACCCCCTGAATGGTTGATGAGTTATGACAGCATAAAAATAGCTTATTCTTGTGAAATGGAGGACGTGTCATGTCACTGGCAAAACTCGTGACGGCGGCCCCTCATCAGGAGGAAGCCTTCATTTAAGCAGTGAGATTGGATCTAACAAAGGAGGGGGCGATTTCAAACCAATGCAAGCAATTTACCCGTTATGATCCCCTAAAAATCGCCACTATCAATTTTTCTTGTACTTTGCGACTAACTCAATCCTCTCAAAATGGCCACCATGTTCGCCAACAAGACAATGCAGTCAGCAGCATGCCAAGGCATGCAGAAGTCATCCGTGGCACCCCGTGCACAGGTAGACACACAGGCAGTGTACTATGCAATCATGTAAACATTGCAATTGGCGCTGTTTTCGAGCTGGGAAACGCACATTCACTCGCAGGGAAGGACTATGCCCAAGGTGCAGGCACAGCTCGGCTCGTTCTCTGGCGCACAGGTGAAGCAGGCAGTGAGACCCGCTACTAGCCGCGTGGCTGGCAGCCGTGCTGCTCGTACCTCACGCAGGACCGCAGTGCAGACACAGGCCAAGGTAAGGTGAAGGATGAGACGAGCAGGAAAGGTCATCTTCCGCTGATTGGGATGTGCAACAAATAGGCCCATCTAAAACCAAGGCTCATTGGTGTTCATCCGCATGATCCACGCAGCTCGGGGATAGCCTGTCCGAGTTCCTGCTGGAGGCCACGCAGGACACCAAGCTCAGGCTGCTCGTCACCGCCCTGTCCGAGTCCATCCGCACCATCGCCTACAAGGTGATTGCCTTCATTGATGATGTGTTTCGCTCCCCCGAGCTTGCCGCCCGAACAATGTTCACCCCACTGTCACTCTCTTTCCCCGTCACTCGAAAACAACAGGTCCGCACCGCCTCTTGCGCCGGAACTGCTTGCGTCAACTCCTTCGGTGATGAACAACTGGCTGTGGACATGGTCGCTGACAAGCTCCTGTTCGAGGCCTGCCGCTACTCGGTGAGCGTTTGCAAGCACGCAGACGTGTGTGTGTGTGTGTGTGTGTGTGTGTGTGTGTGTGTGTGTGTGTGTGTGTGTGTGTGTGTGTGTGTGTGTGCGTGTGCGTGTGCGTGTGCGTGTGCGTGCGTGCGTGTGCGTGCGCGCGTGTGTGTGCGTGTGCGTGTGTGTGTGTGTGTGTGTGCGTATGCGTGCATCCATGTACTTGTGCACCTGTATTTGTGCGTTGATTTTTGATATGTCGTGGCGTTTCAATTCTTTCAGGGAACATTGTGTGCAAGCGGCTCGATGCATGGACCCTTCTTGAACAACAACAACAACTGAACTGTTCGTCATCCCTTTTCCCGCTTGCAGCACGTGGTGAAGCTGGCTTGCTCTGAGGAGGTGCCTGAGCCTGTTGACATGGGTGGATCCGGCTTCAGCGTTGCCTTTGACCCCCTAGATGGCTCTTCCATTGTGGACACCAACTTCGCCGTGGGCACCATTGTGGGCATCTGGCCTGGAGACAAGCTGGATGGCATCACCGGCCGTGAGCAGGTGGGTGGGTGGTCTGGTGTGGGTGCGTGGGTGGGTGTATGTGTGCTTAGTGCGTATGTGTGTGAGAGTTTGGGTACATCTAAAGCGCAGGCAGGTCCTGGCTGTCTCCTTGCTGGCTGGATTGGAATGTGTCGTGTCAGGCCGGCTACGATTGTGTAGTGCCAGCTGTGCCAGAGGGAGCACCTAGTGCTCATAGGAACACAGGATTACTCGTCATTCACATTTATCACAACACGTGATTTACAACACAGGCTGCAGCCTGCATGGGTGTGCTAGGCCCCCGTACCGTGTTTGTGCTGGCCATCAAGGGCTTCCCAGGCACACACGAGTTCCTGCTGCAGGACGACGGCAAATTCGTCCACGTGAAGGAGACCACAGAGATCGGTGGGTGCACTGCCATGTGCTGTGTGCTTTTCTGGGGCAATGGCCTGTAGTAAGGTCTAAAGAGTAGCTGGCGTCTGTTAGTCCTAGTTCAAAAGGATGGAAGTGGACGGCAGCAGAAGTAGCAGTCTGCATGGCCGTATGCTCTGCCTTGTTTCAGATAACCGAGGCGTGTAGTGGGAGAGGAGGAGGTGAGTTTGCCGCACACAAAGCTTGCCTGGCACACAGTACATATGCACACACGCATGTAAATGCTCACAACTTTACTTGGCTGCTTCCTGCACACACACACACACACACACACGCATGTGAATGCACAAACGAAATTACGTGGCTGCTTCCTGCACACACGCATGTGAGTGCACACACAACATAACGTGGCTGCTTCCTGCACACACGCACGCATGCAAATACACACACAACATTACGTGGCTGCTTCCTGCACACACACACACACATACACACACACAAACACACACACACACACACACAAACACACACACACAAACACACACACACGCACGTGAATGCACATTCAACATTATGTGGCTACTTCCTGCACACGCACGCATGCGAATGCGCACAACATTACGTGGCTGCTTTCTGCAAACACAGGTGAGGGCAAGATGTACGCCCCAGGCAACCTGCGTGCTGTCACCGACAACCCACAATACGAGAAGCTGGTTAACTACTACGTGCAAGAGAAGTACACCCTGAGGTGTGTGAGAGCGTGTGTATGTGTAAGAGAGATTACAGGGAGAGAAGAGGAGAGAGAGAGAGAGAGAGAGAGAGAGAGAGAGAGAGAGTGTGTGTATGTGTGTGCGTTAGCCCGTCTGTTCTAGAAATAGCACAGCATGACACTAAAGGTAAATAGCCTCTGTTGACTCACCTCTGACTAAGCGAGGGACCTGAAGACGTCAGCCCAATATGTAATCTGTGTAGCAGTACCTCTCCTTTGCCTCAGATCACCTAGCAGCCATAACAGACTCCCTAGACTAAATATCTCGAGATAATCCTGGGCTATTACCAACATAATACAAAATGATACAGGCTCAGGACCCACCATCTCATTTGAGCACCTGTTTCCTTATAATCTTTTTGATTGCCAGTGGCAAAAGTGGAGGCAGTTGCCACATTCCAAATTTACACAAATATTTACATCAATGCTCGCGTGTTTCCTTCATACACACATATTTCCCCCCCCTTTACAAACACACGCATGTTCACACACAGCTGTAAATGACGTACAATTGGTTGTGAAAATGCACAGGTACACCGGCGGCATGGTTCCCGACGTGTTCCAAATCCTGGTCAAGGAGAAGGGTGTGTTCACTAACGTGACCTCCCCATCCACCAAGGCCAAGCTCCGCATCCTGTTCGAGGTCGCCCCCTTGGGTCTCATGGTGAGGAACTGTTCTGCCGCGTCATTATTGGCAGCTGACTGGTCTCTGCCAGCCGCGAAATGAAAAAACAACAGTCTTATGGCGAGGGAAGAGGGGGAGAAATATATTTCTGTTGAATATTCCACCATCGGACTACGTTTTTCCGCACGTGTTTGGGTTTGTACCTCCTGAGCATCCTTGTTGGTCTGCGAATCCCCTCCTGGGCAGACGTCTGAGGATGAGCAGGATGCTCAGGAGTTACAAACGCAAACACGTGCAGAAAATTGCTCTTCTGCGCCTCTGTGGTGAGAAATGTTGGCAAGGAACAAAATATTACGCTGGTAGTGACGACTTCACCAACATGTAGGATGAGGAAAGGAAAGGTGGTAGCCAACTGAGGCAGCGTAGTCAGGCTTGGTAATTGCTGGGAACAATGAGGAGCAGTGAGACATTAATCTATCGGCAAAAGGCGACGAGCCTGATAGTTTCAGTCCACTTTTACCTGGAGGCTATATAGCCATCCTGGCCCTAAACTCTCAGGTGATGGTGGACTGCAGCCGTTGGTTACGACAAGTCTTGACAAAGAAAGACATGCGACACAAAGGTGTTGATTACAAACAACGATTCAGATGGAAAAGGTGACAGGTGTGCAATGGATGGAATTGTCAGCTGTATACCAGCTGTGAACTGTTGATGTTCTTGAGCAGCCACAGCATGTTTGTTTTGGTCAAGCTGTCCAGAAGCATGTGCTGTGCCTGTTTGTCTCCCGCTGAGCACCATGGCGGCCAACGGGTTATGCATGGCACTGCTCAGGGAGCACGCACATATGTGACTGCACACGCACGTGCACACACACACACACACACACACACACACACACACACAAACACACACACGCACACCTTACCCCACTCAGATTGAGAACGCCGGTGGCCACTCCAGTGCTGACGGCAAGCAGATCAGTGCCTTGGACGTGCCCATTACCAACTGCGACCAGAGGACACAAATCTGCTATGGATCATTCGAGGAGGTCAAGCGCTTTGAGGTACGGAGTCCTTACTTGTGATAAGAGTGTTTGTGTGAGAGTGTGTGTATGTGCGTGCGTGCGTGCGTGTGTGTGTACATAGGTTTCAGGGATCAACAGTCTAGCTTTGTACTGGTATCTTGCCATTTGTGAGCTTGCACTCACACACTCACACTGAACCCAAAGAGAGGAACGGAAATGTGTCCGCAAGTGCTGTATTGTTGTGAAAGGCTCTTTAGGCTGTCTAGATCCTCGTCAATTGGCAGTATTTGAAGCTAGGAAAACATGTTGTAACGCTTAGGTTGCTCGTGTCCCCATTGCCCTTGCAGGAGTTCATGTTCGGCAGCGCCCCCCGATTCCAGAAGGCTCCAGTTGCATAAGCACTCCTTCCTTGATCGACCACTTCCCAGTCCCTCTCGAGCTGTGTGTTTATTTACAAGCCCTTGGGAACTCTCGCCTTCGACCCCATGAAGGGCGTCTACAAGGCGCCTGCTTTCTCGCTAAAGTATCTTTGGACCGTGGGCTAGCTTGCGCTGGTCCCATCGTATGAACCCTCCCTCCTTCCTTCCATCTGAATGTGTGATTTCCACGAGTACACACAGCAATTTTATCAAGGCCGCAACTCGTTTGTACCGCCTATACCCTGTGTGACTTTTTTTTGCGCTGCTGGACTAAGCAGAAGCGGATTCCTGCAATTTTCTTGCAATTCGGACTTTGGAACTTAATGAACGCCCTTCTGAGGAGACACTGACAAGAATTTCCAACCTGGCTCTCACAAGGTTTACCAAGAAAGGCCTGCAGTCAAGGAGTGCGACTGCTAGCAAAACCTGCTGGCTCTAACAGGGGGTACAAGGTTTACAAGGGGTTACAAGGATGGCTTACAGCCCTAGTCTCTGGCTGATGGCAATTGGCTGGTGAAACAAAATCAACCAGTGTCGAAAATTGAAACTAAATCTGACACAATATCTACCCCTTTGTTGCAAATGTAAAATTCTCAATTATTTATGTGTGGACGACCAGATCATCATGATAAAGCGTGTTTATGGCCTCCTCAGTGGGTGTCATATAGAAGCAGGCCTTGTCTTTCTTGTACGTCCAGAGTTCTTGTTGGATGTGGGTAATGCGCAAGGGGGACAGACTCAGGCTATTGGGTTACATCAAGGAGCTTGGCTTCTTCTTTTTCTTTGGGGTCTGTGCTGTGCATGTGGTTTTATAGTTTTAGTTTAGTTTGGATTACAAAGGCATTCAACCTGGAATGGCTGCTCAACCTATGAGAACGAGGTAAACCTCAAAACAAACCAAGTAAAAAAAGGGCTGTGACGCAACTGAAAAATGCTAACCTTAAAGACATGAGAAGAAGTAGGCAAAAACACATCAAAGTGTAGACATTGGTTCACCAAAGTAGGCGCATACTGAAACATTGTTCAAACCTTTCATAAGGGCAAAACCCACACACATTGCACACAAATAAGTTGGACAAGTTGGAAACGCAGGGACAACTGGAGTTTGAACACAAGTTTGAGGCTACTGAAACTGGTCTGTATAACCTACTGCACTGGTACTGAACTGGTACTGAAACTGAGCATGGATTAACTGCTGCTACTGCTGAATCGTGGTGCCACCATCTCCCCACATACTGTGTCGACCGAGGTCTGGTAGATAAGGCACCTGTAGGTAAAGAATAAGAGCAAAAAAGCACCTTGAACTGAGTCTGCTAACATCAAGTTGCAGGCCACTACAAGGTTACAAGATTACAATTAAAAAGCCCTTCAATCAAGGAGTATGGCTGCTCGCCTGTTCATAAAAGGAAAATAAGTTCATGAATGAAACAAAGGAGTTTGTTGGTGTAAAAAAGCAGACACATCCTGTCCTGCCTGTGACAATAAGAACGCGTACTTCCTGCGGAGAGAAACCATCTGAGGGTGCGTGCAGTGAAAGAGAACATGCTTGTCATCCTGGACATTATCATCAGCCTCACATAAATCGCAAGTAGGGGAAGAGGTAGAATGTCAAGTTGCGGTTTCAACGCGAAGGGTGTGGACGCAAAGTTTAAAACGATCCACACTGCGAACAACTTCTCGAAGGTCAAGAGGCATGTATGTACCTGGGAAGCCTATAGGTAGGATGGGTAACCATAGCTCTTTGTGCAGGCAGTGCGCACCACTGGTGATAAGTAAGCGTTTTGCTGTTGTGCTCTCTAGGGCCACTTATCAGAGAAAGGTGTCCAAAACTCTAGATGTCTGTCCCTGAGGTCGACGACAAAGCGACTGAGATCAATAGGCTCACAGTTCAACAACTTTTGTTTAAACATGTAGGATTGTGTCAAGCCTTCCATGGCTGAAAGAATGTGGGAAGACCAGCATTCAGGAGACTTGGTGCTCGATTGCATGTCAGCTTGCAAAATCTTCCTCATCGTGGAACTGTTGCATTGGGTAAGGGAATTGTACAAACGCATTGCAGCGCGAAACCAGTTGAATTGCATAGGCTCCAGGCCACACTCTCGCTCAACGCACCATGAAGGAATGGTGTCTCTGACTCCAAGAATCCTTTTCAGCACTGCCAAAAGCCATTTCTGTAAAGGGTTATCCATCTCTCTACCTTGTCGTAAGAAGGAAGTAGCCCATATCTGACTCGCATACATGCTAGCAGGAAATGCGTAAGTTTTGAGGAGCCAGATATGAGCATGTAATTTGTTAGCAAGGTCATGGCTCTTGACGAGTTGCTTGACTCTGAAAGTACCAGCCATGAATGGTCGCAGAGCTGCGTCAGCCGCAATATTCAAATTCATCTGTCTGTCGCACACCATACCAAGATATTTGAAGGTGTCTGAGTAGGGGAGCTGCATGCCATCAAAGAAAAGAGGAGGCAAAAAACTTCCAGGTCTGGAGTTGAAGCACATCACCTCAGATTTTTATGTGTTTACTGTCAAGGATTTCTTTTGGGTGTAGACTCTTAATTTGTTAAGCATAGTCTGTATCTCATTCAATTGTGATCAGTAGATGTGAGGGCAAGATCATCGGCATACAGCAGGTGGGTCACTGTAAATTTGGGAATGCCCGTGATCGCGCCCTGCCCCCCCTCAGTCAGGCTGTCGACGTCATTCAGGTAGATTGGGAAAAGTAGGGGGGAGAGGGGGCACACCTGCTTGACACCAAAATATGGTCGCACATTTGCTATTTTGTCTCCATCCAGCATCGTGTATTCAACAGCCATGGAGTATGGACTTCACTGCTAACATCAAGTTGCAGGCCACTTCAATGCATGAGAATCCAGGGGGTTGTGAGCAGAAGCACTGCTTCATGCCAACCTTGGATACTTGCGATCTTATCATACCACAAGACACAATACATGGCAGTGAGCACTGCCGCTTATTGGCAATACGACACACCTAGCCAACCGCCACAAACAAAGGACTGGCTAACAAAAGTAACACTTCCCAAGTTCCAGACCCTCCCAGAGGTGACATGTGTACAAGGCACATTTGGTACTACCTGACATTTGGCACATTTAGTAAATGCTCTGGCACCACCACTCCTCAGCGCCTCATCATTTTACAGGGTGCATACAACTCTGCTCGTCACCGAGGCATACACGCCCTGCTGAGTCCCCCTGTCCAAGACCTCGCAACAGAGATCTAAGGAATACTTCACCGACTCCGACGACTTTCAATGACAGGCAACAATACCAAGGCTGAATGCTCACAATATCAGGCTCTGCGGCTCTGCCCACCCATTACATGATAGCCTTTCACAACAATGCACAAAAGAAAGAATGGCTTCACGCTTAGACTTACCCCGGAGTTCCAAGAGTTCTGGACAGCCCGTCCAAGAGACAGTTTCTGGTTCCAGAACAGATGCGTCTTCCACATAGTTCACTGGTTTCTCCATCTGCCACCCGATGTATGGTATAAACACATGCTCGAAGTAATTCAACATACAACGGCATCTGCCTTGAATAACCAAGAGGCAACCGCTACCTTCCTACTGTTTCCTAACTGGATGGAAAACAGCACCAACGCTTTTCACAAAACCTGAATGTTTGCGCTATACTTGGAAATATCCCAAAGACAAAAGTGCGCTACATGCCAATCCTATACCAGCATATCAAAACACCACCCCTGCCAGAAGCAAAATGGAACATACGCATCTTAGTAGTTTGGAACAAAGCTGCCAGGGAGCAACTTATTACAAACATCCCATCTTGGATAGAGGAAATAAAACAAGACCCATCACCTGTGGCAATCTGGAATTTTAAAACGCAGGCACAATACCTTTTCTTGAACCACCAACTTAAAGGATACTGCCAAGAACGGCAAAAATATGTAGGCTCCCCAAAGACTTGGATACCACAGTTATCAATGCAAACATTGGTGACTCAAGCGATACATTACATATCCAGGTCCCCTCCCATCATGTACAACAAAAGCGCCTGCTAGAACACAAGGCCCTTAACTGGAAAGAGTGGGCCTTCGCAGATGGGAGTTGTATTACAAACAAAGAAAATGGATCTCAGTCTAGTGGAGCTGGAGTGTACCACCCTCAACAAAGTCACCACAGAAACTTTTAGCTAGGCCTAGTTTTTGCGATCTAAAGGGGCGTCGAGTTTCTTCAAGGGGAGTTGTGCTGGAGCCTGTTTTGGCGCGCCAGTCATCGCTATGGCTTTGTGTAACATGCATAAAAAAGTCGATTTACTTATTGCTCATTCATCCGGTTAACCATTTTGGTCGCTACGCTACGCTTTGTTTGCTCTTATCCTGGCTGGCTCCTAGCTTCTCTTTCTCTCTTGCCTTTGTGTGTGGGTGCTCGTTTGGTAGTGTGGGTATCCAGGCCTCAGTCGACTCTACTTTGCTCTGCCCCTCTAATCTTCCTCGCACAGCTTCCTATGGTTTCCTTGGATCCAACTTTTTCCGCCTGGACCTTTAATCTTTTCCCTTAGGTCTCCCCCCTTGCCTTCTTTTTTTGTCCAATCGGCCCCTCTTGCTGCCCTTCTTTCTGCTGCCTACTTTCCTTTCTTTTCCAGCGTAATACTAGGGAGTTTGCTATTTCCCCTTGATCTATGTAATACCCTCAAAATCAAATCCTGGAGGTACAAGCATCAACAAAACCATAAACAGAGCCGAGCTAGCAAAAATGTTGCTGCTTTGATAAATGAACACACCCATATTGCAACAGACAGCGCTGGTGCACTAATAGGGCAAATAAGAAATAGCATCCTCTACCCCCAGCGCTTGAAATGGCATAAACATGCCAAACTCCTAGAAACCACCGTACACCACATCCAGCTATCTAAAGACACCATCCATCTTTACAAGGTTAAAAGCTCATGCTGGCATCCTAGTGCATCCTGGCATGCGCTGGTGCCATGCAAAGTGCTCTGCGGAAAATCAAAGCGGCCATGATATTCACATTAACACTGACGCCCATCCCCACCCATCCACCTTCTGGCCAGCAAGGGTGGTAGACCCTCCCCCAGCTTAACTATCAGATACACTCTACACCTGCCAACGAGGGCCTCCAGCAGAAAGGCTCTCCATTTTCTCAGACCTCGATGCTGTAGAAGCACACATGCACGTCCAACACAAACTAGGTCCGACCTGATTCTTAAATTAAAAAAGGTTTCAAACTATCACCATCAGTCCACAAAGTGCTAAACAAAATACCAAGAACTTCTCTCAGTTGAACTGATCCAGAAAGGCATTGTCGAGAAAGACATAAGTAACTCATTATGGAAAAATGCAAGTGTCACCTCCGGAGAAAAGAAAATTGTCATGCTCTGCCGCACAGATTAGATATACAACAAAAAGCGTGCCGCTCAGTGCAACCATATAAAAGGCCCACCAACCTGCCCCATCTGCCAGAAGCTAGACGGCACC
>Ga0307972_1001766_pt1 | contig 11378 bp, 8 predicted proteins | sample OrgLakmetagen780_FD_201848 | JGI IMG/M metagenome (GOLD analysis project Ga0307972, IMG submission 201848) | Saline water microbial communities from Organic Lake, Antarctica - #780 | ecosystem: Environmental > Aquatic > Non-marine Saline and Alkaline > Saline | place: Antarctica: Organic Lake...
CCACCTGAGCGACCATAACCCGGGTTATGGTCGCTCAGGTGGACTACTACACCAGCCAAATATTCAACACCATGGGACAAGCACTTTGCGCGAACCGTCGCTCCACGCCGATAGGTCTGAGTTTAAGCTTATATATATATGCGCGCTAATTATCTTTAAGATATAACGCCTTAGCTGAGCAACCCAATTTTTAAGTCTCTTGCTGACGAAGTGCTCTTCATGATGACTGCAAAGAATGGTGCCACGTCCGGATAGAATAGTAAACCAAGACCACCTTAAAAATATTGCACGCCCTCCGCCCTCTGCCAAGAGAGAGAGAGAGAGAATTATACTTAAACGCATGCACAAATGTCGTAGTGAATATTTCTAAACTCGATCTTTACCAACCACGCTTACAAAAACCGGATTGTTATGATCAATGTTACATCATATGTAATACGATAAAATCATCATCTAAATTCTAGAAAATTATTGATTGATAAAGGCTTACTTCTTATTATTTCAAATGGTGCTTACAAATCCTTCAATATATTTCAGGACTACTAGCTAGGGCGGTTACTATATTGTATATATTGTGACACATACTTCACTTAGTGATCATCATACATTAATCATTGTAAGTAATAGATTTTTGTACTCATTTAGAAAAGTGATGGTGAGTGGCAATCACGAATATTTTGATTGACCCACCATTCCGTACAGTAGTGCAGTCAGAGACGAAAATGTTCTTCCTTTTGGCTCTCCTGCTCATACCTGCCCATGCTCTAAGAGAAGATAGTTTCGATTTCGTTGAGAGCTTCAACCTCCTGAAAGTTGCCCCAACTACTCAAGATTTTTTCAGCAATGTACAAGACGGAGTATTTCAATTTTTTATGGTGAGATTTTCTAGCTCTTTATTTTTCAGCATGAGCTTGACACCTTGACTTGCTAGGTTGTTGAAGTCACGAATGCCTTCCTCATTGGATTGCTCTCGATTTCCTTTTCAGACTACAGATTGTATCCAAATTATCAAGGAAAAGTCACCTTTCGGGATCCCAGGAACGTGCTGGGCACAAAATCCAGATGCACCATACGGACTCTTCATGCTTCCGAATCATGTAAACGAAATACCAGACATGTACACTGGCTATCCTCTAACAGATGCCTCAGGAAGGAGTGCAACGTGGCATTTGAAAGAGAAGGACGTCATAATTCTCTTGGGAAAGACCCCACCACAATGCCGCTATTTCGGGTATGATATCAGTTTTCATATAGCGTATATTGCAACAGATCGTGTACAACGTGCAAATCGTCTTACTTTTTGTACCTCGACCAGGTTTACGAATTACCTGTATTCGCGTTACAGCCCAGAAGAATTTGAGCCATCTCCTTCACTTGGGCCAATTTCTGGACGCGCTTGCTTGCCAGGGGTCGAGAATGAGCGTTGCGAATACTTTGCGTCACTGTCAGATACCGTTAACCTTGATCGAGGCCTTAATTTGCCAGATAATCCTTTCAACGCAAGTTTTGCCTTGGTTATTTCGCCATCCGATCGAGCTACCCTATTGGCTACTCGAGCTCTAGTAGAAAGTGGGGTACCATCCAATCGCATATCAAACTACTCAGTTCCTGGTCAAAATCTGAGTCTTGGGGACAATTCAAGTGCTGACACGTTTGTTACTCTTTTACGGACGGCTTTCTACGATGACGCAGATGACAAAAAAGAGTTCTTCTCTACTATTCCTTTCAAATTACTAAGAATGGAATTGAACCTTCATGAACCAAGCGATCTCCACGCTAAGTTTCCTTTTCTGACTCGTGAGACTGGCATTCGGACGGATGGAACTGCTGCTGGTCTTTCCCTCGACGCAATGTCCAAAGCTGTCACCAAATTAAGCTCTCTGGTGCTGTCGTATAAGACTGGTGGTCACCTCGAGGAGTGGGATATATTCGTGTCAAGCCTTGTATCAGGCGAACCTGCTACTGGTGACGATTGTGTAGCTCTTGGGCAGCGCTGCCTGGCAGATTGTCCGGACACGCTGTATCCATTTACAATAGAGGTGTATGATCGTGGTGTACTTTGTGACGAGTTACTATCTGCTGGCAATGGTTCAGAAATAGCAGATGATGGCGTTATATGTGGCAGTGTGAAGCGAGGGCTGCTGACTAGTGATAACGACGATACCATGTTTGTCGTTGGTGTGAATCACAAGGCTGCTAATATGTCGGCATACTCGTCACTTGCAATGTAAGGCTCCTTAGTGCCTAAATGACTACTTGAGATAGATGCTCTTTTGTTGCGTGAAGTTGTTTCTAAAATTTCCTCTCTTTGCATTAGATACGACTTGGCATATCTTTGGGGCGTAACTGGGGTAGGGGATACAACTCAACTTGGAACTGCCGACAAATATGTTTCTGATGAAAATCTTAGGAATGATCCCGACCTAGCAGCTGCGCTACCTTTTTTGTACGCTTACGAAATATCGAGAAATTGCAGCAAGACTAAAGAAGACGGCTGTATATCAATCCCATCATCAGCAACTGCAGATAACTTCCGACTGTATATTCCTTTGTCGCACCCAATTGGCTTTGCAGAGCGAATGTACGATAATCCAATCTCTCACGTCGGGCCATCAGCCACAGAAATTGTGATGCCTGTTCATCTCCACATCAAACGAAAAACACCGTGATTCGAATTTGATTTGGTTACTATTTATTCAGTATCATTGAATTATAAACCACATAACTTGATCTATAAGTATGAAGTTCAAGCTTGCCAAAACACCGGTATTGACGAGCAGGCATTTGGATCTTACTGTGATTTCAATGCTATATTCGGAGATGAATATGTCCTAAAGAACACTTTACATCAGAGTTACGTCAAGGAGTGGTAGCCAGTTATTTGTCTGATTATGCATTTGATTTAAAAATCATGTACCCACTTTATTACGGAATTTTATTACCTGGAATTTGTAGTTTAGATATAGTTATACACTTATTAAATTTGCTGGACTCATCTCAGTAAATCTAAAACTTAAATTTGATATTATACTAAGGGCAGTTTGAAAAATGTATCACTTACACTCAACCGATTATAAAGACGCAACGGAGATTGGGTTTAAAAAAGGCGCACTAAACAAATTATTTTGCGAATGGATCTACTGCACTAATACTTATTGTCCGTAGCACAAGCGGGCAACATGTTTCGGACCGTGAACTTTCGGTTTCAGAAATTATTGGTTTCGGACCGTAGCCGCAATTCGCACCCAAGCTGAAACCCGACGTCGCCGAGTACCTTATGTACCTGAAGAGCCGACTAGGAAAAGACACTGAATGATTTTAAAAGTCATAACTTGGTCTCTTGTGATGGCACGGAACCTCCGCTTTGAACGCGAGTCAGTTTGCTTTGAGGGGCAAACAAGAGCGCAGGTGACCTACCCGGGAACGGCGGTTGGAAGTTAAAAGCAGTCCTTTCACCGACTCCAAAAAAATGGTAGAGTCATCGTGGGGTCGGCCAAGAATTGACCGAAATGTGGGTCTCTGGCCCTATCCCTATCGCTCTAGGAGGAAGAAATGTGGCCTGTAGTCACCACGCCCATGCTGGAATTCTTTTACTTTTACGCAGGCGAACTATAATTTTGGCGCCAAAACCGGCCCCTTTAACGTGTACGGTATTGTTGTCGCTTTGGCTGTATAAAGTAACCCTAATAGTATGAAAGTTGTGATATTAGTAACGGCGACGGCGGTTTATGCAATTGTTTTCCTAGCTAGCTGGGTGGTCTGTGTCAAATTTCATCTCTTTGATTTCAGGCGTCATCCGTTTCCATGTTCTTGCCACGGCAGCTTGGCTGTTGTCGCAAGCTGAAACGCCGCGCGCAGAGGCCGCTGCGGGCGCTCTCCTGTGGGCGCTCCCGCTTCTTTCCCTGCTTGCTCTCTTTGGTCGTCAACGGGTAAAGAGTTTTGTGAGGTACCGTAATTTTCCCTTAGCATTTATGCTGTAGTTTGCTCTAATGTAGTAGTCCACCTGAGCGACCATAACCCGGGTTATGGTCGCTCAGGTGGCCTACTACACCAGCCAAATATTCAACACCATGGGACAAGCACTTTGCGCGAACCGTCGCTCCACGCCGATAGGTCTGAGTTTAAGCTTATATATATATGCGCGCTAATTATCTTTAAGGTATAACGCCTTAGCTGAGCAACCCAATTTTTAAGTCTCTTGCTGACGAAGTGCTCTTCATGATGACTGCAAAGAATGGTGCCACGTCCGGATAGAATAGTAAACCAAGACCACCTTAAAAATATTGCACGCCCTCCGCCCTCTGCCAAGAGAGAGAGAGAGAGAATTATACTTAAACGCATGCACAAATGTCGTAGTGAATATTTCTAAACTCGATCTTTACCAACCACGCTTACAAAAACCGGATTGTTATGATCAATGTTACATCATATGTAATACGATAAAATCATCATCTAAATTCTAGAAAATTATTGATTGATAAAGGCTTACTTCTTATTATTTCAAATGGTGCTTACAAATCCTTCAATATATTTCAGGACTACTAGCTAGGGCGGTTACTATATTGTATATATTGTGACACATACTTCACTTAGTGATCATCATACATTAATCATTGTAAGTAATAGATTTTTGTACTCATTTAGAAAAGTGATGGTGAGTGGCAATCACGAATATTTTGATTGACCCACCATTCCGTACAGTAGTGCAGTCAGAGACGAAAATGTTCTTCCTTTTGGCTCTCCTGCTCATACCTGCCCATGCTCTAAGAGAAGATAGTTTCGATTTCGTTGAGAGCTTCAACCTCCTGAAAGTTGCCCCAACTACTCAAGATTTTTTCAGCAATGTACAAGACGGAGTATTTCAATTTTTTATGGTGAGATTTTCTAGCTCTTTATTTTTCAGCATGAGCTTGACACCTTGACTTGCTAGGTTGTTGAAGTCACGAATGCCTTCCTCATTGGATTGCTCTCGATTTCCTTTTCAGACTACAGATTGTATCCAAATTATCAAGGAAAAGTCACCTTTCGGGATCCCAGGAACGTGCTGGGCACAAAATCCAGATGCACCATACGGACTCTTCATGCTTCCGAATCATGTAAACGAAATACCAGACATGTACACTGGCTATCCTCTAACAGATGCCTCAGGAAGGAGTGCAACGTGGCATTTGAAAGAGAAGGACGTCATAATTCTCTTGGGAAAGACCCCACCACAATGCCGCTATTTCGGGTATGATATCAGTTTTCATATAGCGTATATTGCAACAGATCGTGTACAACGTGCAAATCGTCTTACTTTTTGTACCTCGACCAGGTTTACGAATTACCTGTATTCGCGTTACAGCCCAGAAGAATTTGAGCCATCTCCTTCACTTGGGCCAATTTCTGGACGCGCTTGCTTGCCAGGGGTCGAGAATGAGCGTTGCGAATACTTTGCGTCACTGTCAGATACCGTTAACCTTGATCGAGGCCTTAATTTGCCAGATAATCCTTTCAACGCAAGTTTTGCCTTGGTTATTTCGCCATCCGATCGAGCTACCCTATTGGCTACTCGAGCTCTAGTAGAAAGTGGGGTACCATCCAATCGCATATCAAACTACTCAGTTCCTGGTCAAAATCTGAGTCTTGGGGACAATTCAAGTGCTGACACGTTTGTTACTCTTTTACGGACGGCTTTCTACGATGACGCAGATGACAAAAAAGAGTTCTTCTCTACTATTCCTTTCAAATTACTAAGAATGGAATTGAACCTTCATGAACCAAGCGATCTCCACGCTAAGTTTCCTTTTCTGACTCGTGAGACTGGCATTCGGACGGATGGAACTGCTGCTGGTCTTTCCCTCGACGCAATGTCCAAAGCTGTCACCAAATTAAGCTCTCTGGTGCTGTCGTATAAGACTGGTGGTCACCTCGAGGAGTGGGATATATTCGTGTCAAGCCTTGTATCAGGCGAACCTGCTACTGGTGACGATTGTGTAGCTCTTGGGCAGCGCTGCCTGGCAGATTGTCCGGACACGCTGTATCCATTTACAATAGAGGTGTATGATCGTGGTGTACTTTGTGACGAGTTACTATCTGCTGGCAATGGTTCAGAAATAGCAGATGATGGCGTTATATGTGGCAGTGTGAAGCGAGGGCTGCTGACTAGTGATAACGACGATACCATGTTTGTCGTTGGTGTGAATCACAAGGCTGCTAATATGTCGGCATACTCGTCACTTGCAATGTAAGGCTCCTTAGTGCCTAAATGACTACTTGAGATAGATGCTCTTTTGTTGCGTGAAGTTGTTTCTAAAATTTCCTCTCTTTGCATTAGATACGACTTGGCATATCTTTGGGGCGTAACTGGGGTAGGGGATACAACTCAACTTGGAACTGCCGACAAATATGTTTCTGATGAAAATCTTAGGAATGATCCCGACCTAGCAGCTGCGCTACCTTTTTTGTACGCTTACGAAATATCGAGAAATTGCAGCAAGACTAAAGAAGACGGCTGTATATCAATCCCATCATCAGCAACTGCAGATAACTTCCGACTGTATATTCCTTTGTCGCACCCAATTGGCTTTGCAGAGCGAATGTACGATAATCCAATCTCTCACGTCGGGCCATCAGCCACAGAAATTGTGATGCCTGTTCATCTCCACATCAAACGAAAAACACCGTGATTCGAATTTGATTTGGTTACTATTTATTCAGTATCATTGAATTATAAACCACATAACTTGATCTATAAGTATGAAGTTCAAGCTTGCCAAAACACCGGTATTGACGAGCAGGCATTTGGATCTTACTGTGATTTCAATGCTATATTCGGAGATGAATATGTCCTAAAGAACACTTTACATCAGAGTTACGTCAAGGAGTGGTAGCCAGTTATTTGTCTGATTATGCATTTGATTTAAAAATCATGTACCCACTTTATTACGGAATTTTATTACCTGGAATTTGTAGTTTAGATATAGTTATACACTTATTAAATTTGCTGGACTCATCTCAGTAAATCTAAAACTTAAATTTGATATTATACTAAGGGCAGTTTGAAAAATGTATCACTTACACTCAACCGATTATAAAGACGCAACGGAGATTGGGTTTAAAAAAGGCGCACTAAACAAATTATTTTGCGAATGGATCTACTGCACTAATACTTATTGTCCGTAGCACAAGCGGGCAACATGTTTCGGACCGTGAACTTTCGGTTTCAGAAATTATTGGTTTCGGACCGTAGCCGCAATTCGCACCCAAGCTGAAACCCGACGTCGCCGAGTACCTTATGTACCTGAAGAGCCGACTAGGAAAAGACACTGAATGATTTTAAAAGTCATAACTTGGTCTCTTGTGATGGCACGGAACCTCCGCTTTGAACGCGAGTCAGTTTGCTTTGAGGGGCAAACAAGAGCGCAGGTGACCTACCCGGGAACGGCGGTTGGAAGTTAAAAGCAGTCCTTTCACCGACTCCAAAAAAATGGTAGAGTCATCGTGGGGTCGGCCAAGAATTGACCGAAATGTGGGTCTCTGGCCCTATCCCTATCGCTCTAGGAGGAAGAAATGTGGCCTGTAGTCACCACGCCCATGCTGGAATTCTTTTACTTTTACGCAGGCGAACTATAATTTTGGCGCCAAAACCGGCCCCTTTAACGTGTACGGTATTGTTGTCGCTTTGGCTGTATAAAGTAACCCTAATAGTATGAAAGTTGTGATATTAGTAACGGCGACGGCGGTTTATGCAATTGTTTTCCTAGCTAGCTGGGTGGTCTGTGTCAAATTTCATCTCTTTGATTTCAGGCGTCATCCGTTTCCATGTTCTTGCCACGGCAGCTTGGCTGTTGTCGCAAGCTGAAACGCCGCGCGCAGAGGCCGCTGCGGGCGCTCTCCTGTGGGCGCTCCCGCTTCTTTCCCTGCTTGCTCTCTTTGGTCGTCAACGGGTAAAGAGTCCAGGTTTTTAAGAGTGGCGGTAGGGTCCCCGGGCAAACACATGTATTCCCGGCAGAGCATCCGAGGCGCCACAGCCCGGCGCGACCGAACGAGGCAGCGAGGGCCGTAATGGGGGGCATCGTGAACAGCAGTTCCGCTGCAGCTGTTAGTCTTCACTTCTTCATTTCCCTCGCATATGGGTGCAAACTGTGCGTACACATATACGAAGGACAACGCGCCCCCGAGAAGCAGCCGTTTTCGCAACAAAATGAAAAAGTCAGGAGCAGAATAAAAAGACCTACGATTTAACTACATCGCTAACACTGGCGCGCATTTAAAATAAAAAAAAGTGAGCACGTGTACTAGAACGTCCATTGACATAAAACACGCCGAAATCAAATCGTGGCAATAAATGTTATACGCAGAAGGCAGCGTTCCTGGAAGACCACTGTTGACAATCTTGGGAACAGCACCTGGTCGCAGTTGGGCGTGACGAAGCCTTGCAGGTGCGGTGGCTTTGATTCCAGCACGAGGCGCAATTCGTCCGCAGCGTATCTAAAATGGAGTCCGAAAATATGTGTCGACGGGATTCGAGCCCCCAAAACAAAACAAAAGAAATTAACCATGGAGAATAATGCATTTGGGAATATTACACTTGGCACACGCATCACGATGTAAGATGTCTTTCAATTGTTAAAGTTAACATAGGAAAAAACAATCACATCGAGAGAAAAAAAAAATGAACAAAGCAGGCACGAAATTGCACACTTACAGTCGACGCCATCCAGAAGGTCCAGCTTCCACGAGCGCTGCTGCCTTAGAAGACTTGTTGATCGAACTCGAGGAGTCAGAGTCTACTTCTCCGCTATTATCTTCTTTACCGTCTTCGTCGAGAAGGTGACAACAGCTCCCGGTGTCTCCAAATAGAAATATGTGATCAAACGTGTCTAAAGACGTAGCGTTGTCTTCAGCACTGGCGTTGTCGTTCCTCGCCGCCTGAGTTGAAGAAGAAGAAGAAGAAGAAGAGTAGTAGAGTGGGAATGAGAAGATGAAAGGGGAAACTTCAGTGCTCATTGTGACTCGTCAATGGACCAATAAGACAAAGAAGACAAACATGGCAAAGTTGAAGCTGCGGCTATGATTGAAGGAATAGAATATCTCTGGAAAAAAATACAACCAAACAAGGGAATTGTGTTTCCTCTCGTTCGTCTGTTTTTCTCTCTCTATATATACACTACAAATGACATTACCTCAACTTTCGCGGCCAAGGCTGTGGCGGTGTCCACCACTTTGGACAGCTGGCTAGCTCTCAAGGCTGCCGACGTGGTGGCATCTCCTCCGTGCGCCAATCGTAAGCCCGCAAAGCAGAGCTTCGCGCCACCGATCTACGATGATGACAAAGAAAAGATATTTGATTGAGGGAAGATATTTTACGCGCAAGACAGAAGAGGAGGATAATTAGGCAAGTAACGTGTTTAAAATCGTGCATATACAAGTGTTTTTGACCCGTGACCATGGAAGTCATCTAAGTACCTCTTAACTCCTTCAAGAGCTTACCTCCAGCGCGAAAAACAGCCCCCCACAAGCGCCCACAAATGCGCTCTCTTTGCTGTCTGATTTGCCCTCTTTGCTCTCCTCTGCAGCACCAGCACCAGTGTTAGTACTAGAATGGTCATCCTTAAGAACCACCGCCGTAGAGCAGGGCTTCAGAGAGGTGACGCCGCCTGGTGGAATGACCTCGGTCCGCACGAAAGCCAAGAGCTGGTGTAGGATTTGAAAGAAGAAAAAAGAATGCAATTGCGGATATCGGCATTAATGAAGGAAGCAGAATCTGAATGAGAAGAAAAGAGAGTAACAAAAATGTGCATTTATCAATCAAGAAATGACTTTCATTGGAATCAATGTAGCGAAGTACATGTAACTATACCTGTAAGCGCCCTTTCGCCCTTTGCACTAAGCCACACAAGTGAAAAGCTTCGCCTAATTGGTCGGCAATGATGTCCCGGGGAGTTGGGAACAGCACCGTCGTCAGGCAATGGGGGCACATCCTGATAATAATTACGATGAAGACAAAAATTAAGACAAACATGAGCATACGAAGGACGTGAAACGTGAATGCAAGGCCATTAAAAAGAGAACAAAGAGTTCCCACGCATAAAGCGATGGCCAAGAATCACAATAGCAGCAAAAGATGAATTTAGGGTCAGGAAAGGCAGAAGGTCAGACGAAGACGAGATTGCTGCATGTCGACGAATCTTTTGTGGCTTCCTTCATGAATTCAAGTAGAACAAAATATTCCAGAAGTCGTTCGTTCGCCACGTGTGCTACATGTAGTGCACATTATATTAGATCACCTGCAGGGCAATCATCACCACGTCAGCGGGCTGGTGCAGCGCTTCCAGGTTGAGGCTCTCGAAACACCCGCCGGGTTGCACCCACGCGTCCAGGGCCTAATATGGTACGATGGAGAGAAATACACAGGTGCACATGAGCTGGCAGAAGAGAGAGAGAGAGAGAGCATTGGTGGTGGAAGCAAAGATCGAGGAATAGAAAAGAAGACAGCGCAGCTAATGCTTTGCATGTGAAGGCGCGTGCACGACACACCGCCAAAAGATTTAATTACACCGACGCAAACGTTTGACGCACCGCACTATACGCATCGCCATCGACCGCGTTCTCTGCACTCGCTCCTGGAACGGCAGCAGCAGCATTGTGGTCGGCGAAAGGCTGACCTTTCAAGTTGAAGGACAAGCACACGATGCGCAGCGAATCGTCCTGGGCACTTCCTCCAGCTTGCTTCTTGAGCGGTGATTTCATTGGACTCTTGTTGCCATTTGCACCAGCACTATGAGATTCACAGGCTATGACCTAAGGTTTGAGAGGGTGGTCGTTGGTTCTGCGTTCTTTTCGTCGCGCCTCGACCACGGTTGTGTCGCAACCACCACGCTACAGAAAGCACCACTGCAGCCAAAGAATAGGCCAGCGTGGCCACAATTGCCTTGGCGGGCGAATACTCCACCTCTGAGTCGGCCTGAAATGTAGTTAGTAACGAACGAATCCCTAGCAACACCGTTGCCGCTACTACCGCCATAGTTACTATTTATCGATAACCACTCAAGTTGCTAGTTTGTGAATGAAACGATAACTATTTTGAAAGCGTGCTACTTATGACGGCGTAGTGTCGCGATAATACAAGGAATAGCAATAGAGCTTTACGTCTTTACTGTAGGTTCATCGTCATGGTATCGTGGTTGTTGTGCTTCAAGTGACGCAAGTTGTTCAAGATTACCCCCGAACAGGGTGAAATTTTTGTCCATCAGCAATCAGCAATGGTGATAAAGCTGTAGCGCCCTCTACGGCTTTTTTGGGTGCTTTGCATGGCGGGTATGTCACGTGCTAATGATGTTTCGCAATCTGCTTCAAACCAGAGCTGCAACGGACGCGATAGTGAGAAGTTAGAG
>Ga0307972_1001769_pt1 | contig 11366 bp, 13 predicted proteins | sample OrgLakmetagen780_FD_201848 | JGI IMG/M metagenome (GOLD analysis project Ga0307972, IMG submission 201848) | Saline water microbial communities from Organic Lake, Antarctica - #780 | ecosystem: Environmental > Aquatic > Non-marine Saline and Alkaline > Saline | place: Antarctica: Organic Lake...
CCGGAGTACGATGTTAGGTTATTTAAAATCAGACATAGCAAAGGATGTGTAATTACATTCTCATCTGCGCAGTAGTGTAGCTGGCATACTGCTGCATGCGCAAGGAGGAAAAGGGCACGAGAAGCCACGCACACATACAATAATACACACACGTGTCCACAAACCTACACATAAAACACACACACACACACACTTCCACAAACACAAATGCACACACACAACATAAACACATTTACAAACATGAACACGCACATATCCAGACACACACACACCTGCGCAGTGTTGCTGGCAAAGAGTTGCGTGCTCGGGGCAACGAGCGGCCACGAGGGAGACTGTTTGTGGAGGGCAGCAGGTTTAAAGAAGAGCCCAAGGTATGCCTATCACCCTCAGGCCTCTCATCGCCTTTGTGCATCACGTGTGTGTGCTTACTGACCTGCAGTATTGGAGAGGTGTGGCGTGAGTAAAGCTGGAAGCAAGTGCGTCGTTTGGTTTCAACATTGCTAGCATCGACAATCCCTTAGCCACAAAGTCTGGAAGCATGAGCGTCGTTCGGTTCAAACATTGCTAGCACCGACTATCTCTTTGCCACAAAGTCTGGAAGCATGTGCAATTTTAGTTCCAACATCGCTAGCATCGACAATCCCTTTGCCACAAAGTCTAGCACCGTTCTAAAGAGCATGATCTTTTGAGAGATCTGCCAAGTCTACATTTTGGGGTAGGATCAACCAAGTAGTGCATGTACACACACAGGCAAAGAGCACGTAAGGGCATGCAACCGACAGACAACTGCGCACCAGGTCTTGAAGTAGATGCTCCTCCTTGACGACATGCTGCTGCTGCACAGCCAAGGCTTCCCTCAAGGCCTTACGGTCTGGAGTAATTAGGGGAATGGTGTTGAAGGGGTGCGTCTTCAAAAAGGCCACCATATCCCGGATCCTGAAGTATGCGTGTGAGGATAATGGTCTTTAATTACATGTAAGCTGCAAATGAAACCTTGCATTTTGTCACTTCTATAACCAATGCTTATTCATATCATATCGTCGTGTCATCTGGCTTGACTGCGAAAGCAAAGTTTACCTAAGGCTTGTGTTGCACAGAGGAAGGGATTTTAAAAGGTGCAGGGTTCGTATTTGCGTTGATGTAACAAACTGACATTTGACAAGTATGAACGTGTGGCATTAACTGCTAGAGGTACAGGCTTGCAGTGGAGTGAACAACAAACGGGAGCAAGCAATGCGCAGCATGACACAAGTGAAATGTAGCCAGTGTGTTTGTCACCATACTTTGAACTCGAGCCTGGGAACAAAATACCGCGCACAAAATGTGTGTACACGCGCACACACAAACACACAACACGCACACAACACACACGCACACACACGCACCTAATTACCACCGGCATGGCCACAATCTTGGGTGTCATGACATCTGCAACCTGGAGCTGGTGGGAGAGTTTCAGAGCCTCTAACCCCTCTGGCACCTCTGGCAGGAATGGGTACGCATGGCGTTCCATATTCGTATTGTAAAGTCCTATGGTGAGGAAGTCCGCCACGATCTGAGGAATGACACACACACAAGTTGGCTGAGGTCGAGGCTAGATCAAATTTTGCAGGTGCAGCAGCAGAACAGGACACGGCTGGTGATGGTGCAAGCAGTAGGGTGCACCAGTGCTCATCATCAGTTGATGATAATAAAAAACAAATATGGAACAGGCTGGTTACGTGCAAGCAGAAGGGAGCATCAGCATTAAGATGGCAATTTGATACAAGAGCTTACAACTAGGTACAGCAAACAAAACAGGACCAGGCTGGTTTAGAAGCAAGAAGTAGGGTGCAGCCGCGCTTTGGTGATACCGTCTGTTCACGATCACTTCGGATATAAAAAATTATTTGGCCAAAAAACCAAAATAATAATGTTCTCGGAGCCCTCTCCGAACTGTAATTCAATATTTCTTGGACACTCAGGGATACAAAACACACAGGCAAAGTGCCCCTTACAAAATTCAAAATAAATCTTCGGATCTTTCTCCAAACTAAAAGGATATAATTTTATTTTGTCACGAAGTGATTGTGAACAAGACGGTATTCTTTATTTTTACAGACCTTCGCCAACTTTCAAAATCTGCTTCTTGCATCCCCCTTTCCCCCTCCTCACAGCTTTGCAGTTAGTACTGCATGATCAAAACAAGCTGCGCACGCAATTTAGACAACATTCCCCCACACACACCTGGCCAACACCTGAGACAACAGACGTTGCAACGCACCCCACAGTGCCGGACTGCACGACAAGCATCACTCACGTTGAGCAGCAACATGCGTGTCCCGCTGCCTAACAAAGCACCCACTTTCCCTTCTCCCCAAAGTATCCACGCACCTTGCCAATGGCAGACGCGATGATGAGAGGCACCGTGAGGTTCTCAGCCCCACTGGTCTCCATGATGAGCACAACAGTGGACAGCAGCATGCGCGTTACACCCCCCAGCAGGGCACCAGACCCAACAACGGCATAGGACGCAAGGGACACGGAGAACTGGGCGGGGCGGACGCCATTCCCCAGAACAGAGGCCCTGCAGTTAACACAGTCAGTGGGTGTTGCAGGAATTAGCGATAGGACGCAAGAGACACGGAGAACTGGGTGGGGCGGACGCCACTCCCCAGAACAGAGGCCCTGTAGTCAATACAGTCAGTGGGTGTTGCAGGAACTTGCGACTCGTTTAGGCATGTACTTGGGGGTTAGCACATGTGGGACTTGCGTCATAGTTTGCAACTCCCCAGAACAGAGGCCCCATCTGTATAATGGGGTAAACAAGCATATCTGCAACTTGTCGTGAATCACGTGCCTATAGAATGATGCGTGCAAGCCCCGTGGTAAAGATCCTGTAGCCGGCAGTGCACTGTCCATGGTAGAATCAAAGGAGGGAGGGAGAACAAAATGCAGCGAGTTGTGTTAGAGTCGTTTAAGGAGGAACAGTTGTGTCAAGGTTGTTTAAGGAGGAACAGTTGTGTGAAAGTTGTTTAAGGAGGAACAGTTGTGTAAAGGTTGTTTAAGAAGGAACAGTTGTGTAAAGTGCTGATCAAGGAGGAACATTTCCAAATGTTTAAGGAGGAACAGTGTGCTGGCCTTGCTCATTCATAAGAGGAGCGCAGAATACAAAGCACACATTGATTGCGAAACAAGCATTGAAGAGCACAGAACGTGAAACGTATGGCATACTCCTTTGCAGTAAAAGAGAAAGGAGGAGAGCCCCCCATCTCTTCCAACTTGAAGACGTGTAGTAATAGAAAGAGGAGGAGAGTTCCCCATCTCTTCCAGCTTAAAAGACATCTGTGACTCACCTCACAATTCTGCCCACTAGCCTCCCTCCTGCCGCCCCAGCCAGGAGTGTGGGCACAAAGATGCCCGCAGCTGCACAGGCAGGAGCACAAATAATGACCAGCAAATAGACTTCCACGTGGACAAACAACACATAATGTTAAGGCAGAGCGTGGGCACAAAGATGCCCGCAGCTGCACATGCAGGAGCACAAATAATGACCAGCAAACAGACTCCCACGTGGACACACAACACATAATGTTAAGGCAGAGTGTGGGCACAAATTTGCTTGCAGCTGCACAGGCAGGAGTACAGACAGACGCACACACATAGACGCACGAATAACGATCGGCAAACGGACTGGCATGTGCACACATAATGTCAGGACAGAGCAAAGGAACCACCTGTTGAAAGCTGTGGCCGCTTAAGCTGCACGCATGTGTCAGACCAAGCAAGTTGTGTGGCACGGCCAATTTTGAACATGCGCGGCTGATTGCAAGCCTCACCTCAAATGAAAGCAGCTGAATAACATACAAAACACACGTACAATAGCACGTGGTGGTGCGTGCTGCACGTGCTTGTACTGATCATGCAGGCATTCAACTTTTGCATGCATGCAAGCAAAAAAACCACTCCATTTGCGCAAAACCTGTCTCCCCACCTGCTCCAATGCCGTAGGTGGCATTCATAAGCACGTAGGTCAACACGAACAAGCAGCCGAGGCCGGTCACAGAGTACACAACTTCTTCAGAGCTGATACGACGTTCCTGGCTGCTGTTGTCTTGGGAGCCCTGCAAGTGCAGCATGCAGCATGCAAGAAATTAGAAAGCAGGGGATGAGACCAAGTGTAGCAACCGGATATAAGAAAGGAGGGGATGAAACAAGCTTGTGTGCGTCAAACGCACAAGGGCATGACATAAAATGCACAAACAGGACGCTACCCCTGCCAATCCACAACACGGCATTCCTTCACATCTACTGTTTTGCCTGCACAACGGAGTTAGGGCCTGTGCAGGCCCACCTGCAGAGCTGGGTTGGCGTACATGCGCGCGAGGGTGTTGGCTAAGGGCGTGAAGAACATGACCCCGTATTCGCTGTGCTGGTCCTCCTTTGGACACCACAGCCGCTCATACATGTTTCCACTCGCCCTGCGACAGCGACAGGAGTCAGTGAACAGTGCTGGGTGGGGCAAGCAGCATTTCATGTAAGGCAAACATGCGTGCAAGGGTGATGGCCAAGGGCGTCAAGATCGGCGCTGGGTTGTCAAGAAGATTGCCGAAACAAGTGGGTGTAAAAGTGTGTAGCAATTTACAAATTGCAACTGCATCACTCATTATCAAATTAGCAAGCGTGCTTAGAAGAGCATGCATGCACTTTTTGGGGCATGCCTGTAATTTGAGGAGCAAGCACGCTTATGTTGTGCTGCGCGGCTTTTGGCAAGATGTAGGAATACTGCAGAGGGCCATTTGCTGTCTTTCCTTTTTTATGGGAGGTGGTTGTGTATATGTGTGTGCTCACCCATGCAGGTTCAGACAGGAATGAGCTTCACCCTCAACAGGCGTTGGCAATTTTGAGCTCTGGCTAGTGTGCGAGCATCGATGCAGAGCTTTCAGTCCCAATGAACAACACAACCAGTCACTGCGGACAAATTAATGGTTCAAACTCTCTCGATCTGTGTTCCGGCTGGCTTGCCTTGCTTTAAAGTGGCCGTTGCCTGATACAATGCCTGCGGTCTCGGCGGCGGTGTTTATCGTCTGGTCAAACACGGGGTTGTCCGCGCAAGGAGAGGCGTAAGAAAGGAAGAACCAAAGGGTGGTGGCCAATACTGAGTAGAACACGACCTCGACCATGCGCCTGAGAGAAGAAAGGGAAAGGGAGATGAAGAGCGCTTACATGTGCAGAGCAACGTGTGGTTGTCATTGCGCCAGGTTGAGGTGCACACGTGTGCATATCTTTGTGAGCACATGTGGTGTTGAGGGGGATAATGTGTGTGTGTGTGTCTGTGTGTGTGTGTGTGTAAGGTGGTGATAACGAGGTTTGCGAGCGTTTTTAGGGTTGCTCTAGAGTAGGACACATCCTTGAGAATCCGCCTGAGAGGAGGCAGACGACACATGTGCGTAGTTTCATGCTGTCGTTCTACTTGCTGTCGTCGCCAATTTCATCGTCGTATTGTCGTGTTGTTGCCATTGTTGATGTTGCATGGAAGGGGTGATCATGAGGAATGTATGAGAAGATGAATTGGCTGTTAGTCAGTACTAGGTGACTGTTTATTAGTGGCTGTTCTTAGTACTAGGGGACTGTTTATGAGGTAAGCAACTTGTTAAACGCAAAGCTGCTGCAGCTTCAACAAAAACGCTTGGCGCACCCATATTGCTGCAAACACGCACATACTGCATGTTCACAACACAAGTAATGGTCCTTTTTGTCGTCACAATAGTAGGGGTTGTTTTTTCCAAACGACACACTGCACATGCAGAAGAATGGTGCTCTCACCGAAAAGGCTTTGTCCTTGGCACCCAGCGCCGTCTGAACTTGAACAACTGCAGCCACAGGGTATGTGGGTGGTGCTGTGTGCGTTCACATGATTGATAAGGCAGAAGGAGGCATCTTGACCAAATACAAAAAATCCATTCTCTACATCATTTAGTGCCGGACATCACGCAAGCATTCAAATCAACGCAACTGTCCTCCAGGTGCCTTGACTTCAAATAGTCATTCGACACACAGACAAGCACACATATACATACATCCTTACAATTTTATTTGAGAAAAAAGTTTAGGTCGTCCCTAAATATGTCAAGAGCATGGCAATGCTTTCACGCGGAGGTCTGGAGCCGCAGTATGTGTCTCAAACAGGTCTCACCATAATACGCCTTAACTTTCTTTTTCTTGCTTTGGAATACGCATGGTCCGAAAATGGTAACGCCCAGGGCAAAGTCAAGTATCTGCCTTTACTCCTGGAGCGCAATAGCCTGAGATTTGTAAGCCCAGCACTCGCGCGTATGAATTGCAAGCATCCACAAAAGCAGATGGTGAGTTACATACTCACGCTCACACAATAGTCGCAAGCATACACAAGAGCAGGCACCACAGGGCACCATAGGGCATCTTGCCAACATCATTAGGGAGTTTACTTGCACAGGAGCGCCCACTCTCTCATACACAGAAACGGTACAAGGTCGAGCTAACCAAAACCTGTACACTAATGACGCGTATGTGACTACTTTTGAAAATCCCTCTGTCAAGGGTGTCATACATATACCGGATGTACATGCATGTTATTGTGTTGCAGCTAATTCTTCACATAAAGTTGCTATACACGAGGAGGCCTCACACATTCTGCCCTTGTGTTGTTTTCAGTGATATTATGTGTTATCATAATCGTTATTATCAGTGATATTCTCAGTGTTATTATCAGGTTGTAGTCCAGTTTTGAGGATTGCACGTATTTGTGTGCACTGGCCTACGTACTACAGTTTACGCATCCCACACATCATGGCACTCCATGGGTCATCTCAATATCTCAATCATTCAATACAAACCCAACAGTCTGCACAAATCTTTGCACAAGGTTGACACATTCCAAACATCACATGATACATGGCACTGCTCGATACATGGGCCATCTCAATATCTCAATGAATCAATACAAACCCAAGAGTCTGCACGAATCTTTGCACAAGGTCTACACATTCCAAACATCATGTGATACATGGCACTGCTCGATACATGGGCCATCTCAATATCTCAATCAATCAATACAAACCCAAGAGTCTGCACGAATCTTTGCACAAGGTCTACACATTCCAAACATCATGTGATACATGGCACTGCTTGATACATGGCACTGCTCGAGCCATCACATGCACAAGCCTTGCAGTCTACATGCAATTTGCGAGGCGCTCACCAACTCAATTGCATGTGAGCACGGTTGAAAAATAAACGCTCTCACCTCTCTAACAGCTTTAAGCCATGCATTTTCAATCAGCCACTCACAACAATACGCACAGGGACCTTCATCCAACAGGGCACACGACAATTCACACTCAGCAGGGTGCATTCCAGGTATGCAGAGGTCTGACCAATTCGTTCATGGGACAAAGCGTCAGGAAAAAGCAAGGTGGGGCAAGAGAAAGCAGTCGTACCAACAGGGTGCGTTGCGAATCTACAAAAGCCTCACCATTTCGTTCATGGGGACGATCAGGGCCCCCAGCAGTCCTCCCGCAACGCCCATCAATGCAAAAATGAGCAATTCCCTGTGCAGCGCATAGAAGCACATAACAAGATCATGCGTGGGATGAGAGAGCATTTGCTTGTGCAGTGCACCAAAGCACATCGCAGTGATTATGTGTGAGTGTGAGTGTATATGTGTGTGAGAGCACACAGCAAGAGTGAACCTGTGAGTGTGCCTAGCAATGAGCGTACAGCATCTCTCAACGCACAGGGAAAGAGTTGAAATAACCAACGTAGTAGACAAGACATTCATTCTGTTACTGAGAGTGCGTGGGTGCGAGTGCGCGAGTATGGAGATGCGTGATGGAGATGCGTGATGAGATGCGAGGGGAGTGCGTGAGTGTGAGTGTTTGAGTATGGAGATGCATGTTTTAAGTAGGTTCAATTGAGGGTCTTGCACAGCGCAAATTCCTTTCTTCTCTTTTTGTTGGTGAAGATTGCAGCTGCGCGTAAGTCAGGCTTGCAGGCAAGCATCTCCTCAACATTTAGCCAAGAAAGCCTGTACCTCAATATCCTCAAAATGCAACCTTTTTGAAAGGAAACTTTATTATTATTAGTCTAAAAAGTCGAAACACAGGGAACAGTAGCGCTAAATACCTTTGTGTGGGTTGCCTACCTACCTAAACACCTTTGCGTGGGTTGCCTACCTAAACACTTTTGTGTGGGTTGCCTACCTACCTATACGCCTTTGTGTGGGTTGCTTGCCTGAATACCTTTGTGTGGGTTGCCTACCTACCTGAATACCTTTGTGTGGGTTGCCTGCCTACCTAAACACCTTTGTATGGGTTGCTGACCTACCTAGACACCTTTGTGTGGGTTGCCTACCTACCTAAACACCTTTGTGTGGATTGGGTGTGCAAGAAGTATTAGGCCGGCAGGTCTACACTTAGGGTTACGGCAAGTACCATCCAACCACGCACCAAGGTGTGTAGTAAAAAATGGCATGTGAGTTAATGGACCCTCCTTTGACACCAAAGTCCAGAGGGTTTCCAAAGTGTGAGGTCCACAAATTCCCTGGGCGCAGCAGCAATGGTTGCGTGATGACGTGTGTGTGTGTGTGTGTGTGTGTGTGTGTGTGTGTGTGTGTGTGTAAGTGTGTGTGAGTGTGTGTGTGTCTGTGTATGTGTATGTGTATGTGTGTGTGTGTGTGTGTGTAAGTGTGTGTGTGTAAGCGTAACTAAGTGTGCGTGTGCGCGTGTGTGGTGTGAATGTGTGTGAGAGTGTCTGCACATGCGTATGAGTGTGATTGCACCTGTACAGCACAGCCTCAAAGCCATTGACACGGCAGGTGTGTGTACACGTGTGAGTGATTGTGCAAGTGAAATCTAGCAAATGAGTTTCTGACTTAGGCAAGAATAAGATCGAGGAAAATAGAAAGGGACCCTGATGGTCTCCAAAGTGTTATATCCATTTTTTGCTTGTCTCTCATATTTTATTGACACATACAGACATGTGCCCTAGCACACAAAACTGCGGTTGGCTGGGACACACACACACACACACACACACACACACACACAAACACACACACACACACACACAAACGAGGCATAACACTTTAGGCAGGGAAAGCTCCCAGTTCACCATATTTGTAACTGATGGTCCAGACCAACCCTACATAAAACAAAAGGACGCACACACACATACGAAGAGATACACACACACACTCATACACACGCAAACACACACGCACCTGGGTCAACGTCTGTGCCCATCCACACTAACGTGGTGTACAGGGCAATGCCTGCCGCCACTGCAGCATGCCAGAGCATGTTAAGGCTGTAGAAGCTGGACACCTGCTCAATTGCAAACACCACCCCTCCAATGGGCGCGCCAAATGCTGCATGTGTAGGCAAGTGCGTCTGTTTGTGTGCACGTGTGTTTGTTTGTGTGTTTGCATGTACACAGGAACCAGGGAGCACGCTGAGTGAGCGAAATAAAGGTAAAGCTGTCTTTTGCGATGGGCATTTAGTGGGCAAGTGGTAGTTAAAGTTTGAGCTAATAACTGCATCCTTGCAGCAGCAGAAGCAGCAGCAGCAGCAGCAGCAGAAGCAAAAACTTGAGCACATACACAGAAGCAGACACATACATACGCGCGTGCAAGTACACACTCACTCACATATACAGGCACACACATACACGTGCACACATACAAACACACACAGACGCACACACACGCACGCACACACACACACACACAGATGCATACACATGCGCATGCGCACACACAAACACAAACCTGTAGCAATGCCCGCGGCGCAGCCCACAGCCACGTAATCCCGGTGCTCTATGGGCTGGCGGAAGTACGAGCTCAGCCTTCTTCTCAACCTGGCCCGTACCTTCCCCCCTGTCCACCTACACTCACGTCACGTTTGAGCTACAGTTGTCACGACAGTCAGACCAAGTCGTGCCAGGGGTGTTTAGATAATGGATTCAGAGGCAATGCGCTTGCGCAGGGGTGAACATTACAGGCGCACTAGTGTGGCGGTCACAGATAACGAAACAGGTACAGGTCAAGGCTTTTTTCTTCCTGTCGACGCGACATCGCCGCCTTGCAAATGTCGATCATTTATACGGCTTCCTTTTTGTGGAGCCGCTGCACAGCTTTTTTCATTATTATTTTATTGCATACAGAAAGTTATGACGAAGAAGGCTCTTAGCCACTGTCCAGGACACGGCCAAAAGGGCCACCGTTTTCCGCAGAAAGTGCTGTATAAATATGCAGCTGAAAGTCTTTCAAATTGTGTTGTGGCGTGCTTTAAGACATAAGTAAAGACTATCAGACGAAACCAGATTTTGCTGCACTTGATTTATTCTCTGCTGCCTGTAGCCGCTGAAAAGCAGGCCCAAAACCGACAACCCTCGAATAAGCAAATCATGCTTGCACCATGGAACAAAGGAGATGTGCGCACCTGGTGACTCTTTTTTGGCGATCCTCATTTGCAAAGAACAAAAGCGGCCTGTGCACCTGATGACGTTCTTGCTCAGTAGAGCACGCTCGCAAAGGACAAAGACACGCGCACCTGATGACACTCTTAGGCATGCGCACCTGGCGACGTTTTTGCTCAGTAATGCACGCTCGCAAAGGGCAAAGACACAGGCATGCGCACCTGATGACACTCTCGCTCCCCATGTTGGCAAGCCCTCCCCCCAGAATGGCTCCGATATGGATGTACGGCCCCTGCAACCATGCACAACGGCGTAAAGCATTTCGAAAAGTACTTTGGCATTGGTCCTTCCTGATCTCAATACAGGCATTACTCGGTACATTACGCAATATCTGACACTAGCATAATACATAGGGTTGGCCAGAACCGTATATATACATTGTATGACCGTATACCTTATGGTGATTTCCCTGCCAAAATTACCGTATATGCACCGTACATATATCTGGCCACTTCTAATAATACATTATATTCCTTAAAACTCTACTCAAGTGCAGAACATGAAAATGCGTATAACGGAATGTTCCAAAGGCAATATTCTTTTGAATTCAGGTAAAGACTCACACTCACAGGGAGAGACATTTGTTCTTAGGAAGCACGTCCAAAGCCTCCAGCCCATGGTATTCTAAGGCAACAAAACACACACATTCTCATTTTGGAATCTATGCAACGACCTTGTTATTGGATGTTTGCCACCGCATGGCTGTCCTCAATTTCCACACACCCACCTCTTTGCCTGCTACCAGCCCGGAGGCGATTGCAAAGGACACGCCAAACGACTTTGCAATTAAGGTCCGGATGGAGAGCAGGTTCTTTATATGAATGCCATTAAGGTAGGCACGGATGTCTGAAATGCCACTGCAGGGTGGGTAA
>Ga0307972_1001771_pt1 | contig 11359 bp, 14 predicted proteins | sample OrgLakmetagen780_FD_201848 | JGI IMG/M metagenome (GOLD analysis project Ga0307972, IMG submission 201848) | Saline water microbial communities from Organic Lake, Antarctica - #780 | ecosystem: Environmental > Aquatic > Non-marine Saline and Alkaline > Saline | place: Antarctica: Organic Lake...
ACGCCACTACCTGCGTTAGCACCTCCTTGACTGTGTCACGGGCCTTTGAGAGCTTTGTGGTGGAGAGGTACAAGTGGGCCTCCACAGCCAGGAGCTGAAACCTGCAGGAATAGGGAGGAGGGCAAAAGTAAAGCGTACACCATCAAGGCTCGGCCGGTGATGAAACAGTAGCTTGCCAAGCAGCTAGACGTGACATTGATTATGGCTCTTTCTGACAAGCAGGCGTTTAAAAACAGTCCTCTTGGAATTCCTGATAATACTTACAAGTACACACACACACACACACACACACACACACACACCTGCACGCACCTTAGGACCAGAGACGTGCGTCCACTAATTAGGCCTAACGAGTCCAGACTGCTTTCGCTCACACCATTCCCTGCAAAATTTGCAGAGGTTGGTGCTTACTACGTTTCATACCAAGAAGGCCAAAATGCAAATTTTGTTTCCGTCCGAGGTCAAAGACAAAGGAAAGAAAAAAGGACAGCAAAACGCTTGCACAAAAAAAGCTGGAAATTACCATGCCCACGCACCTGCCATGTGCAGCTCTTCCATCCACTGCTGCACAGCAGCCTTGCCTTGCTCGACCTGCACGTACAGCAGCACACACGAGTATGGGGTGCCAGGAATGCGGGTGTATTGAGCTTCATTGGGGTGCAGATACTCCTTAGTCAGACCTGGACACTCGCGCACAGGACAAATTTTTTAATTTATCCACACACAAGACAGTTCATACAAGCAGTGACTTCTCTTCTCCCGTCAACCTCCAGAACGTATTAAAAGAAGCCGACGTGAAATCTGTTTGAATGGCAGCAGAGTGTTTGAACCCATTGCGCTTTTGAACCCCTCGCCTACCTGCGTATAGGCCTGCTCAGGTCTGCCGTAGTACAAACATAACAGGGCAGCAAACAGGCTGATGAGGGCGTCTGCTTCAGATAAGGACAGCCACTTGTACCTGAAAGCAGATTTTGAAGGTGCCAAGACTGGCAAAAGGAAATTCATAAGATCGACGCCAAAGATGGATGGGCTGCATTGCCAAACCGTGCATAAGAAGGGACACAGCCAATAGTACCTAAACCATCCTCAACGTTGTCATTCGTCATCAAAGGAGGTTGGTGTAAGGACATGGTATTGGGGATTTGAGAGGTCCAAAGAACAAGTAACACGCATGCAACGTGACTGTGTAGGTTACACTGTGGTAACCTCTGTAGGTTACACTGGGGACTGTAGGTTAAATTGGTTACACTGTGGTAGCCTCTAAATGTCTGCCTGAGGCGTCCAGTGTAGGGAACCCACAGGCAAAGCACACAGGCCCGCTCCGTGCGTGTTTGAAATCCATGCGACGGCCACATGCCCATTGAATTCAGCATGAGCATCGCAACACCAATACCACACTTGCCTTTTGGCACACTGACTATCACACAGATCACAGACGCAGTCATGCACATCCCACAAAGGGTGGCAACCGGCACTTGTGAATCCAACAACAAAACACCTACCCCACATGCCTGCCACGGCAATCCTCCAGGAGTAAGCGCATATGATCCACTACAATAAGAGGGTTCCGCCTTCCATTCTGGCCTGCAGACTGCACACAACAACCACAGCACTAACGTTTGCACACGAATGTTGCTTTCTGCTCAAGGCAACGCTCTGGCCGACAAGTGCACAAGTAACCTCTCCTTATGTGTTGCTCATTTGAAGTTCACCGAATAAAATACCTAATCAACTTTAAGTGAGCAGCACATTACCTGAGCGCACAGAGCAGGTGAAGCAAGACACATTATAATTATAAAGCATAAGTGGATAATTCCAAAAGAGCTAAAGCGCCAAACAGTGGAAAGGCTGAAACGATAAAGCGTCGCATGGCTGAAATAACACAGCGTTGCATGGCTGAAGTAATAGAGCGTTGCATGGCTGGGAAAAACAAAGCGTTCCGTGCATCCACATACCGAAATGAGTTTGTCAAGCCGTCCCCGGCCTAGCTCATACATGACCTGCACAGGCAAAAGCACGAGTGGCTTCAAGCTGGACAATCAGAATGGCTGATAAGGATTGCACTTGGAACTTTGTTTTGATTTGCCAACTAAATTTTGCTTGGCTCGCGCGATTGCGGAAGTGTGCTGAGGTGTCTCACGCTTCAAAACGTTGTGGCTAGCTAGGTGCAGTGTGGCAGTCATGACATGGGTACTTTTATTCCAAACTCAGGAGAAGAACGCATCACAAGCGGTTGGACAGAAGAGTAGTGGCAGCAGCCTTGCGCAAAAGCCAAATGCAGGTCTGATGAATAAGAAGCTGCTGAGCTCATTTGAGGTCCATCCCAGCTCAGGAATCATGCACAGCATGTCAATCCTGAGCATGCTTGTACACACATACAAACATATACATACCTGCACACGTGTGTGTGGCCTAATTGTACCATCACCCCATACACTATATAACCGTATACTTGGTGATTTCCCTTCCAAAAATCCCATAAGCACCGTATGTATATGGTTCTGTCCAACCCAACATATACGCACGTGCACACAAGGCCACAAGCGCACCTGCATCAAGCTGATGTGCAAGGTTGCGTAGGACAAAAAGCCAGAAGATGTCCCTTGGAAGGGCCCCCCTCCCCCGGCAACAGTAGCGGGACTTTGGTCAGATTGGCGCAGCTGCTCCAATTTCGTGTCCAGATCTATGAAACGCTGCTTGATGGCTGTGTCCAAAGGTGATGGTGCGCCCCCTGCTGGCGCTGCTGCTGTAGGCGTTGCGCCCTGTGCCTCATTTAGGTCCAGCTGGATGTGCAGCAGCTCAAACAGCAGCTGCAGTGCAAGGAGATTCAACAGCAACTCCGCTTACAACATGGATTTGCCCAAGGCATGTGTATCTTGTCAGCCCCACATGTGCCCGGCGCCCCAACAAACACAAGAATCCAAGCAAAATCAGAAGACCGGTGCTCCAGAAGTGACGAGCTGTCTTTGTTAGCTCAAGGGGTATATTTGGTACCAACCAGGGTTGTTCAGTTCGATTTTTTGGGAGCAAGGGTTCGATAAAGTTAGTGAAAGTTCTAGAACCCTCGAACAGTTCGAGCAGTTCGATGTGCAATTTCGAAAACGGAGGATATTTGCTGGTTAATGTGGTCATACTCGTCCAAAACGTGCTTAAATTGTCTTATATAATATATTACAATTAATCAGTACACAAAACATTAGAACGTTTGACAACCATCTAAGGCTTTGGCTACAATTTTGGACGCAAAAATTCGAGAAAAGGGCATACAGTTCAACGAACTTTTAATAGCTCTCGAACGGCAATTTTAGGGTTCGTTAAAATGCGTGAAAGTTCACGAACTCGAACTTTTGACTGGACCCCAACTGAACAACCCTGGACCAACAGCACTGCCATTCACCGGAGAAGGATGTCGCAGAAATGCACGTGCCTGGCACACACACTTTGCCAAAATATGTAAGAGCACCCAGCAGGAACCTGCTCCCTGTTTTTCTGTCAGCTTGTGAGCTCACTGCAACACTGCAAGACCACAAACCCAAACCTACAACACAAGCATCCTCGCTCCTTCACGTAGCACTGAGCCGGAGCCAGCATCACATTTGTGTGATGTGTAGACATCATCAACGCCTTGAGATACCAATCTGCTCTGTTAGACCCTGCGTGCATGCCTCCACACTCCACACCCACACTCACACCTTCACACCTGCCTTTACATTTACACCCACCTCAACGTCTAGGAGGCCGTGTTGCTTTGCAAAATGGGCAGCGTCCTCTGCAGCTGCGCGTAGTTTTGGCAGACCCTCTGAGGAGACCCATAGGGCAGAAACTATGCCGGAGTGGAAGTAGGCCGCCCAGCGAAGCAGCCGTGGCCTGAAGCGTATGGAGGAAAGAATCTACACCATTCAGTGTGCTGGACAGAATTTCTGAGTAGGAACCATGCTGGCATGGACAAAGTAGCTGGGGGCAAGAAAAAGAGCATTGGGTGAGAAGGTACTGTTTGAGCAGGCTTCACGAGGAAAAGACGTGCTGGCATGGATAAAAAGGCCGCCAGCAAAGCAGTGATGACCTGCAAGGAAGGAAGGAAGGAATATAACTTTGCGGCAAGTCGCACGCGCTTTGCTTCGTTGTTGTGCTTCTCAACCACACTGGCGCTGGCAGGGCACGCGCCTCAACTGCTATGTTCTTGCGTTCATTTGAAACCTGAATGTTCAAGCCAAAAAAGGCCTTCATTGCTCAGAGACGAGACACGAAGTTAGACTACAGAACAGCACACACGTGCTTCATGCTTAGGGTTGGCCAGAACCGTATATATACACCGTATATGACCGTATATTTAGTGATTTCCCTGCCTAAAATACCGTATATACACCGTATATATATGGTTCTGGCCAACCCTATTCATGCTTTCACGCTTGTGCAACAACTTGGGAAACAACACATCAGTTAGGTAGCTTTTTACACGGCCAGCATACCTCTCCGTAGTGCTTTTGTCCTCCTCACACAGATCTAGGCCCTGATGCAGTGCTCGAATCTGAGAGTGTTTGACACGACGAGCGTGAGAAAGAGGGTGAAGTATGTAAGGCACCGTATGGCTGTGCCACTCAACGCTGTGGGCGGTAGCACATCATATATCATATATTATGGCTTTTCCCCTTTTGAACGTGCACAGGGACGTGCGCAACTTTGTGCTTGTAGACCAAGTAACCTGGAACTAACCTGGAGGTTGGTCTCGCCTTGTAGTAGGTGAAACTGTGCGTGCCAACAAAGGATCTCACACTTCAGGCACAGGCTCCCCACCAGCGATGATGCAACTTGTTGCTGCAAAGAAAGCATGGATCTCAATTTGAGATTGCATCCCTGTTTCATATTTCACCTAAGCTCGTAAATGGGTTGCCTCTAAAAACACACTTACCGCCGCCATGAGGTCTTTGTATGCATCTTTTGGGTTGGCTGCAATGAGGAACGAGGTAATTAACGTACATAATTCCTTGTTTGGGATGAATGCACGAGCTTGTGTGTGTGTGCTATGCGTATGTATGTGTGTGCGTGTCTGCGTGTCCGTGTGTGTGTGTCTGTATGTGTGTGTGTGTGTGTGTAAATGTGTGCGTGTGTGTGCTTGTGTGTGCGTGTGTGTATGTGTGTGTGTGTGTGTGTGCGTGTGTGTGTGTGCGCGCGTGTGTGTGTGTGTGTGTGTGTGTGTGTGTGTGTGTGTGTGTGCGTGTATGTGTGCATGCCAGTAAATGTGGGTTATACGTGTATGGGTGTGAATGATTGTGGTGTATGTGTAAGTGTATGTGTGTGTGTGTGTGTGTGTGTGTGTGTGTGTGTGTGCGCGCGCGTGTGATTTGTACTGCAGAGGGCGACAGATGAACGAACCGTGCTCCAGCTGCAGGCGCCCAGAGGCCACCCTTGCCCTAGCTTCTTCATCTGGCAGAAGCCTGGATTTGAGGAGAGCTTGGATGCAGTGCAAGGCCTGCAAGGGCTGCCCTTCCCCCTCTAATTTCGAGGCTAGCAGAAATAGCGCCCTGCTTACATTGACGTCCATTTTTAGGATATAGGATAAATGAAATTAATTATACTTTGAAATCATCTAAACAATCAGTTTGCACAAATCTATTATTATATTTTTTCTGTGTAATCAACCTGCTCGCATGCATTCAATCGGGAAACAGATCTCGCAATCTGTACGGGCATTCTCGCAAGACCGAGCAGCCTTAAAGACTCCCCCTGCGTGGACGCCACGTCTACCCACTATCCTGAGGCAAGGCAGAACCTCTCAAGCTGGGTGCCCCTACCTGGACAGCTTGAAACTCCAGGTGAATCCTGAATCCCTGAAAGGGCCCTTCTCAGGTGATTTTCAGAGAGTGCGCAGGGGAGTGAGGGGCTTGAAGGAACTCAACTGGCCATTCTGCCCGCTGGTGGTCGGGGGCAGTCTTGGTTTGAAGAGGCACTCACGCGAGTTTATTCCCCTCTCAGGTCTGAGTTGCTGCGAGTTGGGACAGTTGCTGTGAGTTGCGAGTTTTGAGGGCCAACTTCCCATACTGAGGCTGTTAATAATGCAGGAAGGCAAGACTTACTGACCTCAGGATCAGCTGTCAAAGACGCACCGCCAAGGCGTGGCGCCCAACTCAGCGCTGTCCGCTGCTTGCTCATCTAATTCTTTGCTAAATCTTGCTAAGCTCAAACAAGTCAATACGCTTTGTTTACTATGCATGCAGCGCCTGCCGCTCCACATGATGAGAGCAGCAGCGCCTGAGGCACCAGCTGCAGAGGAGGACGCTGATGACACGGACGCGCTGCAGGTTGGGGATGTATTAGGCTTTCAAGGGTGAAGGTTTAGTCAGCGCACATACACGCACGTAAAATCCTGCACAACACGTGAACGAGGCGTAGGCACACGTGTATGTGCGCACTCAATTTCAAACGCGCACACACTCACATGTACACACGCAAACACACACGCATACACATGCATATACACAGGCACTCGCTTATATCACAATTGCACATAGCGCACACGTACAAGGAAAACACACTGGTCCGTGCAGGTGTGGCTTGAGAATGAAAAGGACAGCGAAAACACGGTGCTCACAGTGGAAGGCAAGGATCAACCCCACCTTCTAATGACCTTGTCTGGGGCCCTCACCACTGCCGGGTACCTGGTGGCCAGCGCGGTGAGCCATTAATGTTTGCATAACGCTGAGTGTTGCCCTCGTCCTTGGCATTTGTTGGTGAGTGTTGAAGTACTCAGCTACCAACACTACGCCATGTGCCTCTTGCATTTCTTGCAGGACATCACGAGTGAGGACGGCAAAGTCCTGGATGTTTTCCGCGTCCGCACTGAAGACAACCAAAAGGTGGGAACAGATCATGTCACCCTACGCCTTTGTGGGGTTCCTTTAATTCTGGATTTCCCTTTAGTAATTTTGCGACTTATCCTCTCCTTCCACCTTTTCCCAGACCCTTATCTTGCCTTTGACGCTGATACTCCTTTGCACCTTCATCTCTGCACACAGGTCCCGGAATCCAGTTTCCAGGACCTGCGTGATCTCATTCTCAATCTCACACGCACCTCCAACCGCTCTGGCATGCCTGCCATTTATGGTGTGGTTGCGGCTGCTGAAGTGGACCGCTTGGCACCTCTCTCAGACCTAGGAGAGGGGGGAGAAGGCACGTGTGTGTGTTGTGTGCATTTGCGCGTGTGTGTATGCTTTATGCAAATATGAGTGTGAGAATGTGTGCGAGTGTGCGCGCTGTGGAACACCTCTGCCTGAGGTGGAGGTGCGTGAACTAAACACGTGTTGTGTGAGGTGCCAAAATATGAATCAATGGGTGGTATCGAACGAGGCTGTCTTGGTGGGGTTTTCCGTGTGCCTGAACGTCCCCACTCTGTTTTTGGCTGGCCTAACCATGTGTTTAAACTTTAAAAGGCGCTTGATTTCTGAAGTACAGAATTTACAGTACCTAACAAACACTATGCACCCGGGCAGCAACGTATGCCTGTGACAGAAAGCGTACACGTGTCAGATGTGAGGTCCATAAAAAGTGAATCCAAATGTGAATATTTGCAGGTGAGGTGGGCGCATTGGAGCTATCCGCTGCTCGCATGGCCCAAGCCGCTGCGGACCTTGTAGCAAAAGAGCGAGAACTGTTGGAAATGGTAAGCTAAACATCTCTGCGAACGCCTGCTCTGGCCTGCTCCCTGGTCTACCAGCTCCCTGGCTGCAGATCAAGCAAGTACGCCCTTGCATAGAATCCCGAGTCTTTTCAGGGGTAGCTTTTGAGACGTGGAAGCTGCAGAGCTCACATAATCCGCTGCTTGCTTGCAACAGGGCAAGCCCGGCAGTGGCGTCAGCTCCCGTGAGATGTCAGCCAAGGAGAGGGGCCGAAAGGAGGCTGCAGCCGTCCTTGAGCGCAGGTGAGGCACGCAAGCAAGGGTGGGGAGGCAGCTGATGCTCCATTCTCCTTCTCTCTGTGCAAAGAGGCTGTGGTTGTCCCTGAACGTACAGATTCCTGATGCTGTATTGTAGTTTGACACAGGTGTACATTGCTAGGTAGGTGGCGCTACAAAAAAAAAAGTCGACCTTGAGCGAAGTTGAAGCATGCAGGCAGGGGGTGACAGCTGATGCACAGTACAAATCCATACAGTGCAGCTAGCTAGTGTTGAAAACATTGCAATTTAAATGTCTTTTCATGTGGGGGCTTTTCATTTTGGGATCGGCTCATTTCTCATACTTTCAATTGTTTATGTACGGTACCTTATCAGATAAATCCTGGTGCCCAAATTTCATAAATTTTTAACTTCGGGTAACCTCCGGGTAACCCCGGAGCCTCAAAATAAATATTTTAGCCATTCCCGCACGTATCCCGGTGGGCATTTACCCCAGGCAGTGCATGTGCGTGTGTGAGTATGCGTGCACATACGCGTGTGTGCCTGCGCATGTGTGTCGTTGCGCTTGTGCATGTCTGTGTGCGTCAGTGACGGGAAGTTCAGCTTCCAACAAACATAATGTTTCAAACGATGAAAGGCAACAAAGGGTTAAAACTTGGTCCAATGATGGATAGGAGACGTAATATTGTCTCTGTCTCTTCACTAATACTGCTCTATTTAGTCCCCACCCGCCCCTTCTGCTCCCTTCTCTAGCCACTATCACTGGTGCTGTCTTCGCTCTCCTCAATGCAGCTGCTGCTACTGCTGCCGCTGTGTGCTTTGCTTGTGCCTGCTGGTGGTGCAGCTTGGGTGTGGGCCTTGGTGCGTGACCGAGTCTGCATAAGCTGCCCCACCTGCGCAACTGTCAACTGCTGTCGCTGCCGGCTTGAAAAAGCTGTCAAACGTGCGCTGGAACTTTCCAACAAGTGCAACAGGTGCTGCAGGTGCTGGGGCTGGTGCTGCAGGTGCCGGGGCAGGTGTTGGTGCTGGTGCTGCAGGTGCTGGGGCTGCAGGGGCTGGGGCTGCAGGGGCTGGGGCTGGGGGGGGGCCTTCTCCGCTCATCACTGTCCACCCACCCACAAAACTTTATTTTCGCCAATCCCCAGAAACTCCGGAGTCTCAAAATAAATATATATTAAACGATACCGGAACCACTTCGGAGGGCAATAAACGTTATTTACCCAGGATGATATAGGTAAGGTACAGTATTGTTACATTTTCTAATTTTGGAATAACTTTCACATCTGGAAATATAAGGATTTTTATCTTTTCCTTTGTAAATATATTTGATATACCGTAGGTTCACGGACTACTCATTTTAAAATGCCCATTGGCTGCATGGGGAGAATGACAGCTGTGAGTGCTTCCTTCAATTAGAGAAGCAACCCTCACTTACCCACTTGCCATCTTCACTAATTGTGTGGATGCCCCAAAGAAAGGGCCTGAAGGGCCTATGATAGGAGGAGGCTTGTTCTTGGAGCAGCATGCATGGACGCCCCACGCCTCTTCACAGCCGCGCCCCTTGCCTTTGCCTATGCCTCTGCCAGCTCCCTGAGCTGCCTCCCCTCTGCAGCTTCCCATGGTCCCTCTACTGAGCGGCCAGCCTCTCAGCTGGGGACAGGGGCTTCAAAAATGGGTCAGGGGTTCAAAACCAGGGCACGCTGGGAGCTCATTTTCAAAAGCACCCTCAAAGCCACTTAATATAATTAATCTAGCACTTCAAATTCAGTTCTGGGAGGGCCCCGTGAATTATTAAAAATTTTCTTTTTTGCCAATTTCTGAAGTGATCGTTAACCTACGGTATATTGTTTGTTAATTTGTACAAAAACATTTTTGTTTGTTGGTCTTGTGCATTATTTTCGAATTTGACGTCGTAACTTATCCCCACGCATATAGAATTGCAGGCAGGCTTTGTGTGCTGCCCGCTTGTGTAGTGACAAAGTATTGAACAAGTAATTAGTAGTATACTTGCATAGACAGAGGTGCATGTCGAAGTTCATGGAGCCCAGCAGCTGTGTTGCTTGCCCTTCCTTCCTGATCAAACTGTGTTCCCTGGTTGCTTTGCCTCCGCTGTAGATGACTTGTGACTCTTGACAAGTAAAAAAGGTGATCTAGAATGCACAATGTAGTGAGTGTATTGCCTGCACTTGCAAGCCCGTGTGTGTATGCACTCCCACAGACATACGCAAATTCAAAAGTCCACACACAATCATTTGAGTCCATGGGGGTAATTCACTCTGGAATAAAACTTCTTTAATTGCTACACAATCACTTGCACACACACATACCCAAACTAGACATCACACATGTCAGAGCACATTGACACACACACACTAACATGTTTATAATACAGGATGTCTGCCATGGAAGCGCTGCTTGTGTCTCGACGCTCAGTGTCCATGGAGCCCTCACGAAGGAAGCAAGCTGGCATCACTGGTGAGAGCCCTAGTGTTTGGTGTTCTCGTATGTGAGTGAGGAGGGTAGGAGTGATCTCTAAAGATCCAAGGCCTTCTGCTTTGTGGGGGGTGGATGCCTCTTCCTCAAAGACGCTGGGTCACAGCCGTGCTTGCCGGACGGGGTTGTTGCGTTTGCTGCTGCAACCTTTGTTTACGGCTGTGACTCAGCACTTGTTTTATGTAGGGGTTCCTTGCCTTACATTGCAATTAGCGCTGTGAAGGCCCAAAACAGACACACTAAAATCTTGCTGCGCTCAACAGCTGAGCCTCTCTCACGTGAAGCCTACATACCTGACAACCTTCATCACGGCTGTTCGCAATCTCTGCTCAAAATCAACACGCACCTCCACCTGCAAACCACCCCTCCTCACCATTACACACGTGTGCATACACATGTAGTGCTCTGTTTGCAGATACCATCTGTTCCTTTCTCAGTCTTGCAACCCCCCTGCTCTGTCTGCCGCACAGAGAAGCTGAAGTTAGAGGAAGGTGTCATGCCTGCTTGTGGCAACGGAAGGGAGCTGCTGCTGCAGGTCAGTGGTACAAGTAGGGGCATTTGGGCAGGCTTGTGCTACTGCACACCCGTGTTTACCGCACCATCCCTGAAATGACCATACACACTCCCTGTCCACCATAAGCGCAGCAACACACCAGCAAACCAAAGCTGCTGCGACACCCAAGCCAGGGGACGGAAGCCCATGCTTGCTGGCATGGCAGCTTTGGTTAGGGCTCATTAAGCAAAGCATCAGCAACAAGCCTGTCAAGTCAGTGCGCATGATCCCAGTCACAGCTCCTTTGCCACTCTTCAGTGTTGCCGTTGTCCTTTTTCCTCTATTCACACACGCAATACACATCGTACACAAGTGCAAGCATGCTGGCTGTTCTGTGCAGGCCTTCAACTGGGAGTCCTGCAAGGGCGACTTCTACCAGCAACTGATGGGCAAGGTGGAGCAGATCAAGGCAGACGGCTTCACGG